>Ga0209693_10000188_pt1 | contig 23893 bp, 18 predicted proteins | sample HubBroMetageWRM3_FD_188345 | JGI IMG/M metagenome (GOLD analysis project Ga0209693, IMG submission 188345) | Warmed soil microbial communities from the Hubbard Brook experimental Forest, New Hampshire - Hubbard Brook CCASE Soil Metagenome WRM 3... | ecosystem: Environmental > Terrestrial > Soil... | reverse complement strand
CACCAACACGACGTCGCACTCGACGAATTGGACTGCACATCGGGACAGGCCTACCTCACCGGCACGGACATCCTGGCCAGACTGCCGGCCATTCAACGCAAGATCGACGCCGCCGCAGGTCATAACACGGCCGGTTACGTGACGGGTTATCCAGGCTCTCCCCTCAGCGGACTGGACTCGGTGCTTCGCCGAGAGCGGTCACAGTTGGCGGCGTTGGGCGTGCAGTTCAACCCGGCGATCAACGAAGACCTCGCCGCGACCGCGATCTGGGGTGCACAAAACCTCAATACCGGTGGGGTGAGCACACGCTTCGACGGCGTGTTCGGCCTCTGGTACGGCAAGGGGCCCGGTGTCGAACGCTCGACCGACGCGATGCGCACCGCGAACTACTTCGGTACCGCACGCCTGGGTGGTGTGCTGGCACTGGCAGGCGACGACCACGAGGCCCGCAGCACCGTGACCGCCCAACAAAGCGAAACGCTGTTTCTGCACATGGGCATGCCGATCCTGAGTCCGGCGACGTTGCAGGAATTCCTCACCTTCGGCTTGGCGGGGTGGGCGTTATCGCGCTACAGCAAACTGTGGGTCGGCATGATCTGCCTCAACGACCTGGTCGACGCCGCGGCCACGATTGACCTCGGCCGTCTGCCAACCCTGGTCGTCCCCGAGGGCGACGAACCGCCCCCTATCCAGCTCGGTAAAGGCCTGCTGGAAATCGAAGACGATATCCGGCGTCGGCGCATTCCCGCGGTCGCTCGCTTCGCGCGGGCCAACGCCCTCAACCGGATCGCGATAGCTGGACCCGAACGTCGTATCGGGATCGCTGTCGCCGGCAAGGCGTTTCTCGACGTGATCGACGCCCTGCAGCGGCTCGGACTGACCGAAAGCGCCGCGGCAGCAGCCGGTATCACCGTGTACAAGCTCGGCCTGGTGTGGCCCCTCGAAGAGGAGGGCGCCCTGGGGTTCATGCGGGGCCTCGACGAGGTCATCGTCGTCGAGCCCAAACACCCGCTGATCGAGGATCAACTCAACCGACTGGCAAACCGGCTGCCGGAATCACACCGACCGCTGATCGTCGGTAAGTGCGATGAGCGTGGCGCCCCGCTGGTGCCCGAAGTCAGCGGAATGAACGCCCAGATCGTTGCCGAAGTTCTGCGGAATCGGTTGGGGCGCTTCGGCATTGGACTTCAAGCCGGGGCCCCCGAGTCGCTGAACTTGCGCAACTTGCCCCTCACCCCCGCCGGTGGCGGGCTGGTCCGAGCGGCGGGCTTTTGCTCGGGCTGCCCGCATAGCACCTCGATGCGGGTACCTGAAGGCCACATGAATCTCGGCGGCACCGGCTGCCACGCGATGGCCACCATGCGCGAAATGCAAGGCCGCCAAACAGAAATCCTGCACCACATGGGCGGCGAGGGCGCCATGTGGGTCGGGATGTCGCCGTTCGCTAACGGCACACACATGTTCCAAAACGTCGGCGACGGCACCTTTTCGCATTCCGGTTCGTTAGGGCTGCGCGCTGCGGTCGCCGCCGGGGTCAATATCACGTTCAAAGTTCTGGTGAACGGCTTCATCGCGATGACGGGCGGCCAGGACATTCCGGGCGACCTCGACACGCCCGCGGTCTGCCGCATCGCCCTTGCCGAGGGCGCCGCTAAAGTCGTGGTGGTCACCGAGGACCCTCGTCGAGTGCGGCGCCGCGGCGCCGTGCCGCGCGGAGTCAAGGTAGTGCACCGCAAGAAGTTTCTTCAGGTCGAGGCCGAGCTGGCCACGGTGCCTGGGGTGACCGTGTTGATCTACGACCAGGAATGCGCGGCCGAGCTACGCCGGCACCGCAAACGCGGCCGGGCCGTCGACCCCGACAAACGGGCATACATCCACCCCGAGGTGTGCGAGGGCTGCGGCGACTGCAATGCGGTGTCGAACTGCATCTCGGTCGAACCGCTCGAAACGTCGTTGGGTCGAAAACGCCGGATCGACCAATCGTCATGCAACAAGGACTTCAGCTGCGTCGACGGCTACTGCCCTAGCTTCGTGACCTTGTATGGGGCCACGCCACGTGTCCGGCAGGTGGCAGGAATCGAATCGCTGGGCGCAGAGCCGCCTCTGCCCGAACCGGTCCTCGCCGGCGAAGACCAGCCGACCTACGACATCGTGGTGGGCGGCATCGGCGGCAGCGGTGTCCTGACGATCGGCGCGATCATCGGCAGGGCCGCATTCATCGAGGGCCGGTTCGTCTCGGTGCTCAACGAGACCGGGATGGCGCAGAAAAACGGCAGCGTCCAAAGCCACGTACGGATCAGCGCGCTCTCGGAAGCTCAGCTGTCACCGCGCGTCGCGCCCGGCGCGGCCGACCTGGTTATCGGCGGGGACATCGTGGTGGCCTCTGCGCCGGCGACCCTGGAACTCTACGACCCCGACCGCACCAGCCTGGTGGTCAACCGGGACGTCAAGCCCACCGTCGCCTTCGCCGACAATCCCGACCTCAACCTCGCCGACCAACACATGCTCGACACCCTGCGCAGCGCCACAAACGGACGCTTCGAGGTCGTGGAAGCCAATGAACTGGCCGTGGCCGCACTCGGTGATGAGATCTACTCCAACGTGCTGCTGATCGGCGTCGCCGCGCAGAAAGGACTGCTGCCCATCAGCGTCAAGGCGATCGAAGAAGCGATCAAACTCAACGGCGTCAGTGTCGAAAAGAATTTGCGGGCGTTGCGGCTGGGACGCCTGCTTGTCGTCGGCGACGGCTCGCTCGATGCGGTGCGCACCGCCGTCGCCGCGCATCAGCCCAGCGCACAACCACCCTCGGTGGACGAGATCATCACCGACCGCACCGACAGGCTGGTGAGCTACCAAAACCGGGCATACGCCCAGCGCTACCGCGGCATGGTCGATCAGGTCCGCGCCGCCGAGCAGCACATCGGGCGCCGGGACGGCGAGCTGACCAGGGCGGTGGCCACCTACCTGTTCAAGCTGATGGCCTACAAAGACGAATACGAAGTGGCCCGGCTGTATAAGGACCCGTCGTTTAAGCAGCGGCTGCACGAGGAGTTCGATGGCGATTTCCGCATCAAGGTCAACTTGGCGCCCCAGCTGCTAAACCCCCGTGATCCCATGTCGGGACGCGCGCGCAAATTCGAGTTGCCTTTCGGTGTCGTCGAGCCGGCATTCACCGTGCTCGCTGCTCTTCGCAAAGTACGTGGCACCTGGCTGGACGTCTTCGGGAAGACCGCACACCGGCGCGCGGAACGGCAGCGCATCGACGACTACGAGCGCCAAATCCTCGACCTGCTGGCCGACCTCAACGAACACAACTATGACGCTGCAGTCCAGATCGCGTCGGTGCCAGAGATGATCCGCGGCTACGACTCGGTCAAGGACCAATCGGCACAACAGGCGATGGCCGCACAACAGCGCTACCTCGACGAGTTCGCTAACGCGTCGATCCAGTGAGCAACCCCGCGCCGCACCAGTGCCGAAAGGAGCGACGGCCATCCCAAACCCGGTGACAATAGCCGACTTCCGGCAGATCGCCCGACGTCGGCTCCCCCGATTCGTGTTTGACTACGCCGACGGCGCCGCCGGCGATGAGACGACCATGCACCACAACCGGGCTGCCTTCGCCCAGCTGCGGTTGTATCCGCGCCAGCAGGTCGACGTCAGCAAGCGCTCGATGGAGACCACCGTGCTTGGACGGCCGCTACCGATGCCGCTGCTGCTAGGACCCACCGGGCTGCAGCGCCTTGTGCACCGGCGCGCCGATCTCGAGGTGGCCCAGGCCGCCGGAGCTGCCGGCATTCCCTTCGTGGTAAGCGCGTCAACAGCATTCACCGTGGAGCAGATCGCCGACGCCGGCAGCGGAGATCTATGGTTGCAGGTCTACCCGTGGCGGGACCGCAAGGCCCTTGAGCACGTGATCACCCGGGCCCTGGCGGCCGGATACTCGACCCTTGTGGTCACCGTCGACGTACCGCTGCTGGGCCGCCGCGAGCGCGACATCCGCAACGGGATGAGCATTCCCCCCCGAATCACCCCGGCCAATCTCTATCAGGGCGCGCGCCACCCGCGCTGGGCAACTCATTTGCTGCGCGGACCTGAGATCACCTTCATCAACTTCAAGACGCTCGCACCCAGCGCCAGGGGGATGGCGCTGATGAAATGGGTTAATGACGAGCTGACCAACCCCGCGGCCCAGTGGAGCGAACTGCGTTGGCTGCGGCATCAGTGGCCCGGGCCGATGGTGGTCAAAGGCATCCTGACAGTCCAGGACGCCAACGCGGCGATCAACGAGGGAGCCGACGCCATCGTGGTGTCCAACCACGGTGGGCGACAACTTGACGACACACCCGCCACAGCCGACGTATTGCCGCGGGTCGTTGACGCCGTCGGCGACCGCGCCGAGGTGCTCGTCGATGGGGGGATACGCCGGGGCGCGGACATCCTCAAGGCGTTGGCCCTCGGCGCCCGCGCGGTGCTGGTTGCCCGGCCCTACTGGTGGGGACTGGCCGCCGACGGCGCTCGCGGCGTCAGCGCCATCATCGACGTCTTCCGCACCGAATTCGATATGGCGATGGCCTTGGCGGGTCGGCCGACAATTGAGTCCATCGACCGCAGCCTGGTGTTTCCCGACGGGTGACCACGCAGGGGCCCTGCGGCCAAACCGCGCCAAACCAGTCGTCGTCTAAACCCCAGCCTGGGGGTGTGCCGAGACACTATCGTTGCTTGACTGTCTCATGTCCCAAAGCGCAGTGTGGTGTAGCACACATCGCGAGGGGCCCTGAGCGCAAAACAACGGAGGTCGCAGTGGCGAAACCGGGTGCCGAGCTGGCGAAGTTTCTGCGCATGAAACGTCAATTACTGCGACCGGAGATGCTCCTGCTCGACACCCAGCAACAGGCCACCGCCGACTTTATGCTGCGCGCCGATGTCGCCACGGCGGTCGGGGTGCCCCTGGCCGATTACGAGCGTCTGGAAAACGGAGCCGACACCCCCCCGTCCGATCAGGTGCTGGGCGCGCTGATCGAGGTCCTCGACCTCACTGACGACGAGGCCGCTGAGCTGGGCAGAATGATCGCCATCATGGGGGCCGGCACCGGCGCGACAGTGCACCCGCAACTCAAGGCCCTGTTGGACAGCTGGGAGCTGACCCCGGCCTTTGTCTGCGATAACCGACTCACCGTGCTGTCCTCAAACCCCATCGCCCGGGTGCTTTCCCCGATGTTCGACGGCGGCACGAACGTGCTGCGCGCGACGTATCTCGACGCCAATACCTACCGCATGATTCGCAACCCCGCCGCCGTCGAAGGCGCCGTCGCGGCGTGGGCTAAAAAACTGACCGCCGAGGATCCCCCCGATGCGTCGTGGACTCGGATGATCAGCGACATCTCGCGTCAGCGACCGCGGTTCCGCGACGTGTGGGAAAGAGATGTCAACCCCGCGGGCGAAGGTAGCCTTCTGCTCGACCATCCCGCCACAGGCAAGCTGGATCTGTACTATTGCCGGTTCCGCATCGAGGGCTGCGACGATCAATTTCTCGTGACGATGCAGGCCGACGGAATGCCCACCCAATGCGGCCTACGCGTGCTGAAAGACTTCGCGTCCAGGCATGACTCATCACCGCCCTGGTAAGTCCAGCGCGGACCCGGCGGCCTCGCGGCCGGGCCACCCACCGCGGCGTGCGTCTCGGACACAGTCTCGGACATAGAAGTGGGCCTTTCAGCTCGACTAATGTTCAGGTTTCCTGCGCGGGTGCCCGAGCCGGGCCTGCTCCGGCTAACCCGACTTGCCAGCATCACACGCAGATACTAGGATATCCTAGTAACCAAGTCGCCCCTTCTTGTGCATTCGAGGACACCCATGACCACACAGATCCCGCACTTCATCGATGGGAAGCGCATCGCAGGCCAGTCCACCCGTACCGCTGATGTCTTCAACCCCAGCACCGGTCAGGTGCAGGCGAAAGTTCCGATGGCCTCGTCGGCTGACGTCGACGCTGCGGTGGCCTCGGCCGTCGAGGCCCAAAAAGACTGGGCCGCATGGAATCCACAGCGGCGCGCGCGGGTAATGATGCGATTCATCGAGCTGGTCAGCGACCACAACGACGAGCTGGCCGAGCTGATGTCCCTTGAGCACGGCAAGACGGTGGCCGACGCGCGCGGCGACATCCAGCGCGGTATCGAGGTGATCGAGTTCTGCATCGGGATCCCGCACCTGCTCAAAGGCGAGTACAGCGAAGGCGCCGGTCCGGGCATCGACGTCTATTCGTTGCGCCAGCCCCTGGGCGTGGTCGCCGGCATCACCCCGTTCAACTTCCCGGCGATGATCCCGCTGTGGAAGGCCGGCCCGGCCCTCGCTTGCGGAAATGCGTTCGTGCTCAAGCCCAGTGAGCGTGATCCATCCGTCCCGGTGCGGCTTGCCGAGCTGTTCCTCGAGGCCGGCCTACCGGCCGGCGTGTTCCAGGTCGTGCACGGCGACAAGGAGGCCGTCGACGCCATCTTGAACCACCCCGACATCAAAGCGGTCGGCTTCGTCGGCAGCTCCGACATCGCCCACTACATCTATTCGACCGCGGCAGCGACCGGCAAGCGCTCGCAATGCTTCGGCGGTGCCAAGAACCACATGATCGTGATGCCCGACGCGGACCTCGACCAGGCCGTCGACGCGCTGATCGGCGCTGGCTATGGCAGCGCCGGCGAACGCTGCATGGCGATATCCGTCGCGGTGCCGGTCGGCGAGCAGACCGCGGATCGGTTGCGCGCCAGGCTCGTTGAGCGGATCAACAATCTACGGGTAGGCCACAGTCTTGACCCTAAGGCCGATTACGGCCCCTTGGTCACCGAGGCCGCGCTAACCCGGGTGCGCGATTACATCGGCCAGGGCGTGGCCGCCGGCGCCGATCTCGTCATCGACGGCCGCGACCGGGCCAGCGACGACCTGGCATATGGCGACGCGAGTTTGGAAGGCGGCTTCTTCATTGGGCCGACCCTGTTCGACCACGTCACTCCCGACATGTCGATCTACACCCATGAGATCTTCGGACCCGTGCTGTGCATGGTGCGGGCCCATGACTACGACGAGGCGTTGCGGCTGCCGTCGGAGCACGAGTACGGCAACGGGGTGGCGGTCTTCACCCGCGACGGCGACACCGCCCGCGATTTCGTCTCACGGGTGCAGGTGGGCATGGTCGGTGTCAACGTGCCGATCCCGGTCCCGGTGGCCTATCACACCTTCGGCGGCTGGAAGCGCTCCGGCTTCGGTGACCTCAACCAACACGGCCCGGCGTCAATCCAGTTCTACACCAAGACCAAGACCGTCACGTCGCGGTGGCCATCCGGCATCAAGGACGGTGCCGAATTCGTCATCCCGACCATGAATTAGGGCCGGGGGCTTTATGCAGTTTCTTACCCTGAACGACGACGAACGGGTCATCACCGAGACGGCAGCCGCGTTCGCCGCCAAACGCCTTGCCCCGTACGCCCTGGAATGGGATGCCACCAACCATTTTCCGACAGACGTGTTGCGTGAGGCCGCCGAGCTCGGCATGGCGGCAATCTACTGCCGCGATGACGTCGGCGGCAGCGGGCTGCGTCGACTTGACGGGGTCCGGATTTTCGAGCAGTTGGCCATCGCCGACCCGACGACCGCCGCATTCCTATCCATCCACAACATGTGCGCGTGGATGATCGACAGCTTCGGCACCGACGAGCAACGCAAGGAATGGATTCCGCGGTTGGCGCCGATGGATGCCATCGCCAGCTACTGTCTGACCGAGCCCGGCGCCGGATCCGACGCCAGCGCATTGAGCACCCGCGCCGTCAAGCAAGGCGGCGATTACGTGCTCGACGGTGTCAAGCAGTTCATTTCGGGCGCCGGAGCCTCGGATGTCTACGTGGTGCTGGCACGAACGGGAGGCCCAGAAAAACCGGGCCCACGCGGCATATCAGCCTTCATCATCGAAAAGGGCACTCCGGGCCTGAGTTTCGGCGCGGTGGAGGAGAAGATGGGCTGGCATGCGCAACCTACCGCGCAGGTGATCCTGGAGGGGGTGCGGATACCCGCCGACGCGATGTTGGGCGGCGCGGACGGCGAGGGTGCCGGCTTCTCCATCGCGATGAACGGCCTCAACGGGGGCCGGCTCAATATCGCGGCGTGCTCGCTCGGCGGCGCGCAGGCAGCCTTCAACAAAGCGGGAGCCTATGTGCGTGAGCGGCAGGCATTCGGTTCTCCCCTGCTCGACGAGCCCACCATCCGGTTCACCCTGGCTGACATGGCCACCGGGCTTGAGGCATCGCGAATGTTGTTGTGGCGGGCCGCGAGTGCGTTAGACGACGGCGATGCCGACAAGGTCGAGCTGTGCGCGATGGCCAAACGCTATGTCACCGACACGTGCTTTGACGTCGCGGACAAGGCGTTACAACTGCACGGGGGCTATGGCTACCTGCGTGAGTACGGTCTGGAGAAGATCGTCCGCGATCTTCGGGTGCATCGGATCCTCGAAGGGACCAACGAAATCATGCGGGTGGTCATCGGCCGGGCCGAGGCCGCGCGGTTTCGCGCCACCAGTTAGAAAGGCTGTCTGAGGTCCGAGATGAGTGAGCTTTTCACGATCGCCTTCCTGGGTTTGGGCAACATGGGCGGGCCGATGGCGGCGAATCTGATCAGCGCCGGCCACGCCGTGCGCGGGTTCGACCCGGTTCCCGCGGCGGCGGCTGCCGCGGCCGCCAACGGCGCCACCGTATTCGACAGCACTGCCGACGCCGTCACCGAGGCCGACGTGGTCATCACCATGCTGCCGAACGGAGACATCGTCAGGCGCTGCTATGCCGAGGTGCTACCCGCCGCGCGAGCCGGTGCGCTGTTCATCGACAGTTCCACCATCTCGGTCAACGACGCCCGCGAGGTGCACTCGCTGGCGGAATCGCACGGGGTTTCCCAGCTGGACGCGCCGGTTTCGGGCGGGGTGAAGGGTGCCGTCGCCGGGACGCTGGCGTTCATGGTGGGCGGCGATGAGTCCGCGGTGCAGCGAGCACGGCCGGTGCTGGAACCGATGGCGGGCAAGATCATTCACTGCGGCGCGGCCGGGGCCGGTCAGGCCGCCAAGGTGTGCAACAACATGGTGCTGGCGGTGCAACAGATCGCGATCGGCGAGGCGTTCGTGCTGGCCGAAAAGCTCGGGCTAACGGCGCAATCGTTGTTCGACGTCATCACCGGCGCAACCGGCAATTGCTGGGCGGTGCACACCAATTGCCCGGTGCCGGGCCCGGTGCCGACGTCACCGGCCAACAACGACTTCAAGCCGGGCTTCGCGACCGCGCTGATGAACAAAGACCTGGGTCTGGCGATGGATGCGGTAACGTCAACCGGCTCGGCGGCGCCGCTGGGCAGCCACGCCGCAGAAATCTACGCCAAGTTCGCCGCCGACCACGCCGACAAGGACTTCAGCGCGGTGATCGAGGCGCTGCGCGGCAACTGAATCAGAAGTCCCCGGCGTTGCGCCGCAATGCCTCGATCGACAACACCAGGGCCTGCGATTCGCCGGCAGCCATTCCGATGTCGGCGAACACCTGCTCGTTGAGGGTGATGGTGGCGTCCTCGACCGTGGAGCGGCCGAGGTCGGTGATCTGCACCAGCGTCGTGCGTCTGTCGGTGGGGTGCGCAACCCTCTGCACCAGCCCGTCGGCCTCCAGCCGGTGGATCGCATGGGTCACGCTGGTGACGTGAACCTGCAGCCGGTCGGACGCCTTGGTGATCGGCAACGCTCCGCTGCGGCTGAACGCCAGCAGCCGCAGCAACTCGAAGCGGGAAAAACTCAAGTCGTAGGGACGCAGCGCAGTCTCGACGCGAGCGAGCAGGATCTGATGCGCACGCATCACCGATGTCACCGCGACCATGCCCTGCGAAACATCGCCCCACCCGGCACGCTCCCAGTTGGCCCGTGCCGCGGCGATCGGGTCGCGTTTGGCGGGACGCGCGTCGGATCGCTTGTCCGGAGTAGAGGCAGCCACGCCTTTTCTTACCGCACTTGCGGCCAACGCGGCATGCCTGCCTTGACCGTCCGTGTAGGGCGAGGCGCAACGTTGGTTCCGTCGACAGCACGCTCCCTGCCCGTTCAGGACAACGTGGTGGACACGCCAGGGGCAGGATGCGTACGTGCCAGAACCGGCAACACCCTCCCAGATCAGGCCGCGCGAAAAATCGAGGCTAACGCTACGAATCCGCGCTCACATAGTCCCAGGCGGACCGCTTCCGGCATGCAGCTGCCGAATCGAGCAGACGCTTACGCCGGTGGCTTCCACCACTCCATCGACTCTAATTTCACAGTGTGTACCGACCGGATTGGCATTCGCGTACTTGTAAACCGCCACCATGTAGGCCCACTGAGTCGGGTCGTCCATAGTGGTCTCACGCGTCCAGACCTCACCGGGCGACAAAAACAAATTGGAATCGCCGCCACGGGGAGGACTTTGCTGATCGACCGGTTCATTAGCTACGTAGCTGACACTGAAGCCGTTCGGGGCCGGGCTATCCACCCACAGGGTGTAGGTGACGGTGTGTGCCCCGGCGTTAGCGGCAGGGGCCGCAATTAGTCCCGCGGCGGTTATGGCGGTGGCACCGATTGTCTTGACGTGCCTCATTATGCGATTTCCTCTTTATTCTTTATGGTGCTGGTGCTGGTGGTGGTGTCAGGTCGCCGAGAACGGCTTCGGCGATGGGTAGGACGACAATTGGAGCGACAGTATTAACAACGTCTTCGGCGGCTTTTTCGCCCGGGATGGGCTGCGTGAACACCAACTGAGGTTCCACCCCTGATTGTGCTAACGAATCTATGACGGCGGCGATGTTATGGGATTGCTCAAGCGGGCCGACGGGGGAAATGCTGGTGGCTCCGGTAACGGGGTCGGTGGTGACAAAGGGGAGTGCGTAGTTGAGGCCGGGGGCGTTGGGTAGGCCGTTGACTACTGGTATTTCGCGTTGTAGGGCGGTGGCAAATTCGCCTTCGATGAAGTAGTGCTGGACTTGTCCGTCGGCGGCTTGAGCGAAGGTTGCTTGGGGGTCCATTCCGAGACTTTGCAGGTAGCCGGGCGACAGCCCTTGGGCTTCGAAGGTGATGGCGGTGGTGCCGTTGTTGAGGGCCCCGGCGGCGGCTTCTCCACCGCCCATGGAATGTCCGGTGGCGGCGACGTTTCCGGCTCCGAAGTTGTTGAGCAGGCCGCTCATGACCTGGACAGCCATCTGGTATTGGGGTGGGTCGCCGCCGACTTCCTCAACAACCACCGCAGCGTCATCGAACTGGTTTTCGGCCCCGGCGAACCCACCCACATAGTGCCCAGCGCCGTCGGTGAGCACGCCGACGTGCACACCGGAGGCCATGTTGTCCGGGTTGATCCCGGTGAGCTGCTCCACCTGCGCCGAACTGAGCTGCGACCAGCCTGCGGGCAGAGGATGGGTCGGGTCGTAGACGCGTTGCACCAGCTGCGCCATGGTCAACGCATTGTTGGCGTTCGGCGTTGTGGGGTCGGGGGTGTTGGTGATTTGCCCCGACCATGAATCCGGTGGTGGTGGCTTCGGTAGTCCTTGGCTGGCGGTCTGGGTGGCGCCTTGCTGTCCGGCTTGTTGGGTGACCTGGCTGACAGCTTGGTCTGGGGCCGGGTATCCGGAGTTGGCGCCGCTTTGATAATCCGGCAACTGATTGGGCATGCCCGGCGGCTGAAAACCGGAGGTATCCGGACCGTAGGAGCCTTGCCCGTTGCCGCCGCCTCCGCAGCCATCACCACACGGGTCAGCCGCCGCCACCGCCATCCCGAGAGACGATGTACCCGTGCGGGGTAGATAGGAGGATAAGGTGGCCAGGCCGAATGCGGTGGCCGAGAACAATGCGATCGCTAACACCCTCTTCCCCCAAGACGACGTTTTCCCCGAAGACAACGTTGCCAGCAGTATTGCGGTCACACCAGTTTTCAAATACCCATGCGTTGCCAGTTCGCACCGCGCAAACTTTCGGCGGTCTCTTTCGATGGCCATGCGGTGAGATTAATGCCGGTGGACAAAGCGCCTGCTCACAATCGACACATTGTTACCGACGCGGGGACCTGAGCGCCCGCATTGGCGGGTGGTGTGCGTGCTCAGCGCGCCAGAATCAGGGTGGGCAGCAACATGGCTCGGTACCCTGAACCGGCCTGACCAGCGGCAGCAAAAATGTACGAAGAATGCACGCAGGATGCTGGCTGACTGCAGAAATACCCTCTGAGCTGCTAAAACTGGTTGTCCCAGGCAGGGCGTCTAGCTGCACAGGGCGTCGTCATGAACGAGGGTGGGCGGCCACCGGTGTGGGAGCGGCCGGCGCGGACGTGGCGCGCCGATCGCGCAGAAACAACCGGTCGGGGTCGTAGGCGCGCAGAACATCAAGTTCGGCCGGGGTGGGCGCCGGCTCGAGGATCAGCCGTGGTGCCACCGTGTAGCCGAACCCGGTGCGGCGCTGAATTTCGCCGAGCGCGGTTTCCGGATCATGACCCGCCGCCGGCAACAGCGCGGTCAGTTCAAACGGTGAGTCGCCGTCGGCGCGCTCGAACACGCACAGGTCAGTCACGATGGTGCGCACCCGTTGTCCCGGCGAGGTTACGTAGGGCACCGCCTCGACGAGCCGTTCGCGCTGATGTGACACGGTGACGATGACCTCGTCAGCCGCGCTGAGCACGTCATTGGCGCCCCCGGAGCCGACGATGAACTTACCGTCGTCGGCGTAGGTCGAGTTGATCGCCCCGGTGCCGTCGATCTGGCCCGCTCCGACCAGGCCGATGCACTTTGTTGCCGGACCCGAGACATAGGTGCCCAACACGCTCATCACGTCGGTAAGCAGTTTGTTGCTGGGAACGTTTTGCCCGGCGAAGATGAACGGCTCCCCGGGGCCGGGGGTGTAGCCGAACAAGCCGATCTCGGCCATGAGCTCAATGTCCACACCTGCCTCGCGCAACCGGCGCGCGCCCAGCCAGGCGGCCAGATTGGCCAGACCGACCCCGGCGAGAATGGCATGGTGTCCGCGCACGCGCACAGCTTGTTCGAGCCGTCGCGCGGTGACGACAACTTGGGTCTCAAGAGCGCTCGGGCTGCTATCGGTCGGCACCCGGACAACGGTCTGCCCGCCCGGCGTGCTGCGGCGCAAACCCGCGAGCCGTTGACCACCCAGCTTGGCCAGGTACCGCTCGTGGCCTGGCAGCGCCAATATCCACTCGCTGATGTAGTCGCGAAACGACCCCGGGGTTTTGGCGGCCTTGAGCGTCGCGGCCATGAACTCGGCGTCCTCGGTGTAGCTGTCGATGCCCGCGATGCCTGGATTGTTGAACCCGTACGGATGGGCGCCGTAGCGCGCTTCGCAGACCGCGCGCACGACGTGGCCGGGGATGCGGGTCAAGGTGTTATGTGCACGAATCTCCTCGGTGGACACCACCTTTTCCACCGTCGCGATGACACCGCCGCTGGCCGCGAGCGCTCCGACCTGCCCTTCGCCGTAGGGCGCGGCGAGCACGATGTTGCCGAACTCATCGGCGGCGGCGCCGTGCACGAGCACCACATCGGGGCGCAGGGCGCTGACCAGACACGTCGAACCACCCGCATCGCCGGGGATATCGATGAGTTCGCCACGCCGAGCCGCCTCATCGCCCATCGAGCTGCCCCGCATCGATTGCACAGGGAAATGCGAGACACCCAACGCGGCGGCGGTGAGCCGCGCGATCAACGCCCACAGCGACCAGTGCTCGATCTCGACGCGGCCCTCGGCGATGGCGCGCACCAGTGCCGGGTTGGGCCGGGCCACCGGGTAATTCTCCCCGGCGAAGGAGACGATGAGTTTGCGCACCAGCCCCAGCTCGATCAAAGCATGCTGAAGATTGACCAAACCCGCTGAAACTATGGTGAATTCGGGATTGCGACCGGCGAAGCGGCGAGTCAGCTCCTGCAGTGCCGCGTTGGGCCGCGCGTCGGAATAGCCGATGTGCACGGTCGCACCGGGGCGCACGAAACGCTCGATTGCTTCACCCAGATCCAGCAGCTTCGACGTTCCTTCGTTGACCGGCAGGTCGAAATGAACCTCGCGGCTGCCACCGCGTGCGGTCACGACGTCATCGTCAATCCGCCACTGACGCTGAGGGTCTGGCCGGTGATGTAGCTGGCAGCGTCGGATGCCAAAAACACGATGGGCCCGGCCTGCTCGGCGGCAGTGCCCATCCGCTTCAACGGCACCGCCTTGATCATCTTTGCGATGACGTGCTGATCGGACTGCGCGCGAAGCAGCGGCGTGTCGGTGGGTCCGGGCGAGATCGCATTGATGCGGATACCGTCGCGGGCGATCTCGCGCGCCAACGACTTAACGAACCCGATCACACCGGCCTTGGCCGCAGCATAGACGGTCTCACCCATGGTGCCGACCTTGCCGGCGTCGGAGCTGGTGAGCACAATCGACCCGGATTTCTGCTCGCTGAACACGCGTAACGCGGCGCGGGACAGAAAGATTGAGCCCATCAGGTTGATATCGACGATCTTGCGCCAGTAAGTCTCATCTTCCTGGGCGAAAAATGTTGTGTCCGACCACCCCACGGTGCTGGTCACCATGTCCAGGCGGCCGTGCGCCTCGAGGGCCTCGCTGATCAACAGATCGACCTGTTCGGGACGGGTGATGTCGCAGACGTGTTCGGACACTTTCGCTCCTGACGAGCGCACAATCTCCGCGGTTTCTGCGGCTCCCGACTTCTTGACGTCGGCGACGGCCACGCTGGCTCCTTGGGCGGCGAATAGTTCAGCGGTGGCGCGGCCGATGCCGCTTCCGCCGCCGACGACGATGGCCACTTTGTCGTTGCAATTCACTTCGTTACCTTCCTCAGGGTTATTTCCGGAACTGCGCGAAGTCGGGGGCACGCTTTTGCAGGAATGCCTGTGTGCCCTCATGGAACTCCGCGGTGCCGTGGATGAAATTGATCATCTGCTGTCCGTGCTGCACCGACGGCCACAACTGGTCGGTTTCAAAGTTCAGTGAGATCTTGGCGACCCGCAGTGCCTGCGGGCTCAGCGCCAACAGCTGCTGACACCACTCATCGACGGCCTTATCGAGTTCTTCGGCGGGAACAACCTTGTTGATCAGGCCCATTTCCACCGCCTCAGGAGCCGGAATCCGTTGGCAGAGCATCACGATCTCACGCGCGCGCCGCTCGCCGACAATACGCGGAAGCAGCTGGGTGCCCCACCACACCGGCACGCTGCCCATCTTCGGCCCCGCCTGCCCGAACTTGGAGTCCTCGGAGGCGATGGTCAAATCGCACAACATCTGCAACTCGTTGCCGCCGCCGACGGCATATCCCTTGACCCGCGCGATGATCGGCTTGCCGCAGCCGCGCATGATCAGCGACAGACTGCTGGTGCGTCGATTCATTCGTGCCGCCCCAACCGGGTCGGAGGCGTCTTCCCACGCGATATCACCGCCCGAGCAGAATGCTTTCTCGCCCGCCCCGGTCAACACGATGACGCCGACAGTGGGGTCGGCCTCGGCGGCCGAAAACGCCGCGATCAGGTCGTCGAGTGTTTCCTCCCGGAAGGCGTTGTACTTCTCCGGCCGGTTGATCGTGATCCGCGCGACGCCGTCGGCGGCCTCGTACAACACATCGGTCAGGTCCATGCGTGTTCTCTCCTATGAGCTCAACGGGTCAACTTAGAAAACAGGGGTGGTGCGCGACCGGAACGCGTCGAAACCGGTCCTGGCGTCCTGGGAGGCCATGTGATCGACGGCCAGGTGGCGCTCGGCAGCGATCGCATCAGTCAGTGGCCGGCCGGCACCCACGTGCACCGCGGCTTTGATCGCCGCGTTGCCCGCGCGGCTCTTGCGGCCCAACGTCTCTGCCATGCGCTGGGCTTCATCGAAGATGTCGTCGTCGTCGACGACACGGTTGGCCAGGCCCAACGCCAGCGCGGTGGCAGCGTCGATGGCCTCCCCGGTCATCAGGAGCCACTTAGCCACCCGGGGCGCCACCAGCCGCGGCAGTCGCTGGGTGGAGCCGCCGGCGGGAAAGAGCCCGAAATTGGCGTGCTGGTCGCCCAGCAGCGCGCCACGCCCCAGCACCACGAAGTCACATGCCTGGGTCAGTTCAAGCCCGCCCGCGTAGGCGAACCCGTGCACCGCGGCGATGGAGGGGACCGGGCTGTCCTGCAGCATGAGCAGCGACTCGTGCCAGTGGTCGAGAAACTCGCTGAATCGGGTTTTGTCGCCCACCAGTGCCGAGACCTCGCCGAGATCACCGCCGGCAGAAAAAGCGCGTCCGGCACCGCGCAGAATCAGCGCGCGAACCAACGGATTGTCCTCGATGCCCGCCAGAGCGGTGCGAATGCCGTTCAGCACAGCCGAATCGATCGCGTTGAGCTTGTCCGGGCGGTTGATCGTCACGGTGGCCACCGACGACGTGATCTCAAGCAGGACCCGCCCCTCAGAGCTGTTCTTGACCTCTTCGGCCAGCGGCAGCCAGACAAGATCTTGCGTCATCGCGCCAATTCCCCGAAGTAGGTCCGCGCGATGACCATGCGCAGAATCTGATTGGTGCCCTCATAGATCTGATTGATCTTGGCGTCACGCATGAGCATCTCGACCGGAAAGTCGCGAACATAGCCGGCGCCGCCGTGGACCTGGACGCCCGCCGAGGCCACACTCATCGCGACATCGGACGCATAGGTCTTGGCGATCGCCGCCAACCGTGACGCATCGGGATGCTGCTCGGTGAAGGCGCGTACCGCGTCGTAAACCATGGCGCGTGAGGTGTATACGCCTATCGCCATGTCGGCGATGAGGAACTGCACCCCTTGGTAGGCGGCGATCTCCTTGCCGAATTGTTTGCGTTCGCCGGCGTAGCGGGTCGCGGCGTCGAGCGCACCCTGCGAAATGCCCAGAGACATCGCTGCAACGCCGAGCCGCCCCTCATCGAATCCGCGCATCAGGTAGCTGAATCCGCGCTCGGAGTCTCCGATGAGGTGGTCGGCAGGCACTCGCACGTCATCGAACTGCATTTCCGCGGTCGCCGACCCGTGCAGGCCCATCTTCTTCTCCCAGCGCGCCGCGGCGACTCCGGTGCGGTCGGCTTCCACCGCGAACAGCGACAGTCCGCGTGGACCGGGTCCACTGGTACGTGCCAGCACCGTATAGAAATCGGCGAAGCCCCCGTTGGTGATGAATCGTTTGGTGCCGTTGATGATCCAGCTCTCACCATCTTTTCGGGCTTTGGTGGTGATGCTGCCCAGATCTGAGCCGTGGTCGGGTTCGGTGACCGCGATGGCGCCCAGCATCTGACCGGCCGCCGCGGCCTGCAATAGCGGACGAACCCACTGTGCTTCGCCGTCACCGGTGGCGTGCAGGGCGATGAGCTTGGTGGCCAGCCAGTGTGCGGTCAGATATGTACACGCACTCGGATAGACGCGGGCAAGCTCTTCTAAAACGATGCACTGATACCCGATGTCGCTTTCGATGCCGCCGTAATCCTCCGGCACCACGAGCCCAAAAAATCCCGCGTCGGCCAAGATCTGCTGGATCTCGGGGCTAAACGTCGCCCGCTCCTCGGTCTCCTCGATCAACGGTGAGATCTTGTGCTCGGCGATATCGCGTGTCAACGAGGCAAGATCGCGTAGGTCGTCGCTGAGGTCTGATTGCTGCATCAGTTCGCCACCCTTGCAAAAACCGGCGCCAACACCCGACGGTCACCGGTTCCGATCCACTCCACATTCATCTGGACCCGATCCCCGTGCCGCGGCGGAGCTTCACCTTCGGTACAGGCGATTTGAGCGAAAAAGCGCGCCCCTTCGTCGAGGTCGACGTATCCAGCCCAAAAGGGGGCATCAAATCCCTGAGGCGGTATCAGGATGTTCACCGCCTCATAGATCGTGCCGGCGCCCGACAGCCCCACCTGGTCACAGGGCGTGGAGTCATTCGGGCACCACCGCCGTTGCGGCACCCTGACATCCCCGCAACGCGGACAAACGCTGGCACGCAACTGGTATTGCGAATCGGGGCCGCGCAGCAGTAACGAAGCGCCCAGTGACAGCTCTCCCAGCTCGGTCATCCGTGGCTCTACCGCACTGCCAGAATCGTGACGCCCGACGTAGCGAAGTCCCCCTCGTGGAAACCACCGGAGATGTGCGCCAACGCAGTTCGGGCGTCGGCGACCTGACGTTCTCCCGCGCGGCCGGTGAGCTGATCGCACAGCTCGACGATCTGTGCGACGCCGGTCGCACCCAGCGGGTGGCCCCGGTTGAGCAGACCTCCGCCCGTGTTGACCGGAATACGCCCGCCCAACGCTGTTTCGCCCGCTTCGACGAGCTTGCCCCCGGTGCCCGGTTCACAGAACCCCAAGTCCTCATAGTGGATGATCTCGGCGACCGAAAATGAGTCATGCACCTCTGCGACATCGATGTCTGAGGGCCCGAGTTCGGCGAGCTCGTAGGCGCGTGCCGACGTCGACTTGTCCAGCGAGAAGGACGTCATATCGCGGTCCTGCTTTTGGTAGTAACCGCTGCCGATCACCGATGCGGCCACGCGCACGGTCGGCTCCAGGCCCAGCTTTTCGGCGCCGGCCTCGTTGACCAACACCGCCGCCGCGGCGCCGTCGCCGGTCGGGCAGCAGTCCAACAGATGCAGCGGCCACACCACCCCTTTGGAACCCAACACGTCATCGACGGTGATGGGGTCGCGGTACTGGGCCTTCGGATTGTGTTGTGCCGCTGCGCGATTCTTGACCGCAACCGAGGCGATCTGCTCCCGCGTGGTGCCGTAGGTCTCCATGTGCCGGCGCGCGGCCATCGCATAGTAGGCCGGCGGAGTAAAGCCCTGTTCGCCTTCCAGCGGCATCCCGTCGGAGGTCAGGGGGCGCCCGGCGCCCTCTCGCGACGACATCTTCTCCACCCCGACGACCAGGGCGACGTCATGGGCGCCCGAGGCCAGTGCCATGTGCGCGATATTGAATGCCACCGCCCCAGAGGCGCAAAACGCCTTCTCGTTGTAAACGGCCACACCTTCGATGCCCAGATCCCAACCGATCAGCTGCCCGACCCCGCTTTCGCGGGCGTGCAGCATCCCGCTGCGCGCCGACCCGCACGCGATCATCTCGATGGCGTGCGGATCAACTCCGGCGTCGGCCAGCGCCTCGCGCCCGGCCTGGCTCCCTAGGCTTGCCAGGGTGGAGTCGCGGAACTTGCCGAATGGTGTCATTCCCACGCCGGCGAGGTAAGTGGTCATCGATCGCCTCCCTTTTACGGATACTGTATACGGTCTACGAGCACGTGGGAATGCCTATGTGCATGGACATCACACGGTCACAGGAGCCGATCCACCACCGCTGCCGCGGGCGGCCGCCAGCTGCTTGCGGGCCCGGGCGTGGTCCCTGGGTGAGTTGACCGATTCGCATCCCAACAGCCGCGTGCCCGCATAGCAGTACACCGAGAACTTGTCGGGCTCGGTGTGCACGATCTCGGTGCGGTCGTAACCGGCTGTCAGACCGGCCATTTGGAGCTTGCGGCCGTGCTGTTCGGTCCAAAACCATGGAACGACGTCATAGGGTGGCACTGGTTCACCGGCGAGCAACGCCGCGACGTGGCGCCCGTGGTCGCTGGCGTTCTGCACCGATTCCAGCCGAATCCCCGACTGCTTGCCCGCGGCGTGAGGGAACCGGGCGCAGTCGCCGATCGCCGAGATGTGCGGGTCTGTGGTGCGCAACTGTGCGTCCACCACGACCCCGTCGTTGGTCGCCAGGCCCGCTTGGGCGGCCAGTTCGTCGTTGGGCACCACACCCACACCGGCCACCACCACATCGGCGGCCACGCTCGAGTGCCCGTCGTGCAACTCGAGCCGATCCACCACCCGTTGCACCGAGGACACCGTGCTCGACAGCCGCACCTGGACGCCGGCGGCGGTGTGAAGATCATGGAAGTACTCTGCGGTCGGCGTTGACACGGCGCGTCCCATCAAGCGCTCCGCGACCTCAAAAACAACGACGTCCTTTCCAGCGCAGGCGGCCATCGAGGCGACCTCCAACCCGATAAATCCGCCGCCGATGATCACCACCCGTTTGCCCGCGGCGATACGCTCGCGCAGATCGATACCGTGATCGGCGGTGTGCAGGTAACAGACCGATTCCGGGCCCAGGCCCGGCAACGCCTCGAGCCGCAATGGCCGCGGACGCGCACCGGTCGCCAGCACCAGGTGGTCATAGGTCACCGGCGGGCGGCCATCGAGTTGCACCGCGCGCTGCGCCCGGTCGATGCCCACCACGCGATGGCCCAGAGCCAAGCCGATGCCGTGATCGTCGTAGAAGGCGCGCGGCCGAAAGTAGGCGTCCTCAAGCGTTTCCGCGCCGGCCAGGACCTTTTTGCTGAGCGGCGGACGTTGGTAGGGCAACCTCTGGTCGGCATCGATGAGCGTCAGCTCGCCGTCCCATCCCAGCGTGCGCAGCGTGGCGCACACCGTGAAGCCGGCGTGCCCTGCGCCGATGATCGCGACCCGGCGCACGCTCACAACGCCTGCTCTTCTGGCAGGTGGACGACGATGCCGTCCACCTCGTCGCTGGCTTCCAGCTGGCATGACAGCCGACTGGTGGGCTTTCGTTCTGAAGCGGTGTCCTCCAGCATGGCGTCCTCGTCGTCGGACATCGGCGGGAGGAGGTCGAGGTCCTTGGCGTCGACGTAAACGTGACAGGTTGCACACATGGCCTGCCCACCACATTCGCCGAGAATGCCCGCCACACCGTGTGATTGAGCTCCGAGCATCAACGATTTACCGGTCGCGATGTCAAATGTTTCACGCGCACCATCAGGTTGAACGTAGGTCACCTTCGGCATGCCGGTCGCCTCTCATCGTCATTGACGGCATGGGATCACATCACCCAGACTACTGTATACGGTATACCATTTTACGTTACGCTGCAACCGTGCCAACAAACATGCCGGCACCCTGGTTAGTCGAATTGAACGCCGTGCGCGGTCAGGTGTTCCACCAGGCCACGTCCCGACACTGTCACGTGCTCAGTCATGCACTTTCCTGCCGCCTTGTGTTTTCCGGCACGCATCGCGGCCAGGATCCGCGCGTGATCGGCGTTGGAAGTGACGTTCCACTCGGGAACCTGTTCGAGGAAGTCGCGGGGCAAGTCGACCGAGACCTTGCGCAGCGCCAAGATGAGTTTCCGCGAACCCGACATGTGGTTGATCTTGCTGTGAAAGCTCCAGTTGAGCTCCACCATGGCGCTTTGATGGTTGCCCTGGGCGGCCTCGAGCATCGCCTCGTGAAGCCGCTCCAGCGAGTCCAAATCGGTCGCTGACGCCCGTTGGGATGCGCGTTCTGTGGCCATTCCGGTCAGGACACCCTCGATGGTGAAGGCGTCCAAAAGGTCTTGCTTGCTCAGCGGCGCGACCACGATGTGGCGGGCGCTGTCCAGCGTCATCAGGCCCTCTTGCACCAGCTCGCGCAGTGCGTCGCGCACCGGCATGCGGCTGGTTCCGAACCGTTCGCACAACTGTTGCTGTGAAACTTGTGTTCCCGGCGAGAGAACGCCCAGCAGGATCTCGCGCCGAAGCGTGTCGGCGATTTGATTCCCGAGTGGATCTCGCTGCAGGGGGGTCGACGACAAGGCATCCAGGCCTGCATTAACGCTCACCGAAGTCCTCCTGTTGCGAGCCGCGGAACGCCGTTTCCGTGCCTGCTTAGGCTCTTTATGTTCTTCGTCTTGTATACCATATCCCTGCTCGGGGTGCCGGTCGCCGCGCTGGCCAGTGACCGGCTGCCCGTTTGCCAGCAGGGCTCGAAGCTCTGCTTTTTTGACCTTGCCGGTCGCGGTCAGGGGAAGCGCCTCGACGAGGTGGAGCCGTTCAGGAAGCTTGAATTTCGCCGCTCCGCGTTGGCGTAGGAAGGAACACAAATCCTCCAGCGTGGGCGCGGCGGCCCCGATCGCCGGCACCACCACTGCGCAGCATCGCTCGCCGAGCCGGTCGTCGGGGTAACCAACGACAGCGACGGCCGCGACGCCGGGATGGTCGGTTAGCAGGTCTTCGATTTCACGAGCGCTGATGTTCTCGCCGCCGCGGATGACGATGTCCTTAACGCGGCCCGTCACCCGTATTCGCCCGTCGCGGTCCATGGTCGCCAGATCGCCGAACCGGTACCAGGAACCCCGGAATGCCCGCTGGGTGAGTGCCGGATCTCCCAGATAGCCCAGGAACGTGTTGGGGCCGCGGCTGGTGATCTCGCCTTCGACTCCCGCCGCGACCTCGGTGCCATCCTGATCGACGATGGCGATTTTTACGCCGTCTAGCGCGATCCCGTCGGTGGCCAGTTGCTCATCGCTGTCCTGCGGTCGCGTGCAGGTGGCGACATAGGTCTCGCTGGCACCGAACACCGACAACAGTTGTGCCCCGAACGCCCGGCGCACATCGCCGACCAGATGTCGTGGAATGGGAGCTCCGCCCGAGCAGATGTAGCGCAGCGACTCCCCCCGGCCGGCGTCGGTTTCGCGCGCGGCGATCAGGTCCACGATGAACGGTGTCGCCGCCAGCGTGTAGGTGCACTGGTGTTTGTCGATCAGGCTCAGCGCGATCTGCGGGTCCCAGCGGTCCTGCAGGATCAGCGGTGCACACGAAAACAGCGCCGCGCGCAGTCCCCACTGAAGGCCTGATGCATGACATACCGGAGAGGGCATAAACACACAATCCGACGCCGTCAAACTCAGCACCGATCCGACGTAGGCACGCAGCCCGAACATCGTGCTTTGGTGGGTGTGGATGACACCCTTGGGCGCCGACTCGGTCCCCGACGTGAACGTGACGGTATCCCAGTCGCGGGCATCGCGACTGCCGGGGAACACGGCGTCGTCGTCGACGGACACCGACAAGATCTGCTCGAAAGACGCCGCGTCGTCCTTGGTTTGGGGCGCGCGCACGGCGATGACGTCGAGCACCGAGGCGACACCGTCGGCTGCTGCCCGGCAGAGCTCGACAGGTGACTCCCGATAATGTGACTGGGCGGCGAACACCATGCGGCTCTGGCTCGTCTGCAAGATGTGGCGGTAGTCGGGGACGCCTAGGCGCGGTAGTACCGGATTCAGCACTGCCCCAAGCAGACCGACAGCGGTGTGAATGACGACGAACTCCCACCAGTTCGGTACTGCCACCGTTACGACATCGCCGGTGTCGATGCCGCGGCGCGCCATGTAGTCGGCCAGGCGTCGGGCCGCGCCCAGCATCTGCGCGCGGGTCAGGGCTGCCTGCTCGTCAGCCACGCACAGCGCCGATGGCTGCCCGTCGGCACTGGCCAAAAATAGGTCCAGCCACGTCGCCGATGTCCAATGGCCGTGTTCTTCGAACTCGGCGCGGATGGCGTCGTCAACCCACGTTGCGAAGTCTGAGCGGTTCGTGGACATCAACGGGTCCGATGAAGGTGCGGTTCGGGCGTGTCGTTGCTGGCGAATCGATGCCCGCCGACATCACGTCGACACCGGCAGTCCGATGCATGTCGCTTCACCGGCTTGCACACCACACAGCTCGTGGGTTTCGCCGAAATCTGAGAACAGGATCGTATTCTCGCCGAGCCGACGCCCATCCAAAGACACTGCCCCCGAACCGATCCAGAAGATGTACGTGCGTTCGGCCGACAGCGGCAATAGCGCACCCTCAGACCAGCGGTAGGTGACGATGTTGAGGTCCTCGTCGGTGAAATGCCCGAGATCTTTGACACTGAGGTCCTCGGATCTGCGCTGCCAGTCGAATCCGTCGGGCCGCATCAAAATCGGTTGTTGATACTTCGGTGAGGGGATGATCAGAGGTTTGCCGTTGACCGCCTCCCACACGGCGTTGGTACCGTCCTTGCTCACCTGCTGACCATCATCGCCGG
>Ga0209693_10000187_pt1 | contig 23900 bp, 21 predicted proteins | sample HubBroMetageWRM3_FD_188345 | JGI IMG/M metagenome (GOLD analysis project Ga0209693, IMG submission 188345) | Warmed soil microbial communities from the Hubbard Brook experimental Forest, New Hampshire - Hubbard Brook CCASE Soil Metagenome WRM 3... | ecosystem: Environmental > Terrestrial > Soil... | reverse complement strand
TGCGCCCAAACCCAATCCATGCTTTGCGGCCTTTTCCTTATCCAGTATCGCGTTGCAGTGCCGGCAGACCGCCACTCCCGGTTTTACCTTCTCTCCGCATGCCGGACAATCCGCCATGCGTACCGGAACATAGGCCCACTCGCGCTCCGCGCCCAACGAAATCGCAGCCCTGCGATGTAAATCTGAAATCTCTCGAAACGAATGCCCCCGTGCCCACATGGTATCCCCGTCGGTCACTAGGCGCTGGTAGAATTCGTCGCGTCGCGCGGTCACCACGCTCAATTCTTCCGCCGTAGGACGAGCTCCGGCGCATACAAACACGCCATGATCCTGCAAATCCTGCAACAGATCTTCCGCAATGTCGCGTGCTGAGATCGTGAATGGAAATTTGCGATTGTCGCCAAGATCAATGGCGTCGCCGCGCGAAGTAATCAACAGCAAGGAGTACGCTTCCCCCTTGGCGCACGCGGGTATGTGATACACCCCATGCGTTCGCGAAATGTACCAGTCCTGCTGTGAAATAGAGGCAATCGTCACGGTCGCGGCTGTGTCGCCCGTCGCACGCGTATCAACCACCAATTTTCCCCGTAATCCCGAACCTGCCGTCGTGGTTATGTTCAATTGATTTTCCTTTGATTGATGTTGCGTCCATAGCGATGCCCGCCACGGCACCGTCCGTCCCATTCTTTACAAGACTGAATCGTTCAAGACACTGTCTGACTCGGCCTCTCGCCGGATATATTCCCCGGCCACGGGAACAAACGGCGCGCTGTGAAATGCCGGAACCGCATCATCCAGCAAATCGTCGGCGTCGCGATCCCAACGAAGCGCCCGCCGCGCTTCTCGGGCCGCGATTGCTCCCCGCAGTCGCCGGCGCGGCTGCCTGCGCGACCATTCAATCGCATGCACGATCCAGTCGCAAGCTGCCGGCGTCAACGAAATGAATTCGCCGCTTGCGCTCTCCAGCGTGAAGCAGTGTTCGTATTCTCCGCGCGAAGGATAGGGTCCCAGTGCTGCGATGCGTATCCCGTCCTCCACCTCCGTCGTCTGCGCGTACCATTCTTCCGGAGATCCATACGATTCCCGCGGCGCCCAACGTTCGATGTGCCAACGGTTCAGCGGCAAATATTTCGGTACTCGTCGTGTCTCAATCGTCTGGCGCAGCACATTCCCGTTTGCGTCGCGATCCGTCCACCGCCCACCAATCCACGTCAGCCGCGCTCCGCCCCACACCACCCGAAAATTCGCCTCGCCGTAGCTGTTCGTTCCTCCCGCCCGTTCCACGCGCTCCTGAATCGCGGGCGGCGCTTCATGCGTCTCCCGCGTCACGCGAATCAGCGGCGATAGAGACTTTTGTACTCTTGCGGTCAATTTGCTTCCCACGGAATTAAAGTTGTGGCCCCGCGTGGCAAGAACACGAGCGGGAGCACACTGGAGTCGCTTCTCGGGCGCGTCCACGACGCGTTGAAGTTTCGGGGCGGCTGCTACTTGGTAGCAAGCCGCCCCTATTTTATTTCCTGTGTTTGTGAAAAGCCCAAATTACACAACGTTGCGAGCGTTCCCGACCAGGATTAGTACCCTGTCGGAATCGCCAGGTTGTTGATGTACGCACCACTGCGCGGCGATTCGTTCCACACCTGGAATCCCGTGACGAAGTAAAAGATATACGCCGCCGAAATTCCGCCGCTCGCTCCGTAAATCGGAAACACGGTTTGTCCGCCGACGTCGTAAAAATCAATGTCCTGCATCACCGCGCGTCCCCAGTGCGACAAGTCCAGGAAATCCACGCGCGTCTGATTGGCATTGATGGAGGATTTGATCGGCACACCGGCCATGGACTTCTCGCCAGTGAAAAGCAAATCCAAGTCGCTCGCACGCCCTCCCGCACCTTCCTTGATGATTTGCGAAATGGTTACGCCGAGTTGCTCCCACTGGTGCTCTTGCTCCAGAGCCGTGTAAGCAATCAGCTTGGAAACCTGGTTCGAGCCCAAGGCTTTGCGCACCTTGTTGATTGCCAGGCGCACCGCACCGGGAGTAATCGCCGAATTGTTGCCATTCACCACCGGTGTCGCCAATTCCACCGGATACGTAGTCCGATTCAAGTTCAGCCACGTTCCGGTCGTCGCGTTCGTCTGGTGATACAAAATTCCAAACAACGACGTCGGCTGCGCCCCCGTCAATCCGTCATGCACGATCAGATCGTTCACGGAAGTCCCAGCAGGCAGCGAATCAACCTGCAGCAGCGAATTGAAAGGATCCACCAACAAGACGTTGGCCGAACCGCGATTCGTCGTCAACGTCGGGTCATACACCTGTACGGTCTGGTTGTAGTAGAAGAGCTGCGCGCCCGGCGGCTTGGCCATCCCGAATTGTGCTGCCACTCCTGAAGGCAACCCCGTCGTGGTGATCGAACCGATCGTTCCCAGCACTCCGTTGCCGTTCGTCTGCATCACTTTGTCCAGAAACGAGCGGAACTGCGCCATCGCGTTCTTCACCTCGCGTTTGGCGGTGTTCTCAATCGCCTTTTCCGGAGCGTTCGACGCGTACTCCACCAACTTGGTGATTTCCACGGCATGCCGGAAAAATACCGGCGTCACCTGGGCCACGTCGTATAGCGTTCCCGACCCACGTCCCAGGTCGCCTCCGTCCATATTTGCGAGGCCCGCTTTGCCTCCTGGACGAATCTGCAGCGGCAAACGCATGTTGCGCGAGCTGACTCGTTCCACGTCACCGCGTTGCTGGATCATGGTCAGCAGGATATCGTCGCGCTCGTAAAGCAATGGAAGCTTGTCGCGAACTTTTTCCAGCTGTAACGCAACGGATTGTGCATTCTGCATCTGTGTCATATTGTGAATGTCTCCCTGGGATTGAATTTCGTGCAGCGCAGTGCATTAATGCTGCGCAGCCTTTCTCGGCCGCTCGAAAACACCGAGCGTGCGCGCCACGCAAACCATCGGCGGATGTCCTCCTCGGACGTGTGCATTGAAAATTGAATGCGTCATCGCGATGCGACAACGATTTTCCTGATCCCCTTGCCTCACAGACGCCTGTCTCACTCCCTGTACCTTGGTACAGTTGAGCTATTTTTCGAGATCATTCATCATCGAACCGCTGGACGATGCAGTGGCTACAGCAAGCGGAACTCAGATCCAAATCCGAATCGCAGTGGGCTCGCGCGTACTCCCCCCTCTACGCGCCCAGCACGCGCGGGACTTCACGCTTGGGGGATTACTGAATGAATATATCTAAATTGTTTCCCGTAGGGGTGTTTCTAATCAGCGCAGCCTTCGCAGCTCCGCCGGCGCGATCCCAATCGACCGCACCCAACTGCACCGCAAGCCAGAAGTCCGCCGTCGAGTGTTTTGTGGCCAACGCCGTCGCTACTGATCTGATGAAGCCTCGTTACGGAATGACGCTCGCGGAATTCGAGTCCTACGGTTTCGCCGTTTCACTGATACTAAAAACTCAGCGTACCTACGTCGTGCTTGTCGGTGTTTCCAGTGCCGTCGCAGACGCCATGCCGCCGACGAATGCCGACGGCACGCCTAATCAGACCGCGCAAGACGATGCGATCGCGGCGACGATCAACGCCGCCTATCATTATGGCTTCGTGTCCCCGCCCGCGCCCGCTTCGCTGCTCGACCTCGAACACTTCTCAATGGATGTCGCCAGCGCCATGAATAACAACAACGGCGCTCTAGAATTCCTCACGCCCGGAATTTCCCTACGCATCATAGACTCCTACATCGTCACTGCGACCAGCAATGGCAAGGTCAATTGGAGCGAAGTTGACGCCAATCTTTCCACCGTCGTTGGCAATTACATCAGCTCCGGTCTGGTAAAAATTCCGCCCGGCATGAGTCTGTACGACGTGACTTCCTTCGTCGGCTCGTTGGCGCAGAGCATTTACAGCTATAAGGTCGCGACTCATCGCACGGCCCTGAGCGCGAACTAAAGCTGTTCAGCGATCCCATGAATTCTGATCGATGAGGCAGGCGCCGTCTGCGCTCGACCAATCGCACGAAATGGCATAATCGAAGCTACGCTATATCTGTCGCGCCTCTCAACGAATTTCGCAGTGCCCTTCTGCTCGCAGAGTGCCTCTTTTCGTTCGCGGAGACGTTTGTACCTGTCCCACTAGAGTCATCTGCCCCCGGTCATCTTCTCGACCCCAGGTCAGTTGCGCCGCTCTACCCCGTGCGTGAAGATTCCAGGAATGATATCCACGAATGCATCTGCCCATGCGCTAGCCATCATCGGCCGCGCGCCGGCGGAAAGCGTGGAATCATCATTCATCGTTCGTCGGAGCAACCTTATGCGAGCTCTCGTTTCAAGAATCACCGTGCTTATCCTCGCACTTGCCTTCGCAGCGATTTCTCCGCCCCGAATGCGCGCCCAAGCCACGCCCCCGAACTGCACCGCCAGTTCAGACGCCGCCGTACAATGCTTCGTGGCGAACGCCGTCACCACGGGACTCACGCAGCCCCGCTACGGCATGACCCTCGCGCAATTTCAAGCGTACGGCGTCGCCGTCACCAAAATCCTGCAAACCGATCAGACCTACCTCGTCCTGGTCGGCCTTTCCAGCGCGATTGCCGACGCTCTGCCGCCCACGAACGCGGATGGAACTTACAACACCTCCGCGCAGGACACAGCGATCGCTCAAATCGTCGCTGCTGCAGCCACCGACGGATTCGTCTGGCCGCCCTCCGGCACCGACCTGCAAGATCTTCAGTGGTTCGTGCAGGATCTGGTCAACGCGATGAACGTTAATCAGCAGGTGCTGCAAATCCTCACGCCCGGCGTCACGCTGCGCATCATCGATTCGTACATCATCACCGGCACCGGCTCGGATGGCACGGTGAGCTGGCCGCAAGTGAACGCCAGCCTCACCACGCTCGTCGCCAACTTCATCTCCTCGGGCCTGGTCCGCCTCACTCCGTCGCTCACCACCGCGCAACTCACCGCGTTCGTCACCGCGCTCGCACAAACCATCAGCACGTATAAAGTCTCCACCAATCGCACGTCGCTGTGAGCACCGGCGCGCCAACTCTACAGGTTCAAAATGTCCGCGTCGGACATTCGCGAGTAGTCCAGCTCGCGCGCAGTCACCGCTCTCCGGCCATCGTTCCCCGCTCCGCCCGATCCCGCGATGTCCACGCGCCGCTCCGCGGTCCGCTGCCGAGTCCGTCGTTCGTGATTTGCGGAGACCACTGTCGTGGTCCACTCGTTCAGCACACGCTTGGCGACGGCGGGCAATGCTTGCCGCGCCCGTCCAGTAACGAGTGACACTATAGCCCGCTGGTGCTCTTCGTCGAGCCCACCGGACCGGAATGCATCACGCATCTGCTGCCCCAGCGCGCGATTTCCGCGTAGCGTAGTATCCAATTCGCGATAGATCTCGCCCACCACCCGGGTACGCGCCGATTTTGATATGCCTTCCGGCAACAGGCGCTCCACCTGCGATTCAATCGCGTCCACGACGCTCGAAACCGCCGCTGCGTTCGTTGAGTGGAAAAAATCCGTCTGCGCCGGCGTGAAGCCAGTCGCCGCATCGCGCTGGCGATTTTGATTTTGAACTTGGTTTTGGGTTTGTTCTTGCGTTGGCCTTTGAACCTGACTCGCGCTTTCAGCGGGCACTTGCCGTGAGATGGGGGCATGCGCAGCATCTTCCGGTCTTCGCGCCCCGTCATTCGCCAGCGCGTTCATCGCGCGCGCCAACGATGCAAAAGCATCGGGATCCAATTTCGCCACCTCGCGCGCTAATTCCGCGTGGTCTTCCGGACGCCGCGAATAAAACAGCGCATCCATCCTGTTCAAATCCCCAACCAGCACAGTCGCGGCCCGTGCCTCTTCCGGCGTCGCAAATGTCTCGCGGTACGCGCTTGCCTCCCGCCAGGCATCGCGCAATTCAGGATTCGCATCCAACGCTGCTTGCAAGTGTTCCGGCTCGAGTTGCACGCTTGCGTTCGCATCCGCGGTCTCTGCGTTCGTCGCAGAACTTCGCCGCGTTCCCTTGGGAGTTTCCTCAACAGCTAAATCAATTTCCAGTTGTTCGTTAGTCCGCGGTTCCGAAATCTCCGGCGGCGCTTCGCGCACGTTGCCGTTCGCCTCACGACGTGCCGTACGTCGCGGAAGCTGCGTGGTCAATCCCAGAATCTCGTCGTCGCTGGCATTGCGATTCAAAACCGGCGCTGGAGTAATCGTGTTTGAACTCATGCTCTAATCGCCTCTCCCACTCATTAAGAGTGTGCCAATGTGCACCTGGTCTAGCCGTGGCCGCTCGACTTCAACGTGCTGCATCTACACCATTTAGCCGTGTTTGCCGCCTGTTCGCTCGATAGTTTCCCACAATGAAACCACAGTACTATTCTCGTTGCGGCACCACTGCTGTACATCTACAACTAGCGGGGAAGCTGTACGTTGGTCCAGGGGGACGCGACAGACCCTGCATAAAACTGAGGTAACGTCCAATGAGCACGCCGCCAATCACCTCTACACAGGCTGCCCCGAAATCCGATTCGTCCAATTCGCCAGTGGGTATTGAACGTCGCCGCCGCAAACGCGCGAAAATCACCGCGCAAGTTCACATGCGTGGAGTAAATACTCCCGAGCCTTTTGAAGAGATCTGCAAGAGCGTGGACGTTTCGCGCGACGGACTGCTCGTCACTTCTGCGCGTGCCGGCTACTGGAAAGGCCAGAGGCTTGAAGTTGTTTTTCCCTATTCCACAGCCGCCGCCGCACTGAATTCCTCGCAACCCGCCGAAATCGTGCGCGTTGTCGAACAGGACGGCCGCTATGCCGTCGCACTCCAATTCATCAACCCTAAGTCCGACACAGCCGCGAAGGTGGATCCATCCGTCGCGGACGTGCGCGTCTCTGGCAATGCTATGCACGCCAAACAACAATCGGTCGTGCTCGCAGTCGAATCCGACCCCAAGACTGCCGAAATCATGCGCAATATTCTTTCCAACGATGGCTACACCGTCATCATTGTCCCCACCGCTCAGCAAGCACTCGAGATTCTGCGCAACACCGTTCCGGTCGTCTTTCTCGCGGAAGTCGAGGCGAAAGACATGAGCGGCCACGACCTCTGCCTCATCATCAAGCGCAACGATCGCCTGCAGCGCGTGCCCGTAATTCTGTTAACGAAATCCGCCCAGCCCGCCGACTACTCCGCCAGCCACCAACTCGGTGCCGTCGTCTGCATGGCCAAACCCTTCAAACCCGAACGCCTGCTGCACGTCGTGCGCCTGGTAGCTCCGCCACCCACAGCCCGCAGCGCTTACGGCGCCTCGCGCTACGCCAACGGCACAGTCGAACGCGCCATCTAGCTTCTGCGGCACCGCATTACCTACGTCTGCCAGTATTTACTTGCGGTGGTGTTGGCGTAGCTACACCTGCCGTCTGCTGGTTGCGCAAGAAGTCCCGGTGGAACAGCGCGTGCGCTCGCACGTTTGTATACCCCAGCGGTGCCTCAATCTTCGCCACCTGCCCCGCATCAGACGAAAACCAACGCATGCATATCTCCAGCTCCACCGCGTGATTGTCCGCAAACTCGTCCGGCATAATGCTTGGCAAAATCACCTCGGCCTCAACCCCGCCAGGTGAAGCCGCGGCAGCCGCGGGCCCCGCCGCAGCCGTCACATCCTGCCGATGCACCACAGGGATCTCCGCCACCAACTGCGCAATCTCGCGATACTGTTTCGTGCGCGACTCCTCTTCCGGAATTACAAGCTCCTCCAGACCAATCAATCTCTTGATCAAGGCCGTATTCTCAGGATGCGCCAGAATCGCCTGCATCTGCGGATCGGGATTCGCCAACAACTGCAGCAGCACCGCACGCTGCTGTGACCACAGCGTCGGATACTGCTCGTCTGTTTCCGGATAGCTGAACAAATTTCCCTTCAGATCCGCCAGCCGAATCCATTTCGATTCGAACGCGGCGCCCGCCCCCAGTAAAGTAACTTCCACGTCGTTCGGCCGGTTCCGCCGGAAGCAATCCACCGCCAACAGCATGATGTCGGCATGAAAAAACTTCATTCGCCGCCAGACCAAGCCGATGCGCCCCATCGCCTGGTCCCGCGCCATCGCGTATCCAGACGCGGTATCGTTGTTCGACATCGCTCCGCCGAACAGCGCGGGGAACGCCCCAGTAAGAAATTGTGCAACAGGCCCCATCAATCCAGCCGCATGCTCAGCCAGGTCCGGAGGAACTTCCGCCGCATCAGGCTGAAAGAAACCCGCCGCCAACGATTGCCCAGGTTTCGCCCGCGCCGGATAATGCGCGCCGGGCTCGGCCGTCTGCCCCTGCAGCGCGTCGAAATCCAGCACTTCACTGTCCGCATAAATTGGCGGAATCCCGTACTCGTACGTCTCCATCTGCAAATTCGAAAGCGTGTTAAAACGCTCTTGCACGCTGATTAGCGCATCTCCCAGTGCTGGCCGCCCGCTCGAGCCATCTCCCGGCAGCGCATGCAGCACACGCCAGTGATCATCCATGTTCTCGCTGCGCGATTCGCAGTAAGTCTCGCCCGCAAACGCCACGTAAGCTCCATCAGGAAACATCTCGAGCAGCTCGTCGCGCAGTGCCTTATCATCCAACGCGAAGAAGGCCCACGGCCGCAGCCACGTTCTCTGAAAGGTGATCAAATTAATGTTGGTATCGCCGCCTTCCGTCAACGGACCACCCTGCGATTGCGCCAATCGCGCCAGCCTTTCGTATTCCTGCGAGCCGCTCGCAACAGGCGATCCGATCTTGTCCGCCGCGTGAGGATAAGCGGCGCGCAGCCGTGCCTGGTGAACTTCCATGTTCCACTGAATGTACGGATACTCGTGCATCTCGCTCGCCCAGGGCGGAGTCTTAAGCTCCAGGCCGCCAACGATCGTCACCACCTCTTGCCCGTTCGGTACCCGTTGCCGGGTTTCCGCCGTAGGCACCGTCACCATCTCCGCCGCCACAAAATCTTCCTCGGTCAACAGCGCGCCGCATGTGTCGCAACTCCTGCCGATGTTCGTGTCCGTGCCTTCATCTACGTTCGGCTTTGCGGGAACAGCGCCACCCTTCGCCGCATTTTCCGCCCCGCATTCCGGGCACACATACACATCGCTGCCAATCTTCACCTCGCGTGCGCCAATCTCCGTCTCCGGGTGAAATCCGAATCGCTGGCCATCCACCACAAATCGCACGTAAGCTCCAACCTTCCCATCCGTCCAAAGATTGAACGCTTCCTCCACGATCAAATTTCCGATGCGATTATTACGTTCCACCAGCTGCGCCACTTCCGTCGCGGACTTGGCCGCCGCCACGTCCTCTTCGGCCTGCGCCGAAGACGGAAAAAACCTCACCCGCGGCACGTCCTGCGACAGCACTGCGACCAGCGAAAGTCCGAACGCCTGATAAATATTCGTAACGAACTCGTACCGCGGCAAATCTTCCAGCGTCGAATTATCCGAGAGCTTCTGCTCAAACGGCAGGTGCCAGTTCTGGTCCCGCTCGTTCCACCACAAATACTGCAGCCCGCGCCAGAATTGATGCGCCTGCTTGATCCTGCGCACTTCCTGCCGGCGCGTTCCTTCCGACTCGAACGAGAATTGATACACCAACCGCCGCAGCGCCCCTTCCAACTTTTCCGGCAGCTGCTCGTTGTTCGGGCCATAGGGACGGCTCTCTGTCGCCCCATGCGATCCCTGCTTTCTTTCCTTACCGGGTGCCGCGTTTACTTCGCTCAATACCGGCCCTTCCACCGGCACAATCGCCGGATCGGCTGCCGAAAATGATTTCTGCGTGGGCATGCACAGTCCTCGCTTGCTTTGATAATGATCGTATTTACGCTGCCAGGAACGAGATCCGCCGCAACGTCGCCGCGTGTAGCGGCCACACCAGCCGAAAAATCTCCACTCAAGGGATTGAATCGTGAGGAGAAAAATCACACCACAAAGAAACTTACCGCACCTGCTTCAGCAACGAAACTCAATCGTCCAACTACTGCATCACGAACGATCGCTGCCCCAGCGCGATCGCATCAGCCAGCCGCGCCCCGCGATCGTTGGTGGAAAATCCGAACGTGCAATTCGTGAACCGCACGTTCTGCAACGAAACCTCGCCACCTTCGTAGCGTAACCGCGTGCCGACGAACGTAACGTCTTTCCAACGAATGCCATCCAGCGTTTGCGCGGCTCCCGCGATAGTCAACCCGTCCACGCGCACACCGTCTGCCATCACTCGCGTCGAAGGCGGCAGCAGAATCTCCGACGTGTCCGGCATCAACGTCGCGTCAATGTAGTTCCCGCGCAGCGCGGCAGAATCCAGCAGTTCATTCGCAGCTAATGCCTTCGGCGCGGCGAATACTGCATGCCCCGGAATATTCGCTGCATTTGGCGCCTGCACGCCTGGACCCACACTGACTTCCGGATTCGGACCTGGCGCCGAACTGGCGCTGGGACGCTTCGCCGCGCCACTTTCTCCGCCGCTAGCGCCTTCCGGCACCGCCGGCTGTGCCGAACGCAATTGCGCAAGTTCAATCCGCGCCAGCGTCACATGCTCGATCAATCTCTCGTTATCTGGATGCGTCCGCAGTACGCGGTCCAATTCGCGAACTGTGTGCTCGAAGAAATCCGGTGCAGCCACTTGCGCCTGCATTCGCGTGGACATCAGTATCGCCGCGGCGCGGTCCGTCTGCATCTCCGCAGCCGTGATATTCCCACCCACGCCCTGCGCCACCGCCTGTTCCAGCGAGTCGGACAGGGCCGTCTGCCACGCCGCCATCCCTGACCTGTCGCTCGGCGGCCTGGTAAAGAAATGCGGCGCGTCGCTGCCCGCCATCTTCGCCGGATCAAGCAAACGCTTCGCTCCCTGCCACGCCAATGTCGCCGCTAACGTGGTCGCCAGCGCCACGACCGCCAGGCGAACATACGTCGGCGCCGGCGCAAATGCGCTCTTGCGTCTTTCCCAGCGGCGATCTCGCCCGCTCGGTGTGTCCCAAATCCCAAATCCCATCCTGTCTCCGCTACCGCCCTGTACTGTCAATCATTCTAGACCAGCCCGAGCCCCAGCGCGAACGCTCCCGCCATCTCCAGGCCCCAAGATTCAATCCGGCACTCGCACAGATTGCTCAGCTTTCGAGTTCGTCGCGCCAATCTCGACTTTCCGGACAGCCGTCTTTGAACTCGGCTTAGCCTTTGACGTTATAGCGACCGGTTCAGGTTCATCGAACCGGGCAGGCGTCGAACCTGTTTCGTACCGCGCGCGCCGCCACGCCCCACCCACTAACCGCGCGGGCAGTGTTTCGCGAATTCATCACGCAAGAAACTCACCAGATCGCGATGGTCGGCAAATACATGCGTTTCGGGACGCGGCGCGTTACCGACCGTCGGCACCTGTCCCGCTCGCGGCGACCGCAGAGACGCGAATCGCGCCCGCGGCGAGTCGCCAGCCCCCGCAGAATCGTCCCACGCGCCCCGGCCCGGCTGAACTGCCTCGCGGTGAACATGTGCCACAAATCCGCGCTGTGCTCGTCCCGAATGTGACGGCACCAATTCTGCCGCTTCGATTTCAACGCGGTGAATCGGCCCTTTGTCTGCCCCGGACGCTGACCCTGCCCCGTCGTCGTCCTCGTTCTCTTCGCCACCGACCTGCGCAGCGTCATGTTCCAGAGCTAACAGCGCTGCCTCAGCCTCGCGCGCAGCCTCGAGCGCTTCTCCCGCAATCGCATTGATATGATATCGCCCCCGAATGAACGGCATGTTTCCTCCACATGCAGAAGATGTAACACCAAATCCCACCAATAGGTGCGTCCGCTACCGCACCAACAGTTGATTTAATTTCTACCGCGACGCCTACACCGTGTCTTTCTTCCTCGCAGCATCAATCTCCAGCATCCGATAGACTTGGTGCCACGATCTCCGCCGCATCGGCGCCGCCACACTCTTCATTCCCCGCTCCATCGAGACCCGCTTTCCGATTTGATTCGCCTCAGATATGGGCACGTTTTGCACCGGCTTGGACTTTCCCGCAGCGCGTTCAACTTCAGTTGGCGAACTTCCGTCACCAGCCGTCTTCTGCACGTTCTCGTCAATCGCCAGCTGTGCCGCGGGATCATCAGTGGACACCACAATCGGAGGCACGCCCGCAATGCCTAGAATCGAATTTAGCAGCGCGCGATTCTCTGCGCGAAGCCGCGCCACATCCCTTTCCAGCGCGCTCGTATAATTCGCACGAAACAGCCGGCTCCAAATTTCTCGCAGTGTCATCCCCAAGCCTTCCAACCTCCTGCGCGGCACCAAGAACGACGTGCTCGCCGCGTCCACTCACGTTCGCCGTCTGCGCAAAAACGGTACCGGCTGCGCCCGCTTCGGCACTTCCAGTTGCGCCTTGCGCGCCTGAATCGCCCTGATAGTCGGATCCGTCGAGGTCACGCGCTCGGCCAAGCGCTGCTCCAGCGGCGGCCGCGCCATCCCGCTGCGTCGTGCCGCATAGCGCGATATCAACCCATAGCGCGCCGCATCCGCCGCGTCGTCGCCGTCCATTTTTTCCACGTCTTCAATCCGTGCAGAATCGCGTACCAACGTCGGCAGCGTGCGAATCAGCTCCACGCAGTTGTCCGTCAACAGCCATTCCCCCGCATCCAACATCTGGTACATCAGCATCCAACCGCCGATGCGGTCGTCGTCCGCAGGTGTCGGCCGCGGAAATCCCGCTTCCGCAAACACATCCCCCATCTGTTCCGCAATCGAAGCATCATCCGTACGCCGCGCAAATGCATCCGGTGAAAGGTAAATCGCGGCGATCTTCTCCCGAGCGCTATCCAGCATCGGTAACGAGCCAGGAGGGGCAGAAAATCCGCCCGCCGCCGTCCGCCGCTCGCTCCCCAAACTACGCGCGATGATTTCGCGCGCCAGTTCGCGCGGCGAAGTGCGATGCGTCACATATTCCCGGTAGGTCACAACGCAGGAACTCGGCTGCCCCCGCGCATCTCCGTCTGCAGCGAAACTTCCCTCTCGCGCGCCGCCCGTCGCAAAAGTGGCAGGCGCTTGCGCGTGCCAGTAAGTCGCCGCCGGATGCTCGAATCCCCAATCAATCGAAATCCAGCGCGGCCACCACGGCTGCCACTCCACCTCTTCCGCGCGCGCCGTATTCCGGCCCAAATCAAAGCGGTCGAAATACTGTCCCGCAAAAACTTCCCAATCCCCATCGAAAAACGCTCGCTTCAAATTCGTTGGCAGAGCCAGCAGCGTCTTCTGATAATTCTTGTCCGCCGCGTAGATCGGATTGTCGAAAAACCGCGCCGGAATAAAATCGTAATCCTGGGGGTTATATTCCTCGGGACGCTCCATTCCCGGCGCTGCCTGCTTATCAATCCAAAGAGCCTTCACCCAGGCATGCCCGATATTTCCCGGATTCGTCGCTCCGGCCATGCACGGAAACGTCCCCGGCACCGCGCAACGATTTCGACTTGTTAAAAATTGCCATTGCCGCAAAGTAAAAAGCGTCAATTCATCGATCCCAATAAACAAATACTCCGCGCCCTGGTACTGATACACGTCGTGCTCACTCGCGCAGTATCCAAAGCGCGTCGTCGAGCCGTTCGTCCATTCCACCAAATGTTTCGACTCATGAAATGCCACGTACAAACTCCGCGGCACATCCCTCCGAAAATAATGCAGCAGCGAAGCTTCCAGTTCCGGAAACGTCCGCCGCAAGAGCAACGTGTTCACATTGGGGTGGTGAAGCGCCTGCACCACCGCTTCCATCAGCAGCGCTTTCGACTTTCCGGGTCCGGCCGCTCCGCCGAACAATCGGTATTTCGCGGGCGACGCGTGGAACTGGCACTGCTTCGGAAACGGCTCGTAGTTCAGGATGTCGCCTGGCAGCCTGCTTTCCTTACTGCCTGTCTCACCAGCTCGTACGTCCGTCAAAGCAGGCTCGTCCCGAACGCGGACGTCGCGCGCAGCTCTGGCTTGCTCGAGGATCCATTCCTTCACTCCAGGTGTGCTTTCTGTCATGAACAGTTGCGCCGTGTTCCGCGCCGCATTTCAATCGCGCCATTACGCGAGGGTCCGAATTTTTTCCCCGATGTAAAACGCCGCGGCCCCGCCCAGGAACGCTGCCGCAATCGCCGCGTGATGCACGCTCAGCACCGCCCCCAAAACCAACGCGCCGATCCCGCCTAGCTGTACCACGTATCCAATCGTCGTCTTGCTCGCGCTCATGAATGCTCCTTTGCAGAACTTCGCATCGTAATTCTGCAGCTACTGCCCTTCCCGCTCCGGCTCGCTCTTGCTTCACTCCGTGCGCACCGGCCGCGGCACGTTGTGAATCAGCCGCACAAATTGCGGCGCCTCGCTCGCATCGCTGTCACCCGCGTTTTTCTGCGGCTCCAGCCAATGCGTCAGTTCTTTAAGCACGTCGAACAATAATTTCGCAGCTGCCACCCCTACGGCCCCCGCTTCCTTATTGCGGCTTAGTTTCTCCGCGACTCCCGAATACATCGCCGCCAGCTTCGATTCATCAAGCCCCCGCTCACGCAGCGCTTCGGCCACCTTCAAACGCTTCTTGCGGTTATTCGCATCCTCGCAAATCACTACCGCCAACTCCGCAACCGACTTCACGTCCGCGTGCCCGTTTCCGCCGCTCTTCTCTGGCGTCCCAGGCGGCTTACCAACCCCGGAACCGCCAAGCATCCCCTCACCCGCAGCGCCATGCCGCACACAGTCCCTGTTCGCCGGCCTCGCGAGTTTCGGGTACGCCGTCGCTCGGACGGTCCCGCGTGTTTTCTTATCTGACTGAACGGCCATCTCCGCTAATCCTTCGCGCTTTCCGTGTTCCCCGGAGCTCGTCTCTCCGCCGCGCGCCTCTTGCGATGCTTGCATCACGCTCATGATTGAATCCTCGACGCCTTCACATAGCCTCCATCCTCCGGCGTGGGAGCGGGACACGCGCGTGCCGGGTCCGGTTCGAGCCGCTCGGGCGTCGTTGTTGCCGCCGCAGCGTTGCGCGTGTCCCACGCAGGTGAACATCTTTTGCGGCGTTTTTTGTTAGGTTCGAGTGCCTTCTCAGCCGCATCCGACTGCCGAATCTCTTCGAGTTCCAGCATCCCCAGCAGCGCTCCGTCCAGGCTGTCGCGATGCTCAACGCACAATCGCCCCCGCCTTGCAGCCGGACGAGCGCACCGCGTCCAGGCACTCGTGGAAGATCGCGAGCGCACGAAACCGATGCACACTGTCATGGGACGGCTTGGAAAGCGTTACGCGGGAAGAACTGCTGACGACCGGCAACAGCGAGAGCGTCAGTCTTAGTGGGACTCCGCCGGGCTCGACGGACTATCCGCCTTGATTTCGATGATTACTTTGCAGTCGCGCGGCGGCGATTTCTCACCGTCCGGCATCTCCGCTGATACTCCGATGCGATGGCTGCCGACCGCGAACCACATACGCGGGCTCGTAGCCGTGATCCCCTTCATCACGCCTTGCGCATTCTGCGGCGCAGGAATCGAAAAAAGAAGATACGGTTTCGCGCTCGAAATATCGTACACGTTGAATTTCTGCACGCACGCCTTCGTGACTTTTGCGGTGCACACTGGCGTTTTCGTGAAATCGTAATCAAACTGCACGGTGATGCTGTGTTGCGCGGACCCGGCCGAGGGCGAATTTGTTCCCTTTTGCGCCTCGCCCTGTTGCGTGCCACCCTGTTGCGTGCCCGAAGATTGCGCCGCGGCACTCGAGTAGCTCCCCGCCGCCGGCTGTTGCCCGCTACCACCGCGCGTCGCTGCATAATTGGTTGCGCCGGTGCTTGCAACCGCCTCGTCAACGAAAATTCCCCGCCCCGGCGACAGCAAGGCGAGGGCGAGAACGGCGGCGTATCCGCGGCAATCCGTCAACGATGCTTCTCCTCGCGACGGCCAATTCGATGCTATCGTCCGCCGCGCCCTTCTTCCACACGTTACCACTACGGACACGCTCGCTGAAAGCGTCGCGCGGAAAATCATTGCCCAGCGTTCACGGCGCGGTTCGCCGTCGCGACCTTAGCCGAGAATTTGCACCGTCACACCCGTGCCACCAGAAATCGCAATCACCTTCGCTCGCACGAAGTTCGCGCGCACCTCGGTAGCCACTAGATTGTCGCCCGCGGTCAGTGCGGAACTCATGTTGGCTGCCCCCGTGGGCACCGCATACTGTGCGTCCACGTCGTTGATGGCGGTTTGCAGTTGGATATTCACGGACGTCGGTGCTGTCGCGAAACTGATCTGCCAGCGAATCGTGCGGCCGTTCTCCGGGAATCCTGCGTAACTCGGCAGCGCAAACTGTTGGCTAGCCTGCCCTGCCGCCGGTGCTTCAGCGTTGAAAGCCAGGGCAACATCGCCGGGAAAAATTGAGTAAGGAGGGACCTGCGTATTATAGTTTGGCATCGTCGGGCGTCTCCAGAAGGATCTGCGTCTCTCACTGTTGGTGCTGTGACTGCGGCATGTATACGATTGCGATTCCTGCGAATACGAAAGTGTCGCCACGTTCAGCGCGCGCCCGCGCCTCACGAGGCACACCACTCCTAATGCGTAAATGATGGGGAAGAAGGAAGGTTACCGCAAACTCGCCGTCAGAAGCGGCGTTCGATTCATTTGCTGCGCTCTACACTTTTCGAGGTTAACGAATAAGTTTATACGCGCATTTCATAATTCTGTCAAGTCGTTGTGTGTGTACACGAAAATAATCCAAGGCGAGTTCGCGTCGAAGAACTGAATTCGTGCGAGAAAGTAAAAACGCGCGAAGCTGGCATGAAGCAACTTGCGCGTCGCTAAACCCAGTCGCTCCACTCAACTCACGCTAAATTGCGTCGTTCCCCGCTCGCAACCGCCTACTGTTGCGGTTTCTGCGGCTCGGAATTCTGCGCTGGTGCAGAGGCGGGTGCTGCCGCGTCGCCCGTTCCCGCTGGCTGTGGCTTCAACGTGAAATCCACTCCGCGCGCGGAGTTTTCATCCACCGTGCGTTGCAGGTCCACCCGGCTCTCGTCTATCGCATTGTCACCCCCGTACGAAGTGACATAATGAAGTTTCCCATCCACCAACCAATAATCGCTTACCGCAAAACTCGATCCGTCCTTCAGATACAACAAAACGTACGTTTGCTGCGGTGCTGAATCCGTTCGCAGTACCTGTGTTCCGCCCGAAGAATCCGACGCGGCCTCTCCGCCACCCGTCCCCGGCGCCGCCAGCAAGTACGAATCAGGGTTATCCGGCGACGTCACGTTCGCCGAGCTTTCCGCGCCCGCATCGGTCCAACCCGACCCGTAATCCCCCGAAGTAGCGCCGAAATATCCCAGCCCTCCGCCGAAGCCGTATCCAAATCCGTACCCGAACCCGTAGCCGAACCCATTCCCGAAGCATCCAAACAGCGGATTGCACGGCCCGAACCCACCAAAACCGAATCCAAATCCACCGAAAAACGGGTTGAAACCAAAAAACGGATTAAACGGGAAGAACGGACGTCCCGGCCGAATCGGCTGAAATGGGCGCTGCGCCGCGGCAACCGTCGCCGCACTGTGCGCCGACGTTATGGGCGTACGCGTCGTGGTCGCGATCGGAACGAACGGCCGCGAACCATTCACGTTCGCCGGACCATAGTAGTTCACGCGTCCCGCCGCGGACATTCCCGCAGGAGGCGGCTCCTGCCAGGTATTATTCCCGGCCGCAAAATGTACAGAATTCGCGCTCGATTCAGATCTAATATTCCCCGCCGGCACCGCGCTCGCTCCCTTCGCGGCCGCCGCTGAACTCGAACCGCCGCCGTGGAACGGATTCCACCAATGCCCGCCGGCATTATTGCTGCTGCCGCTACCTGCAGCGGTTCCGCCACTGGTATGTGAGCCGCCGCTACCGGACGACGCCGCGCTTCCGCCACCGCTGCCAAAGCCCGCGCCGCCGTGTGACCCGCCCCCTCCTCCTCCGCCATGCGCACCACCGCCGCCACCGCCGCCACCGTGCTGAGCGAATGTCGGAGCAGGCGCCAGCGCCAGTCCGCACGCGAACACCAATACCGCAGCGACTTTCAAAAATGTTGCACGTTGTGAGGAAACTAACGACAGGTCCTGCCCTTGCGATGCACGAAGCTGCTGAGAGGTCTGGGTCATTTTGTATCCCTCCTCCACCCGACGGGCGACTGAAGGGTGATTCCACGTCTACTACTGATTCTGATTCACTGCCATCCTACACCATTCGACGCGTCCTCGCTTCTAACCGTTGCTTCAAGTTACCATCATTTTACAAATTGCCGGCCGCCCTACCCTCCTGCTCGCGCCACTCATTGACGTTATACTGTTTCCGATGATCCCTTTCCTGCATCTCGGCGGCTTTACGATTCCCACTTTCGGCTTGATGGTCGCCTGCGCAATGCTCGCCGCATATTTCGTCCTGCGCGCTGACCTGGCCCGCCGCGGAATCGCAGACAAACATTCCGGCGAAGCCGAAGCCCTGATTTCGTTTCCCTGCCTGGCCGGTTTCGTCGGCGCCAAGTTGTACCACTTACTGGAATCTCCGGCCGAATTTTTCGCGGATCCCGTGCACCTGTTGTTCAGCCCCTACGGATTCGCGTGGTTCGGCGGCCTGCTCGCCGGGTTCGCCACCTTCGCATTCGTCGCTTGGCGCATCACCAGACATAATGCCGCGGCTGGCCATCCCGTCGCGCTCCTCACAATCTTCGATGCCGGCTCTCCCGCCGCCGCGCTGGGCTATGGGATCGGCCGCATCGGCTGCCTGCTCTCCGGCGATGGGGACTACGGAATTCCCACCTCCCTCCCTTGGGGCATGAGCTTCCCAAACGGCCTGGTCCCCACCGTCGAACGTGTGCACCCCACTCCCATCTACGAATTTATCGTCGCCTGCGCCATCGCCTGGTGGCTTTGGCGACTGGGCGCGCCGGATCACAGCACGCGGGCCCATCCAGCATCCGCGTCTCGGTCCGATGCCCGTGCCGTCAGTGCCTCCGCTAGACGGCCAGGTGAAGTTTTCGCCGCCTACCTGGTGCTCACTGGCGCCGCGCGTTACCTCGTCGAATTCATCCGTATCAATCCGCGCTCTTTCCTCGGTATGTCCAACGCGCAAGCTGCCGCCGCAGCATCCGCGCTCGCGGGAATTATTTTGTGGCGCTGGCTCAGCAGACGGAACGCAGTGACCTGAGAACAGGTTTTAATTCAGAGAAGACGAATCGCCGAGGGCAAGTTTCACGCGACGCGCGGAACCGGCGTTTCCAATCCTGCTTTACCCATGCGAATTGCCAGCAATCCATTCGACAGCACCGCGACACTCCTCTCCGGATCTACCTTCGCCCGCAAAGCCACCACGCAGAATGGCCGCGGTGCGCGCAAAATCGGCGACCATCTCTCCGCGTCACGCTCTTCGCTCGCGGACTGTGCGCTTTCACTCCGGACCTCATTGTCGCGCACGTCGAAGGATTCGCGGGAGCGGATCAGCACGCGCCTCTTTGCGCTTTCACTCCCGCCAGTTTCCCAGCCTAAATCCTCGATCGCGTAGTCTTCAAAATCTTCCGCAGCGTCGTGTCGCAAGCTCGCGCCCACATAACCGGCAATCAACAGCCAGCCCTCATCCACAGCTACGGCAATCTCGGCCCCCGGGCATCCTGGCAGGCTCACCAGTGCATACAGGTTTCCACCCGACTCTTCGAAGTCCACGGGAATTCTCGCGAACAAATCATCTTCCGCCGCCTTCCAGTCTTCCCGATCGCTTCCCTCTTGCGCGCCGCGCACAATACAACGCTGAAACGCGCGTCGAGACACTTCGTCATATACCGCCAGAAGGCAATCCGACATATCACGCAGCGGAATCTGCTCGTGCAACATCTCACCGCTTTTTTGCTCCACCGCCCGCACGACGGCTCGCCGAAATTTCACTGAACGCTTCATCGCTGTTGTCCTATAAACCCCGCCATCGCTTTTTCGATGCTCCAAGGTCCCACGCGACGTCCTCGCTCACCAGGCGCACTCCGTTCTCCCGGGTCTTCTCCAAAACTGTCAGCGAATGTCGGGGCGGAGCAATGGCTTCCCTCGCGATCGTCTTCTCGCCATGCTCGAATCTTCCGTGCGCTTGCCAAGTGACACGTTCGGAGCGGTTGACCGCCACGGCCGCTCCTTCCGGCCGAATCTCCCCACGCACAACTTCGCCGGACGAATCCCTGTGTCCTCCGCGACCGCTCTCCAGCGCCGCAGCTGTTTTTTCGCACGTCTGCAAAATACTTTCCGCCTCTGTCTTCAGCATCAGCGGATTCAACGCTCGTTCGCCGAGCGACCTCACGCCACTTTCGACGGCCGGCAGCCACAGGCAAGTCTCCGACAGTGGCACCGCGATAAACAGATTCCCCGTTTGTCGCGCTATCAACGATGCCAGCTCATATCCTGTTCCATCAGGCAGTTTTTCAGTCGCCAGTGTCAGTTGGAATCGGACTGTGCGCAGTACAGTGTCAGCTTCGCGCACCGTCTTCACGGAATGTGATTCCCATCCGGAACGCGCCAGTCCCTTCAATGTGGATTCAGTGCTTGCGGTGGGGGTCCCGACAACTAAGATGCGTACAGCAGCGGCGGACATGTTGGCCCCTTTGGGGAAGGGGAACGTGCGGTTCAGACCCGAATTCGACCCACTCGGACTTGCCGTTTCCGCGCTATCTTGCGCTCACCCGCTCGCTTGCCACGCACGCCACGTGGCGACGACCGGCCCATCTCCATATCTCGTTGCAATATCTCTCCAGCCAAATTACAGATTCCGTCCTTTCCTCTGACCGTTCCCACCCCGCCAGAATCGCGCACGGAGCTTTTCAGGGCGTGCGGTGTGACAGCTGCCGCGTGCGACCCTTGCGAGGCGGGCAACCCAGTTCCGCGAAATCCCATTTACTTCATCGGGAGATGCGCCGCAGAACGTTCAATACTACTACCCCTTCCAGCTAGGCCCGGAAATGTACTCCACCCCTGAAATTGTGACAATTCGCAACATTACTGCTTTTGTACTACGGCACTTACTGATTGCTAAAGATCTCCTCGCTCCAACATTTCGCTTTTATTCTTGACACGCTAATACCGTAGGAGTAATTTTCATCCTCTGCCCAAGTTTGACGCGTCCCCGTCCTGGGCGTGGGCAGTTTGCACGGCAACAGATCGGCGCTTTTCAGCCACCAACTCCGTTTCTTCGGAGTGTTTAGCCGCCAGCCAAATGGACCATCATCGTTCAAAAACTTCGAAGCAGCACTCGCGACCTCCTACAACGCCGGACGTCCACAACAGCGATCCTCTGTCCGAATCCCTCTCCGATGAAAGGGTTTCCAATTCGGGTCTCGCAGTCCCACAACGGGAACCTCGCAGCTCTCGCGGCGACCCGCTTCACCCTTTCGTCGCCCTCGTTAAGACCTTTAACGAATTCCTTTTCGAATTAGACGCGGACGGTAAGTTCCTAAGCATCTGGACTTCCAACGAAGCCCTACTCCGTGAACGCCGCGCCGAATTTCTAGGCCGCCGCGCACTCGAAGTCTTGGGCGAAGAGATTTTTCGTCCTTTCTCCAGGCTCTTTCGCAGAGTCATAAAACAAGGCGTCGGCGAAGATATCGAATTCCCCGTGGATTTCCCCGCCGGCCGGCGCTGGTTTCAAGCCCGCGTTTCCGCCGTGGGTCGTGGTGCACAAAAATCCCATTCCGTCTGCCTGCTCGCGCGCGACATCACCCAGCGTCGCCTCGCCGAAGAAGCCCTGCGGCAACAAGAGGCCCTTTTAATGCACGCCGAACAGGTTACCGGCACCGGTTGCTGGGAGTATGACGTCAAGACTCAGCAGCGCATCTGGTCCAGTCAACTCTTCCGCCTCTACGGATTCGATCCCAAAAACGGCGTCCCCAGCGAAGAAACCATGTGGGGCATTATTCATCCCGACGATCGCGCCCGCATTCGCGGCATCTTTCAGTCCGCACTTCAGAATTGCTCTCCCTTCGAGTCCGAGGGTCGCTACAATCTCCCAGACGGACGCCAGCGCGTTATATTTATCCGCGGTATTGCCTTGCCTGATGAAACCGGAAAAACCTCCCGCATCCTCGCCGTCGTCCAGGATGTCACCGAAATCCGCCGCGCCGAAGCTCAGGCCGGTGAGCACGAATCTCTCCTCGCCCAAGCCGAGCAACTCGCCAGCTTGGGCAGCTGGGAATTTGACGTCGCGCAGCAAAGCTTTACCTGGTCCGCGCAAATGTACCGCATGCTCGGACTCCCGCCGAATGATCAGTCAGTGCCGCTCGCTCAGGCCTGTGCATTGTTTCACCCCGACGATCGCCAGCGTGTCGCCCAGGAAGTCGAGGCCCTCATCAAATATGCTCGTCCCCTCGAAAACGAAGTTCGCTTCGTTCTGCCAGACGCGCAAATCCGCGTTTTTCACTCCCGCGCCGTTCCCATCATCAATGATTCCGGCGCCGTGGTTCGTATCGCTGGCATGTCCCAGGACGTCACCGCGCAGAAGTCCGCCCAAGACCGCGTACGCAAAAGCGAATCGCTTCTCGCGCAAGCCGAAGAAATCGCCAAGCTGGGCAGCTGGGAAATGGATACCGTCCATTCCACCATTACTTGCTCCGCCGAATTCTTCCGCATGCTCGGCCTCGATCCCTTAACCGGCCCGGTTTCGGTCGAAGACGTTTGGTCTGTCGTGCGCGTGGAGGATATTGACGCGGCCAAACACGCCCTACAGACCGCGCTTGCCACGCACACCCCACTCGAGCATTTCTCGCGTTACATCATGCCCGACGGCCGTGCCCGCGTCCTCCACACTCGCGCTATTCCCCTCGCAGATCCTTCGGGCCAAATCACTCGTTTCGTCGGCTTCAATCACGACATTACTGAACAGAAGCGCGTCGAGGACGACCTGCGCCGCCTTTCTCGCCAGCTCTTGACCCTGCGCACCGAAGAACAACGCCGCCTCGCTCGCGAACTTCACGAAACGGCTTCCCAGACCCTGACCGCGCTGAAAATGACCCTCAAGCAGATCGAGGATTCACTTCCCCTGGACGATCAGCGCGCCCGCGAACTTGCAAAATCTTGCCGCACGCTCACCAGCGACGCCATCCGCGAGGTCCGCACCATTTCCTCGCTCTTGCATCCGCCATTGATGGACGAGGCCGGGCTCACCGTCGGCCTCAGTTCCTACGTTCGCCTCTTCGCGGAGCGCAGCGGCGTCGCGGTTGATTTCACCATCCCCGAAAACTTCCGGCGCCTTCCCAAGGAAATCGAGCTCACTCTGTTCTGCGTCGCGCAAGAATCACTCGCCAACGTGCACCGCCACTCCAAGGCCCGCGCTGTCGAGATTTCCGTCAGTCGCACACCCGCACAGGTAAGCCTCACCGTCCGCGACGATGGCATCGGCATGGCGCTGCCCTCGCACAGCGATCGCAGAAATTCTCTTCTCGGCATCGGAATCGCCGGCATGCGCGAGCGCGTCACCCAACTGCAGGGCGAGTTCCACATCCACAGCTCCCCCGGAAAAGGCACCACCATTCAAGTCACGCTGCCACTGGTCCCGGTGGTCCCGCCGGTCATCGAGGAGAAATCTGAATGACCGGCGCTGCCGCATTTCGCTCGCGCCCTGCCACACGCTTCACGCGCGCGTCATTCGCGGTTCGCACAAAGTTCCCTAATGAATGCACCTATTTCTCAAGGAGAATCTCATGACGAAAGAATCGCCCGTTTCCAGACCGTACCGCATCCTCGTCGCCGATGATCATGCCGTTGTGCGCCGCGGCGTGCGCGCCTTGCTGGAATCCCAACCGGGCCTGGAAGTCTGTTGTGAAGCTGCCACCGGGCTGGAGGCGCTCGAGCACGTCAAGAAAACCAAACCAAATCTGGTCCTGCTCGATCTCACCATGCCCGAAATGAACGGCCT
>Ga0209693_10000186_pt1 | contig 23946 bp, 22 predicted proteins | sample HubBroMetageWRM3_FD_188345 | JGI IMG/M metagenome (GOLD analysis project Ga0209693, IMG submission 188345) | Warmed soil microbial communities from the Hubbard Brook experimental Forest, New Hampshire - Hubbard Brook CCASE Soil Metagenome WRM 3... | ecosystem: Environmental > Terrestrial > Soil... | reverse complement strand
AGCGGATGTCGCCCCGGCCCGTTGACCTCGGTTTTGGCCAGCAGCGGAAACGTCACGCCGTACGTCGTCGAACAGAAGGTCTGGATTTCTTCTGCGGTGCCGGGCTCCTGTCCCATGAACTGGTTGCATGGAACCCCGAGAACCGTGAGCCCGCGCTCGCCGTAGTCGCGCGCCAGCTTCTCGAGTGCAGCGTACTGCGGCGTCAGACCGCATTTCGATGCCACGTTGACCACCAGCACGGCACGGTCGTTGTAGTCCGCCAGCGACGTCGAGCCGCCGTCGAGGCCGGTCAAAGCGATCTCGGTCACAGTCATACCGGGAGGCTACCCCAGGACATATTATTTGATCAGCTAGCTACTTTCTCGTTAGTCTGGTGTCCATGGTTTCTCGTGCGGTACCGACGGCCAACGACGAACCCGTGGCCGACGATCACGCCGAGTACCCGGATTCGCTGGATGCCGGCCTGCTGCGCATCGCCGGTGTCTGCATTCTCGCCTCGGTGATGGCGATCCTGGACGCCACGGTCGTTAGCGTGGCGCAGCGCACGTTCATCGTGGATTTCGGATCGACTCAGGCCATCGTCGCGTGGACGATAACGGGCTACACGCTCGGGCAGGCCACCGTGATCCCGCTGGCAGGTTGGGCGTCCGACCGGTTCGGCACCAAGCGGCTGTTCTTAGGCGCGGTTTTGTGGTTCACACTGGCATCGCTGCTGTGTTCGATGGCGTCAAACATCACCGAGCTCATCGCGTTTCGAGCGATACAGGGACTCGGCGGCGGGATCCTGGTGCCTTTGACGTTGATCATCTTGACGCGCGAGGCCGGCCCGCGGCGGCTCGGCCGGTTGATGGCGGTGCTGGGTATTCCGATGCTCCTTGGTCCGATGTCCGGGCCGGTCCTGGGCGGCTGGCTGATCGGCGCCTACGGCTGGCCATGGATTTTCCGGATCAACTTGCCGCTCGGCGTGATCGTGCTGGTTCTCGCGGCGTTGCTGTTTCCCAGAGATCGCCCGAGATCGTCGGAGACGTTCGACTTCATCGGCATGCTCCTGCTGTCGCCCGGATTGGCAACACTGCTGTTCGGGATTTCGTCGGTTCCGCGGCACGGCACGTTCACCGACAACCATGTGTGGATACCGGTGCTCATCGGACTGACCTTGATGGCCGCGTTTGTTCTGCACGCGCTATACCGTGCCGGGCACCCACTGATCGACCTGGAGCTGTTCAAGAACCGGGTGGTGACGTTGGCCAACGCGTCAATGTTCCTGTTCTCCGTCGGGTTTTTCGGCGCCGTCCTGGTGTTTCCCAGTTATTTCCAACAGCTACTGCATGAGACGCCGCTGCAGTCCGGACTGCAGCTGATCCCGCAGGGACTCGGCGCGATGCTGACTATGCCGCTCGCCGGCACCTTGATGGACAAACGCGGACCCCGCAATGTCCTGCTGGTCGGGATCACGCTGGTCGGTACCGGGTTGACCGTATTCGCCTATGGCGCTTGGAAACAAGCGGACTACCTGCCGATCCTGCTGATAGGACTGGTCGTTACCGGGATAGGCCTGGGCTGCACCTTGACGCCGCTGTCCGGAGCGGCGGTACAGACGTTGGCGCCCCACCAGGTGGCGCGCGGATCGACACTGCTCAGTGTCAATCAGCACGTCGCCACTTCGGTCGGCGCCGCATTGATGTCGGTGATTTTGACCAGTCAATTCAACCGCAGCGAAAGCATCACCACCGCGGAGAAACTCGGGATACTCCGGGGAAAACCCGGGAAGCAGGGTCTACCGGCACCGTCCCACCACGAGGTCTCCGCTGATTTCACCGTCCGGCTGATGCACGACCTCGCGCACGCCTACACACTCGTCATCGTGCTGGCGATCATCCTGGTTGCGTTAACGCTTTTGCCTACAGCGTTTCTGCCGAAGAAACCGCCGTTAGCGGCGAAACGCCAACCGCCGTTGCCCGCATACTAGTCGGGCGGCCACTCTTCGAAGAGCATCGTCGCAATCCGCTCGACGGTGGCCATCGGATCGGTCGCCTTGAGGCGGGCGTTCACCGCGCCATTGAGCCATAGCATCGAAAACCCGTGCACCAGTGACCAAGCCGCCAACTCGGCGCCGGCCGGATCCGCTTTGGCGTGCTGGTCAGGCAGCGACGCCACGCCGCGAGATAATTCAGCGCCGGCAGCCGCTTGGGCGGCGGCTAGTTCGCGGTTCGACGGATCGACCAGCGACTTGTCGAACATCACCCGGTAGTGGCCCGGATGTTCGATGGCAAATCGCACGTACGCCAGCGCGGCATCGAGGAATCGGGGCCGCGCCTCAGCCAGGGCCGCGGCCAACAACTCGAACCCCTGAGCGGCCAGCGCGGTGAACAAGCCGCGCCGATCGGTGAAGTGGTGCGCCGGCGCGGCGTGTGACACCCCGGCTTCCCGCGCCAACTCGCGCAGTGACACCCGGTCGGGGCCGCGCTCGTCGACAAGACGTGCGGCCTCGGTCAGGATCGCGGCCCGCAGGTCCCCGTGATGGTAGGTCGGACGACTCATAGTGCCAGCATAACCGTCAAACTTGACAGTGACTAGTTACGTCCGTAAGCTCGCCGCAACAGAACTTGTCAGTGTCTAGATTGGAGAGTGGACATGGCTCCGTTGATCACCCTGCTCGCGGGAAGCATCGTGGCCCGGATCGTGGGCTGGCTCGGCGTCGACTATGTCGACACCTGGACTAAAGCGATCGCCATCGGCCTGGCCGCGATGTTCGTTCTGACCGGTGTCGCGCACTTCGTCCCGCCGCTGCGCGCTGCCCTGATTGCGATCGTGCCTCCACAGCTACCGGCACCCGGTCTGCTGGTGACTCTCACCGGCGTGCTGGAGTTCCTCGGCGCCGCAGGCCTGGTGGTACCGGCGACCCGGGTCGCCGCGGCGGTTTGCCTGCTGCTGCTGATGCTGGCGATGTTCCCGGCCAACATCTACGCGGCGCGGATGCCTAATCCGCCCAAGTCGATGACGACGCAGCTACCCCTGCGCACCGCTGAGGAGATCGTCTACCTGGCCGCTGCCGTAGTGGTCGCGATCGGCGGCAGCTAGTAACCAGGCGAACTGGTAGGCCACCTCTTTCCAGCGCTCGTAACGCCCGCTGATACCACCATGGCCCGCGGTCATCTGGGTCTTCAGCAGCACCGGATTGCCGTCGGCTTTGGTGTGCCGCAAGGCCGCTACCCATTTCGCGGGTTCGACATAATAGACCCTGGTGTCGTTCAGCGAGGTCATCGCAAGGATCGGCGGATACTTCTGCGCCGCGATGTTCTCATACGGCGAATAGGATTTCATGTAGTGGTAAACATCGCTGTCGCTCAATGGGTTTCCCCATTCGTCCCACTCGGTGACGGTGAGCGGCAGCGATGGATCGAGAATCGTCGTAAGCGGGTCGACGAATGGGACCTGCGCCAGGATTCCGGCGAACAGATCGGGAGCCATGTTGGCCACCGCGCCCATGAGCAGCCCACCGGCGCTGCCGCCCAAGGCCACCAGCTGCTGCGGTCGGGTCAGTCCGGAGTCCACCAGATGGTTCGCAACCGCGACGAAGTCAGTGAACGTATTCTTCTTCTCCAGCAGCTTGCCGTGCTCGTACCACAGCCGACCCATCTCGCCGCCGCCGCGGACATGCGCGACGACAAACGCCATTCCACGGTCCAGCAGCGACAGCCGAGCGATGGAAAAACGCGGATCCTCACAAATCTCATAAGCGCCGTAGCCGTAAACAAGTGCCGGAGCGGGGAATTCGATGTCAGCACGGTGCACGATTGAGATCGGAATCCGGCTTCCGTCGGCCACGTACGCCCAGTCACGGCGTTCGACGTACTCCTCGCGCCGGTAGTCGCCGAGCACCGGCTGCTCGCGCAAAAGGGTGCGCTCGCCAGTGACGAGATCCAGGTCGTAGATCTGCACCGGGGTGACAAACGATCCCGCGCCGATCCGCAGCTTAGGTGAGTCCCAATTCGGGTTGGCGCCAAGGCCGGCCGACATCAGCTCAGAGTCGAACGAGATCTCCTCGGGCCGTCCGTAGCCATCGCCGTCGATGGGCCACAGCTGAATTCGCGGCAGCGCTTCGCCGCGGTAGCTGATCACCAGATGGCCGGCGAACGCGTCGACGCCATCCAGCCTCACATCGTCGCGGTGGCCGATCAACGTGTGCTGCGCCCCGGGATCCTTGGCAGGCGCCTCCACAAGCGTGAAATTGACCGCACCGTCGTTGTGCAAGATCAAAAACCGGTTTTGCCCGTCGACGATTGCGTGTTCCACCGAATACTCGACACCGTCGCGCCGGGGCAGCACCGTGACGAACTCGGCGTGTGGGTCGCCTGCATCCGCGTAGCGGACCTCCGAGGTGATGGCCGACGCCGACACGATCAGCACATAGGCATCACTGCGGGTCCGGCCCACCGCAACCCAAAACCGCTCGTCGGCTTCGTGATACACCTTCTCCGCGGGCAAACCCGAGGCGAGCCGGTGCCGCCACACCGTTTCGGGACGCCACGCCGCGTCGACCGTGACGTAGTAGACGGTTCGGCTGTCGGTGGCCCAGGTCGCCCCTGCGCCGATACCGACGATCTCGTCCGGGTATTGCTCGCCCGTGCGGAGGTCTCTGAAACGCAACGTATAACGCTCATCACCGACCACGTCGATGGAGTACGCCAGCACATTGCCGTCGGGGCTGACGCTGGCGGCGCCCAGCGAGAAGTAGTCGTGTCCCTCCGCTTCGACGTTCTCGTCGAGCAGTATCTGCTCACCGGCGATCTCGGTGTGTTCACCGAAGATCGGCGGGTTCCAATCGGCCGGATCGGTTACCGGGCAGCGACATTGGACACCGTATTGCTTGCCTTCAAAGCTGCGGGCGTAATACCACCAGTCGCCACGTCGGATCGGTACCGACAGGTCGGTTTCCTTAGTGCGTGCTTTGATCTCGTCGAAAATCCGCTGCCGCAGCGGTTCAAGCTGGGCGGTCGCCTGATCGGCGTACTCGTTCTCCGATTCCAGGTAAGCGATCACCTCGGGACTGGACTTGTCGCGCAGCCATTCATATGGGTCGACGAACACGTCACCGTGAAATTCCCGCCGACTCTCCACCCGCTTAGCGACGGGCGGTCCAGACGTGTCGGTCATGAGCGCCGCTCTCCCCCGCAGGCGGGTGGGGGTACCCCCAGCCGCGCAGCGGCGAGGGGGCGTGCCCCCACCCCATCGCTGCCCCTGTCATTGTCGCCGGCCGGGATCATGCGCCGCTCCTCCTCATCGCTGCGCTCTGCATTGTCGCCGGCCGGGATCATGCGCCGCTCCTCCTCATCGCTGCGCTCTGCATTGTCGCCGGCGCGGCTCATGCTCCCGGCCCGATCCAGTCTTCGAAGCGAAGCCTGGAAATCCGTTCGTAGGCTTCGATGTAACGGTCGCGGGTGGCGTCGATGACGCTCTCGGGCAGCGGCGGTGGAGGTTGAGATCCCGAGCGGTCCCAACCGGAGTCGGGGCCGGTCAGCCAGTTACGGACGAACTGCTTGTCGAAACTGGTCTGCACCTCGCCGACGCGGTAATCGGCGGCCGGCCAGTATCGCGAGGAATCGGGTGTGAAAATCTCGTCGGCCAGCACCAAGTTGTCGTGCGCGTCGATGCCGAACTCGAATTTGGTGTCTGCGATGATGATTCCTCTCCTCAACGCATAGTCGGCCGCCTGTACATAGGTCTGTACAGTACGGTCGCGCAATTGGTTGGCACGGACGCCGCCTACCAGCTGGATCACCTGTGCGAACGAGATGTTCTCATCATGTTGCCCAAGTTCGGCTTTCGTCGCAGGCGTGAACAGCGGTGAGGAGAACCTGCTGGCCTCTACCAGGCCCGGAGGCAATGTGATGCCAGAGACTTTGCCGGTCTGCTGGTAGTCCAGTAGTCCCGAGCCGGTCAGGTAGCCGCGGGCGACGCACTCCACCGGAAGCATCTTCAGCTCTCGCACCACCAGTGCGCGGCCGAGGACCTCGTCGGGGATGCGCGGATCGTCCGGCGGACCGGCGAGGTGGTTGGGCGCCTCGACGAGGTCGAAGAAGAACACGCTCATCGCGGTCAAAATCCGGCCTTTGTCGGGAATCGTGCTGTCGAGCACATAGTCGAACGCTGAAATCCGGTCGGTTGCCACGAACAACAGGTGATCGTCGTCGATGCGGTACAGCTCGCGGACCTTGCCACTGGCCAGGTGCCGATAGTCGGACAGAGCGGGACGCATCGGGACAGCCTAGCCGGGCTCCCCCTCGAGTCGTGCCGGCCACCTTAAAGGCCACCTGCAAACCGACCGTGTGTTGGGATCAGGGCTATGAAATCGCGGTTTCTCCCTTATGCCACTACTCCGGGCCGACTGTTGGCCCAGTTGTTCAGTGATGTCGTCGTCGTCATCTGGACGTTCATCTGGGTGCTCGTCGGCCTGGCCGTCCACAGCGCGGTGTCGACCATCGCCGTGGTGGGTCGACAGGTCGAAGGCGGCGCGGGCGGTGTCGCCGACAGCCTCAAGTCGGCGGGCCATAGCGCCGATAGCATCCCGCTGGTCGGTGACACGGTGAGCAAGCCGCTCACGGCGGCCAGTAAGGCCGCCCTCGATATCGCCGGCGCCGGGCACAACCTGGACACCACCGCGACCTGGTTGGCGGTGGTGCTGGCGCTGGCCGTCGCTGCGCCGCCGGCCCTTGCGGTGGTGGTGCCGTGGCTCGTGTTGCGCATCCGGTTCTTCCGGCGCAAATGGACCGTGAGCACGCTGGCGACCACACCTGCCGGCGAACAATTGCTGGCGCTGCGGGCATTGGCCAACCGGCCGCTGCGCAGGCTGGCCGCCGTCAGCCCCGACCCGGTCGGTGCCTGGCGCGTGGCGGATCCGGGCGCGATCCGAGGCCTGGCCGCCCTCGAGCTACGGTCGGCGGGAATTGCCGTCAGAGTGCGTTAACCGCGCAATTCGACGACCAGATGCCGGATACCGGTATGCCGGTTGCTGCGAGTCCATTCGACCGGCCGCACGACCCGCACCGTGTGGAAACGCGACAACAGCTCTTCGAACAGCACTCGCAATTCCAGCCGGGCCAGATTGGCACCCAGGCAATAGTGCACACCCTGGCCGAAACCCAAGTGCGGATTGGGCTTTCGGGTGATATCGAACTCATCGGCGCGGTCGAAGACGCTGGCGTCACGGTTGGCGGAGCCTTCCCAGATCTGTACCTTCTGTCCCGCCTCGATCGATACTTCGCCGAGCGCGAGGGTGCGTGTGGCAGTGCGCCGCTTGGACGGCGACGGCGACGTCCACCGGACCATCTCCTCGACCGCCGTGGGCAGCATGCCCAAATCCTCACGCAGCGCGCGTAATTGCTCCGGATGTTCCGCCAGCGCCAGCAGCCCACCCGCAACTGCGTTGCGCGTCGTCTCAGCGCCGGCGCTGAACAGCAGACTGAAGAACAGATACAGCTCGAGATCGGACATGGCCGGCGCGCCTTCCCCTCCGAAGTCGTCCGGCTTTGCGTTGGCGACTGCCGACAACATATCGTCGGTCGGCGCAGCACGCTTCGACGCGATCAGCTCCTGGCCGTAGGCATACATCCGCGACCCGGCCTCCTCGGCCGACATCTGGGCAAGGGACGCCTTCCGCGATCCGCCGAAGTCGAACTGGGGCTCGATGGCCTCGAAGAGCCAATGTCGTTCGGATTCTGGCACTCCCAGCAGGATGCAGATCATCTGCATCGGCAGCTCGGCGGCGATGTCCACCAGAAAGTCGAACGGTTCGCCCTGCACCACCGCATCCAACAGCCGACACGCCCGGCCGCGAAGGTCATCCTCGACGAGGCGGATCATCCGCGGCGTCAGCCCGGAGCTGACGAGTCGCCGAATCTGCGAGTGGCGGGGATCGTCCATCATGTTGAGGACTTGGCCCGCGATGGCCAGATCTTGCAACAGCGTGCCGCCGAACGGTCGATCACCACCCGTGACCGATGAGAACGTCACCGGATCCTTCAGCACCACAAGCGTTTCCGCATACGTGGAGACGGACCAGAAGCCCTCTGCGTCGGGAGTGTGCTCGGTCGGCCGGTGCCAGTACACCGGCGCTTCGCGCCGATGGACAGCGAACAATTCGTGCGGAAATCCGTTGGCGAAGTTGTCCAGATCGGTGAAGTCGATCCCCGAAAGGGCGCCGGCGAGAGTCATCGGATGGCGCCCGGCGTGTACTTGGCCGCGTCCGGGTAGCGCGCGACCAGTGCGTCCACCGCCGCGACCACAGCGTCGACCTGGTCGCCGGCGGCACCGATGAACGCCTGCTTGTCGGCCAGCGCGGCATCCAGCGCCGGCCGGTCCAGCGGCAGTCGCGGATCGGCGGCCAGCCGCTCGAGCAGCTCGGGCTCGGCGCCGCGTTCCCGCATCGCCAGTGCGGCGGCCACCGCGTGTTCTTTGATGACCTCGTGGGCGGCTTCACGACCCATCCCCGCGCGCACCGCCGCGATCAGAACCTTGGTGGTGGCGAGGAACGGCAGGTATCGGTCCAGCTCGCGCTGGATCACGGCGGGGTAGGCACCGAATTCGTCGAGCACGGTCAGCATCGTCTCGATCTGCCCGTCGACGGCGAAGAAGCTGTCCGGCAACGTAACTCGGCGTACTACCGAGCAGAAAACGTCGCCTTCGTTCCACTGCGCGCCGGCCAATTCAGCGGCCATCGAAGCGTAGCCGCGCAGCAGCACCTGTAGCCCGTTGACCCGCTCGCAACTGCGGGTGTTCATCTTGTGCGGCATCGCCGACGAGCCGACCTGGCCCGGCGCGAAACCCTCGGTGACGAGATCATGGCCGGCCATCAGTCGGATCGTCTGCGCCAGTGACGACGGCCCCGCGCCCAACTGCACCAGAGCGGACACCACGTCGTGGTCCAGCGAACGCGGATATATCTGTCCCACACTGGTCAAAACCGTTGTGAATCCTAAGAAGTCGGCAATGCGTCGTTCCAGTTCAGCCAGCTTCGCCACGTCGCCGCCGAGCAGGTCGAGCATGTCCTGGGCCGTGCCCATCGGGCCTTTGATGCCGCGCAGCGGGTAGCGGTCGATCAGTTCCCGCAGCCTGGTCAACGCCAGCAGGGTCTCCTGCGCCGCCGAGGCGAACCGTTTGCCCAATGTGGTGGCCTGCGCGGCGACGTTGTGGCTGCGTCCAGCCATCACCAGGTCGCGGTAGGTGACTGCACGCTCGGCCAGCCGGGCCACCACTGCCACGCCATGGCAGAACACCAATTCCATCGACCGGCGAATCTGCAGTTGCTCGACGTTCTCGGTCAGGTCGCGGCTGGTCATGCCCTTGTGCACTTGTTCGTGGCCGGCCAGCGCGTTGAATTCCTCGATGCGGGCCTTGACGTCATGGCGCAGCACCCGCTCGCGGGCGACGATCGAAGCCAGGTCGACATCGTCGAGCACCCGCTCGTAGTCGGCCACGGCAGCTTCGGGGACTTCGACCCCCAATTCCGCCTGTGCCCGCAGCACCGCCAGCCAGAGCCGCCGCTCGGCGACGACTTTGGCCTCCGGCGACCAGATCGCCACCATCTCGGCGCTGGCGTAGCGGTTGGCCAGTACGTTTGGGATTGTCACAAACACACAGCTTAACGGCGCCACTACGCCCGCGGATCAGGCACAGTAGCCCCATGCACTTCGTTGGGCTCGATCTCGCCTGGGGCGAAAAGAGCAGCACCGGTGTTGCGGTCATCGATTCCGACGGCCGACTTCTGCACGTCGGTACCGCGCAGGACGACGCGAGCATCGAGGCCGCGGTGTCACCCTATGTCAGCAGCGACTGCCTGGTGGCCATCGACGCGCCGCTGATCGTGAAGAATTTGACCGGGCACCGGCCCTGCGAAGCGGCGCTCAACCACGACTTCCAACGGTTCGACGCGGGAGCACGCCCGGCATTTGCTGAGAAGCCCGAATTCAACGATCCTCGCGGCGCCCGGGTTGCGACGGCTCTCACTCTCGACATGGATCCCCTATCGAGTTCGCCACGACGGGCGATAGAGGTGTATCCACACCCGGCGACCATCGTGTTGTTCGGCCTGGACAAGATCCTGAAGTACAAGAGGGGCCCCTTCGAGGTCCGTCAGCATGAGCTGCTGCAGTTGATGACGCTGATCGAGGGACTCGACAAGGCAACACCGCGGCTGCGGGTGAATCACAACGTGTCGTGGGTGGAACTGCGCAGACGCGTTGCCGCCGCTACTCGACCGGGACAGCTCGACAGAGACGAAGATCCGGTCGACGCCGTGCTTTGTGCCTACGTCGCGCTGTATTGGTATCACCGGCCGGAAGACGTGACCGTATATGGCGACTTCGCGACCGGCTACATCGTCACACCGACTCTTCCGGCGGATCTGGCGCCACCGCCCCGTCGTCATCCAGCCACACAGCCCGACACGGACGAATTGCGTGAGCGGCTCGCGCACCTCGCCGCGCTGCTCGACGAAGCACAACGCGGGTTAGCCGCGATCCGCCGACAGCTCGACCGCTAACGGGGTCAAATCTGTACGACGCGCTGGTCGATCGGTGCCAGCGAGTCAACGACATCGATCACAGTGGTCCGCGCGACGGTACGGGGATCCTCCCGGTCGTCGACCAAGGCGGAGACCACCGCGCCATCGACCGTGCAAATCAACGCTGAGACAAGCTCGAGGCGCATCGAGCGTCCCGACCGCTCGATCACCTCGGTGATGGCGTCAACGCGCTGACGCAAGATGCGCCGTTGGATGTCGCGCAGCGCAGGCAGGCGGGCACACGCGATGTGGCGCTCGTAGCGCGAAATCAGCTGTTCGATTAAGCGCGGACCGGATTCGCTGCCGACAAGGAGGTCGACCAGCAGGTCGGCCGTGGTCTCGGCGCCGCGGCGGCGGCGGGACAACGTGGCGACCTGGGCGCGCAGCTGTGCCACCTCCAGCATCCCGATATGGGCGACCGCACTGGCGATGAGGTCATCGAGGCTAGAGAAGTAATAGGTGGTTGAGGCCAGCGGAAGGCCTGCCCGGCGCGCGACGGCGCGGTGGCGGACCGCCTCGAACCCGCCTTCGCAGAGTAGCTCGGCGGCGGCGCTGACCAGCGCGTATCGCCGACGTTCGCCCTTTGGAGTCGCGGCACCCTTGAGATTGGCAGTTGCCTTGGCGGTGACTGCAGGCGCGGGGGCGACAGCCACCTTGGGCGTGACAGCTGCCGCGGGAGCGACAGCTCCCGTGCGGCTAATAGCTGCAGTCACCTACATCATGGTGCCAGTCAGCCTGGTGCCGCATTGCCCTTTCGGGCAAACGCCCGATTTGATGTGGGGTACCTCCAGCCACGCAGCCGCGAGGCGATGAGCAGCGGCGCTTTATCATGACCGGCATGTCGGACTTGAGTCGTCGCGCTGTGTTGCGCCTTGGCGCCGCTGCGGCGACGGGAGCGCTGGGCGTCTACGCGCTGGACAGGTTGATTCCAGCGCGGCCTCCGCTCACCGCGCCGGTGACGATGACCGGCACCGGCGTTCCGCTGGCGCCGCGCCCGCCGCTGGACCCGGCTCCCGCGCCGGTCGCGGCCCCGACGATGGTGACCGGCTCGTTCGTGTCGGCGGCCCGCGGCGGGGTAGCCACCAACTGGGCGATCGCCCGGCCGCCGGGTCAAACCAAACCCCTGCGACCGGTGATCGCGCTGCACGGCAAAGGAAGTAGCGCGGCCACCGTGATGGACGGCGGCGTCGAACAGGGCCTGGCCCAAGCCGTCAACGCCGGCCTACCGCCTTTCGCAGTGGTCTCTGTCGACGGTGGCGGAAGTTATTGGCACAAAAGGGCTTCCGGCGAGGATTCCGGTGCCATGGTGTTGAACGAGCTCATCCCGATGCTGGACAGCAAGGGCCTCGATACCTCCCGGGTCGCTTTTCTGGGCTGGTCGATGGGCGGTTACGGCGCGCTGTTGCTCGGCGGCCGACTCGGAGCGGCCCGCACCGCAGCGATCTGCGCGGTCAGTCCGGCACTGTGGTTGTCGCCCGGGGCGGCCGCACCGGGCGCATTCGACGGTCCTGGCGATTGGTCGGCCAATTCGGTATTCGGGATGCCCGCGCTGGCGTCCATCCCGATCAGGGTCGACTGTGGCAACAGCGATCCGTTCTACAACGCGACTCGGCAGTTCGTCGCTCAGCTGCCCAGCCCGCCGTCGGGCGGGTTCTCGCCCGGCGGGCACGAGGCATCGTTCTGGAGCGCGCAACTGCCCGCCGAATTGACCTGGATGGCACCGCTGCTGACTGCGTAAGTTGCTTCAAGCCATTACCAGAAGCCTTACGATATCTGATACGATAGTGCGTTCGAAGCGTCGGAGGTCACCGAATTGGCGAGGCAGGCAACCGCGGACAAGCGCCAGCGGCGTCAACGTGGGTCGATCAGCGTCGATGAGATCATCAAAGGCGCGTTCGAAGTAGCCAGGGAAGTATCGGTTGACGGCTTGAGCATGCCGCTTTTGGCCAAGCACCTCGACGTCGGTGTAACGAGCATCTACTGGTACTTCCGGAAAAAGGACGATCTGCTCAACGCGATGACCGATCGCGCACTTGGCCAGTACGACTTCGCGACACCGTTTGTCGAAGGCCAGGATTGGCGGGATTCGTTGCGCAGTCACGCTCGAAAAATGCGCCAGACCTTCCGGAGCAATCCGATCCTCTGCGATCTGATCCTGATCCGCGGCAGCTTCGGCCGGGAGGCAACCCAGGCTGCCTTCCAGAAACTCGAGAAGGCGGTCGCCACCCTGGTGGAGGCGGGCCTAGCGCCCGAGGACGCCTTCGACACCTACGCCAGCATCTCGGTTCACACCCAAGGTGCGGCCGTCCTGGAACGGCTGCAGGACAGATCCGGCGGGGCTGAACCGTATCACCGCAGCGGAACGTCGGTCATCGATCCCGAGACAATGCCGCTGATCGCCGCACTGACCGAGAAAGGTCACCGGATCGGCGTAGCCGACGACATCAACTTCGAGTACGGCCTCAACTGCATTCTCGAGCACGCAAGCCGGCTCATCGCGTCGCGCGAACAAGCCGTTTAGACCTCGACGACGACGGCGCCGCCCTGGCCGCCACCCGCGCACATCGCTGCCACACCGATCCCGCCGCCGCGGCGGCCCAATTCATGCACCAGCGTGGTGAGCATCCGCGCGCCGCTGGCCGCGATGGGATGCCCCAGGCTGCAGCCACTGCCGTAGATGTTGACCCGATCCTCGTCGAGCCCATACTCCCGGCATGCGGCGATCGGCACCGAGGCAAACGCCTCGTTGATCTCCCACAGCGTGACATCGCCGGGCGCCAGACCGGCCCGGTCCAGCACCTTGCCGATCACCTTCACAGCACCCAGACCGGTGTCTTTCGGTTCGACGGCCGCGGAAGCCCACGTCTTGACCGAGCCCAGCACCGTGAGCCCGGCAGACCGGGCGAGGTCCTCCTCGGCCAGTGTCAGCGCGGCGGCCGCGTCGTTCGTGCCGCTGCTGTTGCCGGCGGTGATGGAAAAACCCTCGATCTCAGGGTGCAGCACCTTCAGCGACGCGAGCTTCTCCAGGCTGGTCTCGCGGCGAGGGTGCTCGTCCACGCTGAACTCCACCAATGCGTCGTCGAGGCCCTTGATCTTCAACGGGACGATCTCGTCGACGAAGGCGCCGTTATCAATCGCCGCAATGGCGCGTTGGTGCGAACGCAACGCCCAGGCATCCATCTCTTCGCGACTGATCCCGACTGCTTGGGCGGTGTTCCACCCCACCGTGATCGACATGTCGCGGGTCGGCGCATCGGGCGACTCGACGTGCGTGGGCGGGATCCATCGCTCTTCGAACTCCAGGGTCGGCCCGGGGATACGCCAGTTCATCAGCGGGCTCATGGACAGCGACTGCACTCCGCCGCCGACAATGACCTTCTCGGCGCCGGAGCCGATCTGCGCCGCCGCGTTGGCAACCGCGGTGAGGCTGCCCGCACAATGCCTGTTGACGGCCTGGCCGGGCACCGAGAACATCCCGGAGTTCGCCGCCGCGTAGCGCGCGAGATCACCCCCGCCGTAATGAGATTCGGCGAAGATCACATCGTCGATATCGGCCGGCTCGACTCCGGAGCGTCGGACCGCTTCTTGCAGGATCGTGGTGGCGAGGATCTCGGGCGGAGTGTTGACCAATGAACCCTTGAATGACGTTCCGATAGCGGTCCGGACGGCACTGACGACGACGGGCTTGGGCATGTGGCCAACCTTTTGGGATTCGGGAGGACTTCGAGACGGCAATCGTATCAGCTACCGTAGCGCCGACGATATCGGGTGCTTGCTGCCCATAGCAGGCGTTGGGACACTGGAATCTCGCACCCGTGCGGCAGGAGGTGCCGGTGCAACCTTTCGATTGGGCCTTGCCCTACGCCTGGCCGCGAATGCCCGTCCTGGCCAGCCACGTTGTTTGCACATCGCAACCGCTGGCCGCCCAGGCGGGTCTTCGGATGCTCGCCGACGGCGGCAGCGCGGTCGATGCCGCTATCGCCACCGCGATCACCCTCACGGTGGTGGAACCGGTCTCCAACGGCATCGGCTCGGACGCCTTCGCTATCGTCTGGGATGGCCGACGGCTGCACGGGCTGAATGCATCGGGGCGTTCGCCTGCGGCGTGGACGCCAGAGTATTTCGGCGGCAAGGCTGTTCCCGTGCTTGGCTGGAATTCGGTGACCGTGCCGGGTGCGGTGTCGGCGTGGGTCGAACTGCATGCCAAGTTCGGCAAGCTGCCGTTCGAGCGGCTCTTCGAGCCCGCGATCTCGTATGGCCGCAACGGCTTCCTGGTCTCCCCGACGATCGCGGACCAGTGGGCCGCGCAGGTCCCGTTGTTCGAGTCCCAACCCGGGTTCGCTGAGGCGTTCGTGCCCGGCGGTCGGGCGCCGAAGCCCGGCGAATTGGTCACCCTTCCCGACCACGCGGCCACGCTGACGACGATCGCGGCGACTAACGGCGAGGCGTTCTATCGCGGAGAACTGGCGGCGAAGCTCGAGGCCCACGCGACGGCGAACGGCGGTGTGATGCGCGCCAGCGACCTCGCCGCGCATCGTGCCGACTGGGTCGGGACGATCAACGGCGCCTACCGTGGGTACACCGTCCACGAGATACCACCCAACGGCCAGGGCATCGTCGCGTTGATCGCCCTCGGAATACTCGAGCAGTTTGACATGAGCTCGTTCGCAGCGGATTCCGCCGATAGCGTGCATCTGCAAATCGAAGCGGTGAAGCTTGCTTTCGCCGACGCACAGGCCTACGTGGCCGACGTCGAGCACATGCCGGTGCACCCGGAGCACCTCCTGGACCAGGAGTACCTGCGGCAGCGGGCGAAGCTGATCGATCAGGCTCAGGCGAAATCGGCGTCCGCAGGGACACCGCGCGGCGGCACCGTCTATCTCACCGCCGCCGATGCCTCGGGGGTGATGGTGTCGATGATCCAGTCGAATTACATGGGGTTCGGCTCTGGCGTGGTGGTACCCGGCACCGGGATCTCGCTGCAAAACCGTGGCGCGGATTTCACTGTGGTACAAGGACATCCGAACCAAGTAGGCCCGAACAAGCGCCCGTACCACACCATCATCCCGGGCTTTTTGAGTAAGGACGGCGCACCAGTGATGAGCTTTGGGGTGATGGGCGGCCCGATGCAACCCCAAGGTCACGTGCAGGTGGTGACGCGCATCGTCGACCACGGCCAGAACCCCCAGGCGGCATGTGACGGCCCGCGCTTCCGCTGGGTGCAGGGCCTGCAAGTCTGCTGCGAGAAGGGTTTTCCGCCGTCAACGCTCGACGAGCTATTGCGGCGAGGCCACGAGTTGGTCACCACGGACGACTACAACCAGTTCGGCAGCTGCCAGGCGATCTGGCGGCTCGACGACGGATACCTTGCAGTGAGCGACCCCCGTCGCGACGGACAAGCCGCGGCCTTCTAGACCTTGACGCGATGCGTCGGGTCAGTCAGTATTATATAATAAACCGACCGTCGGTTTAGTAATGGAGAGCCTGGATGGCCCGGACCGTCAACGTCGTCGAGCAGGCCGCGCGACGCGATGCGATTCTGGACGCCGCACAGCGGCTGATTCTGTCCAATGGCTATGAGCGCCTGACTATTCAAGACATCCTCGAGGACCTGCAGATCTCCAAGGGCGCCTTCTACCACTACTTCGACTCCAAACCGGCGGTTGTCGAAGCCCTCACCGAACGGCTGGTCGACGATTCCGAACGTGCCCTTGCGCGGATCGCCAAGGACCCCGAGTTGGGAGCGGCCGAGAAGCTGCAACTCTTCTTCGGCGAGATCATCCGCTGGAAGTCCGCGCGGCAGAATCTCATGGTGGCAATGCTGCCGGTCTGGTACGCGCCCGACAATCTCGCCTTCCGGATGTTGGTGGATCGCGCCACAGCGAAACGATTGGCACCGCTGCTGAGCGTGATCGTCCGCCAGGGCGTCGACGAACATCAGTTCGCCACCTCCTATCCCGAGCAGGCCGGCGTGATCATCGTCGCTCTCGTGCAAGCACTTCAGGACGCGATGGCTCAGCACCTGTTGACAGCCGCCGGCCAATCCTCGGTTGCCCCCAACGTCAAGGAGATGGTGGCTACCCACGGCGCGCACATCGAAGCGATCGAACGGTATCTGGGCGTACCGGCCGGCACGCTATATCGCGCCGACGCTCGCGCAGTGAAGAACTGGATCGCCGCGTTACGACGTGCGAAGCACGGTGGGTTGACTAATGACTAAATGGAAGACCACATGTCTGGTGGTCGGTGGCGGCCCAGCCGGGATGATGCTGGCCTATCTGCTTGCCCGGTCGGGTGTGCAGACCATTCTGGTGGAAAAGCACGGCGACTTTCTCCGCGACTTCCGCGGGGACACGGTGCACCCGTCGACCACAGAGCTGATGCATGAGCTCGGAATACTCGACGAGTTCTTGCGCGATGTACCGCACCAGACGATGAACCAGTTGGGTATCGGATTCAAAGGTCAGGCGTTCGACCTCGTCGATTTCCGTCACCTGCCAACCGCCTGCAAGTACGTCGTCTTCATGCCGCAATGGGATTTCCTGAACTTTCTGGCGGACAAGGCCAAGCGGTACCCCGCCTTCCGCCTCGAGATGAACACCGAAGTAACCGGGCTGCTCTGGGATGACGATCGGGTCGTCGGCGTCACCGCGCAAAGCGCGAGCGGCCCGCTCGAAATCCATGCTGACGTGACGGTCGCATGCGACGGACGATGGTCGGTCCTCCGGGAACAGTCTGGACTGCCGGTCACGGAGTTTCCGATGCCCATTGATGTGCTGTGGTTTCGGCTTCCGCGTGCCGACTCTGCACCCGAAACTCTTGGATACCTCGGCGCGGGCCAGATCGTCATCGCGATCAATCGCGGTGATTACTGGCAGTGCGGGACGATCATCGACAAGGGCGGCTTCGAAATGGTGAAGGCTGACGGACTGCCGACCTTCCGGTCCAGAGTGGCCGCGGCCGCCCCCTTCCTGACGACGAGCCTTGAGGCGCTGACCGATTGGGACCAGGTCAAGCTGCTGTCGGTGCGGGCCAACCGGTTGCGCCGGTGGTGGCTACCCGGGTTGTTGTGTATCGGCGACGCCGCGCACGCGATGTCCCCGGTCGGCGGGATCGGCGTCAACTACGCCATCGCTGACGCGGTGGCCGCCGCCAATTCACTTGCCGGGCCGCTGCAGAACGGCCGGGTAGTTGACGATCATCTGCGTGCCGTCCAGAAACGCCGGCAGACCCCGACAAAGGTGGCCCAATTTCTGCAGCGTGCGCAGACAGCGAATCTCGCCCGATTGAGCAAGACCGACCCCCCGTTGTGGATATTGCGTTTGTTGACCCATTCCGCGCCGGTCAAACGGCTATTGGGCCGGACAATGGGGCTTGGTTTCCGCCGCGAACACATCCGCAGCGGCCTCGCCCCCGACTAGACGCGCACCTTGCCTGCTGCGGCCGCTAACCCTATATCAGCGCGAAAGTGACTGCCGGGCAGTCGGATTGACCTGATGATGTCGTAGGCGGCAGAACGCGCCTCGGACAGGCCTACGCCAGTGCCGACCACAGAGAGCACTCGGCCGCCGGAAGACACGACCGCACCGTCATCGCGACGGGCCGTTCCGGCATGCAAAACCCCGTCGGCCTCCGATCCCACCACCACATCACCTACCCGCGGCCGACTCGGATAGTTTTCCGCCGCCAGCACCACCGTCACTGCCGTACCGTCGCGCCATTGCAGCTCACCGAAACTAGCCAGCTCGCCCGTGGCCGTCGCGTAAAGCAACTGGCCCAGCGGTGAATCGAGCAACGCGAGCACCGACTGTGTTTCCGGATCGCCGAACCGACAGTTGAATTCGATCACCGCAGGCCCACTGGAAGTAACCGCCAGACCCGCGTAGAGCAACCCGGAAAATGGGCTGCCGCGTCGGACCAGCTCTGCCGCAACGGGTTCCACGATATCACTGACCATCGTCTGGTAGACGTCCGAGGGCAGCCACGGTACCGGCGCATAGGCGCCCATGCCGCCGGTGTTGGGGCCGGTGTCACCGTCGCCGACCCGCTTGAAGTCCTGTGCGGCCAGCAGTGGCACGACAGTCTGGCCGTCGACGACGCAGAACAGCGACACTTCGGGACCGTCGAGATAGGACTCCAACAGCACCGGGTGCCCAGACTCGAGCAGGCCCGCGGCATGAGCTCGCGCGGCGTCGCGACTCTGCGTGACCAACACACCCTTCCCAGCGGCCAGCCGATCGTCTTTCACCACCCAGGCCTGGTCGCCGGCGGCCGGTCCGAATCGGTCCAGCCCTGCGTCCAAACGCGCTGGGCTGTCGACGATCTCGCTCGACGCGGTGCGGACGCCGGCCGCTGCCATCACATCTTTGGCGAAGGCTTTGGAACCTTCGATCTGCGCCGCTGCCTTGCTGGGCCCGAAGCAGGCGATACCGGCGTCGCGCACGGCATCGGCCACTCCGAGTACCAGCGGGACTTCGGGACCGATGACCACCAGGTCGGCACGGACCTGGCGTGCCAACGCGACGACGTCATCGCCGGCCGTGATGTCGACCTGGTGTTGGTCGGCTATTAGCGCGGTTCCGGCGTTGCCGGGTGCGATGGCCAGCGCTTCGACCTGGGGATCGTCGCGCAGCGCCAACAGCAAGGCATGTTCGCGGGCACCGGAACCGATCACCAGGACGCGCACGAACGTCACCCTATCGGTCTCAGCGAGGGGACGCGCAAGAATGACACGGCCATACACTTGACAGTTGGGTGTATGGTCGAGGGCCGGAGGGTGTGCTCCAGATCACCCATAGGAGGTGTCCGCAAGTGACGACAACACCGAGTGTCTGCCCGTTCGGGCCGGGTTTCGACTTCACCGATCCCGACGTGCTGCAACGCGGCGTGCCGATAACCGAATTCGCTGAGCTCCGCAAGACCGCGCCGGTCTGGTGGAACGAGCAGCCTGCCGGCACCAATGTCTTTGACGACGACGGATATTGGGTGATCAGCCGGCACCAGGACATCAAGGAGATCTCCCGAGACAACGAGCTGTGGTCGACCAACGAGAAGGGCGTCGTGATGCGGTTGCCCGAGGGCGTGACCGCCGAACAGCTGGAACTCACCAAGGCTTTGTTGATCAATCACGATCCGCCCGAGCACACCCGGCTGCGCAAGCTGGTCTCCCGGCTCTTCACGCCACGATCGGTAGCCTCGCTCGAGGGGAAACTCGCCTCCGCCGCGCGTGACATTGTTCGGGCCGCGGCCGAGAAGGACACCGGCAACTTCGTCGACGACATCGCAATGAAGTTGCCGCTGCTGGCGATCGCGGACCTCATCGGGGTGCCCGAGGCCGACCGCGAGCAGCTGTTCGCCTGGACAAACGCCGTCATGAATACCGACGATCCAGATTTCGACAGCGATCCCATGACCGCCCATGCCGAGCTGATGGGCTACGCCTACAACATGGCCGAAGAGCGTCGTCGTTGTCCGGCCGACGACATCGTCACCAAGCTGGTCGAGGCCGACATCGACGGCGAATCGCTGGGTGAGACCGAGTTTGCGTTTTTCGTCATCTTGCTAGCCGTAGCCGGGAACGAGACCACCCGCAACGCCATGACGCACGGCATCAGTGTCTTTTCCGAGTATCCCGAGCAGTGGGAACTGTACAAACGCCAACGCCCGGAGACCGCCGCCGACGAGATCGTCCGTTGGGCGACGCCGGTGCACTGTTTCCAGCGGACCGCCCGCAAGGATGCCGAGGTCGGCGGTGTCACGATCCGAAAAGGCCAGCGGGCCGGTCTGTTCTACAGCTCGGCTAACTTCGACGACAACGTCTTCGACCGACCCTTCGAATTCAACATTCTGCGTGATCCCAATCCGCACCTGGGATTCGGCGGTAACGGCGCGCACTATTGCATTGGCGCGAACCTGGCTCGCATGGAGATCAAGCTGATATTCAACGAGATCGCCGATCAGCTGCCCAAGATTGCCGCAGTGACAAAGCCCCGCCGACTCCGGTCGGGATGGATCAACGGCATCAAGGACCTGCAAGTCGCCTACCACGGGTAGCCGCCACATAGGATTCCGACGTGCGCACTCACGGGTGGGCCGGTGCAGCACCGGCCACCGACGACGAGGCCGTCGCTCGTATCCTGGCGGCAGCCAGTGCGGCCATCGACAGTCGCGGGGCCGACATCAGCATCGCGGACGTGGCACGCGCGCTGGGTGTCACGCGTCAAACCGTCTACCGGTATTTCCCCAGCACCGACGCCCTGCTGCTCGCAGCGGCCACCCATGCGGCGACCGACTTCCTCGACCGGTTGGCGGCGCACTTGTCAGGAATCACCGATCCTGCTGAAGCGGTAACCGAAGGAATCGCCACCACGCTCGAGTGGCTACCCACCGACAAGCACATCGGTCTACTCCTTGCTCGCGACCGCGGCACCACGTTCAGCGCGGAGGTCACGTCGGAGGTGGCCTTGCAATTCGCTGACTCAATGTTGCGACGATTCGACGTCGATTGGGCCGCATCGGGTTTGACTGACGACGATCTGGCCGAGCTAGGCGAACACTTGCTGCGGATCATCCAGTCGTTCGTCATCGATCCAGGGCGGCCGCCCCGGCTCAATGAGAACCTCCGCGACTATTTGCGTCGCTGGGTGGGCTCGGCGTTGGGTGGTGCTTCTGTCAATTGCCCGGCTCTCCCCCGCAAGCGGGTGGGCCCACACCGCAGGTAGGGGAGTGCCCCCACCTCATCGCGCTTCGCGTCCCCCTCGCCGCTGCGCGACTGGGGGTACCCCCACTGCATCGTCGCCGGGCTAGTCCAGGCCCTTACGGGAGTGCATCTTCAACGCGCCTTCGACGTTGGCCTTCTTGTCCTCGCCAGCGCCCTTCGCCGCGGCCTTCTTCCGCTTCGCCACGACGGTGTCGACCGCGCCGTTGAGCACCGAACCCAACGGGAACCCGAGATAGTGGGTCAGGAAGACGGCCATCTCCTTGAGTTCAGTCTCGGTGAGTTCCCCGTTGAGCAGCGCGGCGTTGATTTGGATCTCGGCCAGGTCGCGGTTTCCGACTGCGGTGACCGCCGTCAACGTCATGATGCGCTTGTCACGCATCGACAATCCCGGTCGGGTCCAGATGCTGCCGAACAGGTGATCGACGGTCAGGTCGAAATACGCGTCGCCCTCGATGTTGGGCATCTCCCAGCCGTACACCTCGTTCATTTTCTCGAGGCCCTTGCGCCGTAGCTCGTCCATTTACGTCTCTTTCTCTGTGTGCGGTACCCCGAGGCCGTCGGCCAGCCGCTGGTAGGCCAGCTGGGCCAGCGGGAGGTCGACCGATACCGCCTCACCCAGCGCCAGTGCCAGGCTCAGATCCTTCTCGCCGAGACCGCGGGTGTGCAGAAACGGCTGATACAGAAAGTGCTCTGGCTCAAGAGTTTTCATGTCATCGCGGACCATGATGGCACCCGGCCCGCTCGTGAGCGCGTCGGTGTGCCGCACCACTCGGCCCAGCGCCTGCAGATCCAATCCGGCCGCCTCCGCCAGCTTCATGGCCTCGCAAGCCGCGGCATACGACGTGAACGTCAACATGTTGCGGGCCAGCTTCATTCGCGTCCCCGCGCCCGGAGTGCCGGCGTGGATCACTAGCGACGCCCACTGCTTGAACGCCGGCTTGATCAGCTCGTAGACGTCGCGCTCGGCACCGACCATGGTGGCGAGCTCGCCCTTCTCGGCGGCAGCCGCACCGCCGCTGACGGGCGCGTCGACGATGTGTATTTCCTGCCGCTTAAGTTCGTCAGCCAATTCCGCCGCGGTGGTGTCGCTGATCGTCGAATGAATCGCGATGACGGTGCCGGGCTTGGCGTGGGCGGCCAGTTCGCCAACAACCTGACGCACCTGAGCGTCGTCGAGCACGGTGACGTGGACGATGTCCGCGGCGGCGACGTCGGCGATACTGTCGGCCAGACTCGCGCCCGCCTCGGCCAGCGGCGTCATGGCCTCGGTCCTAATGTCGTAAACCGTTACACCACCAGGCCATTCGATCATTCGTTTGGCCATCGGAGCGCCCATGTTGCCCAGCCCGATGTACCCGAGCGTTACGTGTTCACTCATATGCGCCGCTCCTCGCCCTCTAGTTGACCGCTGTCGCAATGGTTTTGGTTTCCAAGTACTCCTCGAAACCGGCCAGCCCCATCTCGCGACCGTTCCCGGACTGCTTGTAACCCCCGAATGGCGCGTCGGCTGAGTACCAGACGCCGCCGTTGACATTGATCGTGCCCGCCCGGACCCGCGCGGCAATCCGCGCCGCCCTATCTGGGTCGGTGCCAAATACGGTGCCAGACAACCCGTACAGCGAGTCGTTGGCAATGCGAACGGCGTCATCGTCGCCGTCGTGCGGAATCACCGTCAGGACCGGGCCGAAGATTTCCTCGCGGGCGCAGCGGGCGTCGTTGCCCAGCCCCGCGATCACCGTGGGCTCGATGAAGAAACCGACGTCACGGCCGGCCGGCCGGCCTCCTCCGCACGCGAACGTCCCGCCCTCAACGATCGCCGTGTCGAGGTAGTCCTGCACCCGATCGCGCTGTCGAGCCGAAATCAGTGGCCCGCAAATGGTTCCGGGGTCGGTCGGGTCGCCGGCCTTGATTCCACCCATCGTTGCGGCCGCAATGGAGACGGCCTCGTCATACCGGGCCCGTGGCACCACCAACCGGGTCGTGATCGCACATCCCTGCCCGGCGTGCATGCACACCGAGAATCCCGCCACGCCAACCGCACCGGCCAAGTCGGCGTCGTCAAGCACGATGAACGCCGATTTGCCGCCGAGCTCCAAGAACACCTTCTTGATGGTGGCGGCCCCGTCCGCCATCACGCTGCGGCCGGTGGCCGTCGACCCGGTGAACGACACCATGTCCACCCGAGGGTCCTTGGCCAACAACGCGCCTACGCCATGATCGCTCGAGGTGACAATGTTGATCACCCCCGGCGGAAAATCGGTGTGCTCGGTGATGAGCTCCCCGAGCACCGCAGCGCACCAGGGTGTGTCGGGGGCGGGCTTCAAGACCACGGTGTTGCCCGCGGCCAGCGCGGGCCCGATCTTGGCGAGATTGATCTGGTGGGGAAAGTTCCACGGGGTGATGGCCCCGACGACGCCGACGGCCTCACGGACGATCATGCGCCGGGTAGGGATGCCCATCGGCGACGCCTCGCCAAGATCCTGGTTGTATTCGTACCATTCGGCCGTATCTGCAGCGAAAGCCAGATCGTTGACGGGCACTTCGAGCTGAGCTATTGCGGTAAGCATCCGCGGCGCGCCGACTTCGGCGATGGTCAAGTCCCGCAACTCTTCGAGGTGCTGCTGCATCGCCTCGCGCAGCTGGCGTACACACCGCACCCGCAGTT
>Ga0209693_10000185_pt1 | contig 23978 bp, 18 predicted proteins | sample HubBroMetageWRM3_FD_188345 | JGI IMG/M metagenome (GOLD analysis project Ga0209693, IMG submission 188345) | Warmed soil microbial communities from the Hubbard Brook experimental Forest, New Hampshire - Hubbard Brook CCASE Soil Metagenome WRM 3... | ecosystem: Environmental > Terrestrial > Soil... | reverse complement strand
AGAGCCAGTCGGGACCGGGTCCGGCGCCTCCGCCGTCGGCATCCCAATGCAGGTGGCCATCAGCAACCTGCAGACCACGTCGGTTACCGACGACACCGCCGACATCGTCATCACCTACGGGACACAGGTGGAGACCTACCGCAAGGTGGTCATCGGCACCCTGGCTACCCGGCTCGCCGGGTCGGCGCTGGTGACCATCACGTCACCCGCAAGTACGCCGACGTCTTACCCGACGTCAGGGTCTCCGCCTAGCTCGGGGGCGCCGATCTCCTTCACCTACGCATCGCCCCTCCCCGCCTCCCACAGCTCGATCAGCCCCCAGGCGATCGGCGCGGTGTTCACCGACAACTACCCCTTGGACAAGGTGCTGCCGGTCTTCAACCTCCTCGTGATCCCGGGGATCACCGACCCCGCGGTGCTGTCCGAGGGGGTGGCCTACGCGGAGCGGAAGCGGGCGTTTTACATCATGGACTCGCCGCCCAACTGGAACGTGGACACGCCGGCGACGGGAACCGCGCCGACCGGCTCACCGCCCTCCTCGGCCGAGTCGCCGGTGGACGGTCTGTCGCTGGTCCCGGTCAGCACCAACGCCGGCGTCTATTACCCCTGGCTGCAGACCACCGACCCCATCACCAACAACCCGAGCACCTCGCCACCGAGCGGCTTCGTGGCCGGCATCTACGCTCAGGAGGACGCCAGCTACGGGGTGTGGAAATCACCGGCAGGGCTGGAGACGGCGCTGAACGGCACACTGGGCGTCGTCCCGAGTGGCGCGATGACCGACGCCCAGCAGGGCGTCCTGAACGGCCTCGGGATCAACTGTCTGCGGCAGTTTCCGTCGCTGAGCCCAGTCGTTTACGGAGCACGCACCCTCGCCTACCGCGACGTGGCACTCCAGAACCAGTGGGGCTACATCGCCGTGCGGCGCATGGCGCTGTTCCTAGAGCAGTCGCTCTACGCCAACCTCACCTGGGCAGTGTTCCAGCCGAACGACACACCGCTATGGACCGCCCTGACCCAAGAGGTCAGCGCCTTCATGCTCGGCCTGTTCCGCCAGGGCGCCTTCGCCGGGACCAAGCCCAGCGAGGCCTTCCTGGTCAAGTGCGACAACACGACCACGACCCAAGCCGACGTCGACAACGGCATCGTCAACATCCTGGTTGGCTTTGCCCCGCTCAAGCCCGCGGAGTTCGTCATCGTGCAAATCGCTCAGCTCGCCGGGCAGGGCACCAGCTAAGCGAGCTCCCCCCGTCCCCCAGCCGCCGCAAGGAGAACGCATGACCACGCCGTCGAGTCCCACCATCTTTCCCGCCAACATGACTCGCTTCGACCCGTACAAGACCTACCGATTCCTGGTGTACTTCGGCAAAAGCACCACGCCGGTTGCCGCCGTATCCAAGGTGTCCGGTCTCAAGCGGTCCTCCGATGTCATCGAGTACAAGGAGGCCGGCAACGCCGTGATCCTGAAGGGCCTGGGTCGGACGAAGTACGAGCCGGTCACCCTGGAGCGAGGGGTCACCCAGAACACGGACTTCGAGACGTGGGCCAACGCCGCCCAGGTCCTCGACCAAGGCGCGGCTTCGACTTCCCTGGCCAACCTGCGCCGCGAGATCACCATCACCTTGCTGAACGAGGAGGCGCAACCCGTCTTGCGCTGGATCCTGCACCGGTGCTGGGTTTCGGAGTACCAGGCGATCCCGGACCTCGACGCCGGCGCCAACGCCGTGGCCATCGAGCACATCAAGCTCGAGAACGAGGGGTGGGAGCGCGACCTGACCCTGGCCGAGCCGACGGAGACGTAGTCGATGCTGCTGACCGATGGCGCGGCGATCGACGTGCGGGAGCCGGTGGGCGACGACGAGCTGTTCCTGCTCGAGACCCGGCTCACATCCGCCGCCGCATTGGTTGCGCTTGCCGGACGGGTGGCGACCATCGCCGGCCGTCCGCCCGACTGGGACAAGGTGGCTGCGGCCCAGCTCGGCGCCGTTGCGCTCGCCATTCGGCGCGCCTGGATCGGGGACCGCATAATCAGCGAGGGGCGATGCCCGGAACCGGGGTGCACCGAGCGGGTCGACGTCAGCTTCAGCAGCGTCACCTACCTGGCACACCACCGCCCCCGGCGACCGCGCAACGTCTCCGCGAGTGACGACGGCTGGTACCGGCTTGCCGGCAGTACGGTGCGATTCCGGATCCCGAACGTCACCGATCTGCTGGCCGCCGGCGAGAACACCGAGCCAGCCGCCGTGCTGGCTTCCCGGTGCCTGGAACCGGCCAGCCTGCCGACGCGGACCGCCCGCGCGGTGGATCGAGCCCTTGCCGCAATGGCCCCCAGCCTCGAGGGCCTGGTCGGCGGCAACTGCCCGGAGTGCGGGGCGGAAGTGGCGCTGCGCTTCGACCCGCTGACCTACACCATGCTCGAGCTGCGGGACACCTTCGCCGGCATCTACCGCGAGACGCACGCCCTGGCCTCGGCGTACGGCTGGCCGGAGGAAACGATCCTGCGCCAGCCGCGAAGCCGCCGCCAGCGCTACGCGGCCATGGTCTTCGAGGATCACAGCTACGGAGCCTCCCGGCCGGGAGCCGCACGGTGAGGCCGGCCAAAAGCGCAGTGCCCGCCTACCTGTCCCGGCTGGCAGGGGGCGCACCGGCGGTCGCGCCCCGGCTTCAGCCGCCCCGGCCGCTCTTCCCGCCCGCCGCCGGCGCCCTTACAGACGCAGAACCGGACCCGCCAGTCGCCGGGTTCGACGGCCATGCCGGCCCGGTGCAGCCTGACGCTGGCCTGAGCCACCACCGGGGTCCGGTCACCACATCGTCCGGCACCGATATCGCTGCAGGTCCGGTGGGATACCAAGCCAGTCAACGGCTATCGCACGCCCAGGCCGCAAACGGTGAGGCCCTGGACCCGCTTCCTGCGCTACCCGCGCAACCGATACGCGGGGGGATGCCTCCCGTCCCCCGGGCGGTTCAGCACGCCGACCCGATCGAGGCCACCATGAGCTCGGCCCCGGCTCTGATCCCGGCCGCAAGCGCCGAGCCGGCTGCCATCCCTGTGCCGACGACGTCTCCTCAACCCCTGGCTGGTGCCCCCGCGCTGCGCCCGCCGAAGCCAGGCTCGAGCGTCCCCGAGATCAACGACTACTCCGGCCATCGGCGACCCACCGCAGTGAACGCGCCGACCACGTCGGCCCAGGTCAGCATCGGGACCATCGAAGTCACCGTCGTCCCGCCCAAACCCGCCCCAACACTGCCAAAACCCTCGCACCAGCACGCGCGCCCCAAGGAGGTCGGGATCCCTGCGCGGGTAGGCGCCGACGCGGCCCGGCAAGTAGCCCGCGGGGCGGCTCGACGCTGGTTCGGCGCAGGCCAGAGCTGACCGGACCGGCGCGCCATGACCTTCGACCTTTCAGCGATCACCGACTCGCTGATCAACCTGGTGAAGGACTCCTGGGATGGCGCGCCATTGTGGGCCGAACTGGAAGCCGGCAGTCCACCGGGTCCGCCGACGCCGACCTTCACCCCGAACATCAGCGGGCTCGCGCCCGACGTGCTCGGCAAGGAGTCCGGCCCGCAGCTCAGCCTGTTCCTCTACCACGTTGAGGCCAACAACGCCGTGGAGTCGCTGTACTGGGCGCCGCAGAGCCTCTCGAACACTGCCGGCCCCGGCCAGCCGGTGCGGTTCCTGCCCTTTGCCCTCAACCTCTACTACCTAATGTCGGCCTTCTCTGAGGACAACTACCACTGGGAACAGCAGGCAATGAGCGTGGCGCTGCGAATCTTTCACGCCAACCCGATCCTGCGCGGCACGATCAGCTCGCCGCCCTGGGAACTGACTCTCACCATGGAGCACCGCTCCTACGACGAGATGAGCCAGCTGTGGCAGGCGACCACCGCCCCGATGCGGCTGTCGGTCGTCTACCGAGCGGCCGTGGTCTTCCTCGACCCAGACACCCCGCCCGCGGCGGCGCCTGAGACCAAAGGCTTCAACGTCGTCGTAGAGCAAGCCGCTGCCCCATCGGGCACCGCAGAGCTGTTCGGCACCTTCCGGCGGGCGAGCTACGTCGGGCCGGCCGGGCCGGTCTCGTTCACCCAGGCGCCTGCCACGGTCGCCCCCGGCCAGCAGGTCTGGCTGATGGGCGCCAACTTGACCGGCGCACCGATCAAACTCATCTCGGAGGAAGGCGTCTCCACCGACATCTCCGGGTGGGTGGTCACCGCCGATTCCACCGCCACCCGCGTGGTACTCCAGGTTCCCGACGCGGTCGGGTCGCCGCCCGGTCCACCCCCGGCGGCCGGCCGTTACCAGGTCCGGGTGGGCGGGGACCTCGCGCCGCTCAGCCTTGCCGCCTACGTCGACCCGGCCGGCGGGCCGGTCCTCCCGCACACCCCGTCGATCAGCCTGACCGGTGACGGCTTTGTCTCGGGGGCGACCGAGGTCCTGGTGGGAACGATCCCCGTGTCGGCGAGCCAGATCACCGTCGGTGCCGGCGGCACCTCGCTCACCTTCCCGACCCCGGCCGGACCGTCGGGAACAGTTGCGCCGATCGGTGTGCAGGTGCGAGGGATCGAATCGGACCCGGCCCTATGGGCGACACTGTGACGCCGGCGGCACTGGCCATGGACCCCGAGGCCGTGGACCCGACGCGCCCAGCGACCGGGCTGCCTATCGACCCCGACGACTGGGAGCCGACCTGGATTACCGAGATCCGGTTGCGCGCCGCCCGCAGAGTCCGCTGGCTCCGGCAGCTCTGGGCCAGCCACCGCTATGAGGGCGAGCACGTGCTCACCATCAGCCACAGCGAGGTCGACCGTGCGCTGCTGCCCAGAGGTGAACTCCGCACTGCGGAGCGGGCCTTCTACGACGGCGACGAGCAGGCCGCCGCGTTGTCCTCGGCGATCGACGCGCTGGCCGAGGGCCCGCCGGACCCGCGATGGCAACACCTCGTGACCACGCTCGGGCTGACCCTGCCCGAGGCCCACCTTGCCGGGCTCTGCCTGGTCGCGGCGCTGGACCCGGCGCTGCGCCGGGTCTTCGGGTACCTACTGGACCTCCAAGAGCCGGCGGGGCCGACCCCCGGTCTTACGGCGGAGCTGTTCGGCGACCCATCCTTCTGGTGCCCCGGGCCGGACTCCGCGCTGGTGCGCTGGCAGGTTGCCCGCCCTCTCGGCGACGGCCGGGACCCGTATACCACCTCGACAAGCTGGGAAGCCGATGCCGTGCTGCTGTCGGGGCTACTGGCCCCGAGCCCGCCCAGCGGACAGGCGCACGAGGGCGCGGGAGACTGGGGGGCCGGGACGACCGGCGCCACGATCGCGCCACCCCGCCCGCCGGAACTCCGCCCGGAAATCGGCGACGCCATCGTCGCCTTCGCCGGGCCCCTCGCCGGCCCCGTCGTCGCTGGTACGACCCCGCCCATCGAGATCGAACTCGTCGGGCCGCCGGGCTCGGGACGTACCTACCTGGCGGCGGCCGCCGCCGCCCGTCTCGGCCTGGGCCTGGTCAGTGTGGACGCCCAGGCCCCGGCCGAGGCCGCCGATCCGCGGGCCGCCATGGTGCGGGAAATTCGCCGGGCCCTGCTGGACGGGTGCGCGGTCGAATGGCAGCACGCCGAGGCCCTGCCTGCGGTCGCCTGGCCGGTGCTGCCGCTCAGCCCACTGACCTTCCTGGCCACCGAGGACGAGCTGTCGGCGCGCTCGACCGCCGTCCGGCGCTCATTCCGCCTCCGGCCGGTCAACCGGGCCGAGCGTGTCCGGCTGTGGTCGTCGTTGTCGGCCGAACCGGTGCCCCAGCCCGTCACCGAGTGGGCCCTGCGCCCGGCGGAGGTCGCGGTCGCCAGCCAGTTGACGTCAGCCGGGGAGGGCGCGGTGCTGGAGGTGTGCCGCCGGCTGCTGCTCGCCGGGACGCCGGAGCTGCTCACCCACCTGCCGCTGCCCTACACCTGGGATGACCTGGTGATCTCGGCCCGCACTTACCAACACCTTCGGGAGGTCGACGAGCAGGCCCGCAACCGCGATGAGGTCCTGGACGGGTGGGGGCTGCGCCGCCTGACATCGATGGGCTCCGGACTCACCGCACTGTTCGCCGGGCCGAGCGGGACCGGCAAGACGATGGCGGCGCAGGTGCTGGCCCGCTCGCTGGGTCTCGACCTGTACCGGGTCGACCTGGCCGGCGTGGTGAGCAAGTACATCGGGGAGACCGAGAAGCACCTCAAGGCGGTGTTCGACGCCTGCGAGCGGGCGCCGGTGCTGCTGCTCTTCGACGAGGCCGACGCCCTCTTCGGCAAGCGCACCGAGGTCAGTGATGCGCATGACCGCTACGCCAACATCGAAATCGACTACGTCCTGCAGCGTATGGAGGCCTTCGACGGGGTGGCGGTGCTGGCCACCAACCGCAAGGGCGACCTGGACTCGGCCTTCGTCCGGCGCATCGCGTTCATCGTCGACTTCGCCGCCCCCAATGCCGTTGAGCGGGAACGCTTGTGGCGCCTGGCCCTCGACGGGGCTGCGCGTCCGGCGGGCACCGCGCTGGTGGGCGCCCTCGACTGGTCCACCCTGGCCGGCGAGTTCGACCTGACCGGCGCCGGCATCAAGTCGGCGGCGCTGGCCGCCGCCTTCCTGGCCCGCACCGACGGGACGCAGATCGAGATGCATCACGTGCTGGCAGCAACCCGGCGGGAGCTCGAGAAGCAGGGTCAGATCATGCGGCCCGGCCGGAGGGCAGCACAGTGAGTCGGGACGGCGATGACACCCGCCGGCTCACGATCGACCGGCTGCGGCTGCGCGCCGCCGGCCTTGACGAGGGCGCCGCCCGGCACCTGGCCACCCTGGTGGGTGAAGGGCTGGCTCCCTCGCTGCAGCTCCCGGCCGGCTCCACCGCGATCGAGACCCTCCGGGTTGAAGTAGCCGCGCACACCGGGGAGGCCCCGGAGCTGTTGTCGCGGCGCATCGTCGACGCCATCGGTCGGGCGCTCGCGCGAGACCGAGCGCCAGCGGGGGCTCGGGTCCTCGGTGCTGAAGAGGTGACCCCATGAGCGTGCTACTGAAGGGGGCGCTTATCGAGTTCATGCCGACGTTCTTGATCCCGGTGCCGAATGTCATCGTCTTCCAGTACAACCCGGAGACGCTGACGCACACCTGGAGCCAGCCCGAGGCGGCAGAGCCGTCCGAGACAACGCAAAACTGGCCGATGGCGGTCAAAGGGATGCCGGGCGAGTCGTTCTCGTTCACGATCGCCATGGACGCCAACGACGAGATCGCGGACGGCAGCGCCCCCACCGCCGCCATCGCCCAAGTCAGCGGCGTCTACAGCCGGCTGGCCGCGCTCGAGATGCTGCTCTACCCGGCCGGACCCGGGGTTGGCGGGCTGCTGGGCGCCGTGTCGGCCGCAGCGGCCGCAACCCTCAGCGACGCGTCCTCCGACGACGACCAGAAAACGTCGGTACCGGCTTCAATCCTGCCTGTGGTGCTGTTCGTCTGGGGCCCGGGGCGCATCGTCCCAGTTCGGGTCACCGACCTCACGATTACCGAGCAGCTCTACAACGGGACACTCAGCCCCACGCATGCCGAGGCGCAGCTCTCGCTGCGAGTCCTCACTCCCGCGGAGCTGGATGCTGCCGCTGACGACCAACACGTGATGGGAACCCTAGCCAAGGGCGCCTACTACTACACGCTCGGTCTGCGCCAGACGCTGGCCGCCGCAAACCTGACGAATGCCGGCGAATCAATCGTCGGGATGATCACCCACTAGCCCGGAGCCCTGAAACCATGTTCGCACCCGATAGCCGCTACGTCGGCGCCGCCACCTACAGCGTCACCCTCCCCGGGGGCCGAGTGGTCGCCGCGGTCAAGATCCCGGCGCCGCGGACCGCCACACTAGCCGGCTACTACCCGCGCCCGGCCAGCGAGCGGCTTGACCTGGTGGCCGTTCGCTTCCTGAACGCCCCAACCGGCTTCTGGCAGCTCTGCGACGCCAACAACGCCCCGCTCGCCGGAGCGCTGGGCGCCCGCCAGCTGATCGGCATCCCAGCCACGGCACCAGGTATCCAGCCATGACGGTCACCGTCCAGCTCTCACTCAACGGCACGCCGGTGCCCCCGGCGTTCTACTCCTCGATCGAAAGCCTGGAGGTCGAGGAGAGCTACGAGGGTCCGGACTTGCTGGTGCTGCGGGTACCGGTCAACCGCACCTCGGCCGGTGACCTCCAATACGTGGGCGACGGAACATTCGAGCCCTACACCGGCATCAGCATGGTGGTCACCCCGTCCGGCCAGGGCGCCCAGTGCGTCTTCGACGGCTACGTGCTGTCCTGGCAGCTGCACCTGGACCGCAGCTCATCGTCATCGACGCTCGACGTGGCGGCTCAGGACGCCTCCTGGCTGATGAATATTGACGACACCGTGATGGAGTGGCCCGGCCAGACCGACGGCCAGGTGGCCAATGCGATTTTCGGCAGCTACGGATTCACCCCCGCCGATGCGAACACCGACGACGACTCCCCTGCCCATGACCCGGACGGCCACAGCCTTTTCCAGCGGGCGACCGACCTGCAGTTCCTGAAGGGCCTTGCTCGCCGCGCAGGCAAGATCTGCCGGGTGGCCTGCACCGACACCGCGGGCCAGCGCACCGGCTACTTCATTCGCCCCTCGGTCGACGCCCAACCGGTGGCCACCATCTCGCTGGTCGACCCAAACGCCTGGACGGTAGAAAAGTTGGAGTTCGACTGGGACGTGATGCGCCCCAGCCAAGTCGACGCCAGCCAGGTCGACCTGACTGAGGCGGCGGACGACGGCACCGAGACCGACACCGACTCCAGCGGGCTGACTAACCTGGCCGACCGGGACCTGCCAACCTACAGCGGACTCTCCTCGACGCTGCTGCTCACCACGCCGGCCGACGTCGCCGAGCTGCCGCAGCGGACCGCCGCCGTGCTGACCGAGTCGGGCTTCTTCACCCGCTGCACCGGTGAGGCCGACGCCCAGCGGCTCGGCGCGGTGCTGCGGGCCGGCGACGTCGTGACTGTTGAGGGCGCCGGCGCGATCCACTCCGGCAACTGGTTGGTGTGGGGCGTTCGGCATCACTTCGCCCTCGACACCTTCAAGATGCGGTTCACGCTGGTACGCAACGGCGTTGGCTCGGCCCCCGCCGGGACCGGCGGGCTGGCCTCGGCGGCGGCCGGGGCACTCGGAGGCGCGCTGTGAGCGCCGTCGACGACCGGGTGCTCGAGGACCTGCTGGAGCGGCTGCGCGGCCGCTTCTACGGCAAGTACCGGGGCATCGCCTCCGACGTCGACCCGGCCACCTGCCGGATCAAGGCCAAGGTCCCAGCTGTCCTCGGCGACACCGAGACCGGCTGGTGCATGCCCTGCGTGCCGTACGCCGGCCCGAACGTCGGCATCGCGTTCCTGCCCGAGACCGGCAGCGGCGTGTGGATCGAATTCGAGGGCGGCGACGTGTCGTACCCGATTTGGGTCGGCGGTTATTGGCGCGAAGGCGAGGTGCCCTCCGATGTCGGCGCGGCGGTCAAGGTCATCGCCACCAAGGCACCCACCGAGCTCAAGTTCGACGACGATCAGGGCGCACTGACCATCACCGACCCCAACGGGAACACCGTCACGCTGGACGGCTCAGGCATCACCCTGTCCCGGGCCAGCTGCACGGTGGTCGTCAGCGACTCCAGCGTCTCGGTCAACGACTCGGCCCTCGAGGTGCAAGGATGACCGCGCCGCTCAGCCCGCTTCCGCGGCAAGACTTCGCCTACCCGTTCCGGGTCGATAGCGCCTCGCAGCAGACGGCCCAGGCCACGTACCCCGCCCACGTCGAACAAATGGTCCGCCAGCTGCTGCTCACCTCTCCGGGCGAGCGGGTCGACTTGCCGCAGTTCGGCTGCGGCCTGCGGGCGCTGGTCTTCGCCCCGATATCGGACGCCCTCGCAGCCGCCGTGCAGCTGCGGGTCTTGCAGGCGGTCAACCTGTGGCTGGCCGGGATCGTGACCGCGACAGACGTCAGCGTCTTGACCAGCGACGATAATGCCGCCCTCGAGCCGGGCACATTGCAAGTAACGGTCTCCTACACTGTCGTGGAGACCCAATCCGCCAGCTCGACCACGGTGGTCCTGCCATGAGCGTCAACGGGACCATCGTCGACCGCCGCCAGTACCTCCTCGGCCCAGGCGTGAGCTGGAACGGCATCGACTACGTCGAAGTGGCCACCACGGATCAGAAGACCCTGCTGGTGCACTTCCTCAACACCGTGCCGATGGTCGGCAAGCTGGGCACGGGCTCCCCGCCCAGTTCCGAGCCCGTGACGATCGCCGGGGGCGAGGTGATCGCCTCCGTGGCCGTGCTGCCGATCGACGAGGCGACCGACTGGAGCTTCGACAGCGAGGCCCGGCCGGTGCTCACGGTCCGGGTGAAAGCCCCCGGCGACTTCTCGACCTATCTGCTCAGCATTGTGAGCCCGACGCTCGACCCGTTCTTCGCCTCCGTGCCGTTCTCGTTCAAAGCCGGCTGCCCCAGCGACTTCGATTGCCAACAAGCGGCGGCGGCGTGCCCGCCTCCCGAGACGCTGGACGTGCCGATTGACTACCTGGCCAAGGACTTCCGCAGCTTCGTGCAGGCGCTTTCGGAGTTCTCGACACAGCGCTACCCCGCGTGGCTGGAACGGTCCGAAGCCGACCTCGGCAAGGTGGTGATGGAGCTGCTGGCGGCCATCGGCGACGAGCTCAGCTACTTCCAGGACCGGATCGCCAGCGAATCGCTGCTGGCCACCGCCACCCAGCCGCTGTCGCTGTTGCACCTGGCGCGGCTCGTGGACTACGAGCCGGCGCCGGCCACGGTGGCGACCGTCCAGCTGCAGCTGGACGTCGCCCCCGGGACCACCGCGATCACCACGCCGGTGCACTGCCAGGCACTGGCCGCCGGGGGCGGGCTCATCGACTTCGAAGTGGGGCAGGGCTTCGCCGACCCGGACACCGGCAAGCAGGCCGCCATCAACTACCCGGTGGATGCCCGCTGGAACCGGGCGAACCTTCAGCCCTACTGGTGGGATGAGTCGCAGCGCTGCCTGCCGGCCGGCTCGACCAGCTTCGACATCCTGGGCTGGGGCTTCAGCCTGACCGCGGGCCAGCAGCTGCTCATCGACACCACGGGGCTCACCAGCGCCGATTCCCCGGTCCGCGAGGTCGTCGTCACCGGGCCGGCCCCCCGGGAGCTGTCCGACCCCGTGTTCGGCGTCCAGCTCACCAGGGTGACGCTGGCGGCCCCCACAACCCAAGGCCACGATCTGACTCGCACGAGCTGCGCCGGAAACCTCGTCCCTGCAACACAGGGGTTGCGGACTACCGAAACCTTCGCCATTCCGGGCGATGCTGCCGCTGGCGATGCGGGGACGACTTCGGCGGCGCTCGTGCGCGTCGGGGGCAACTGGACCCCCGACGACCCTACCCCCGACTACTTCTATTGCCTGGGCAATGGTCCGCTGGCATGGATCGCTGGCGCCGGCACCGACGCCGATACCGTGCAACCCGCCCGGCCGGAAATTGTGCTGATGCAGGATCCGAATGCGGCCTCGCCCCTGCCGTGGAGCTGGGTGCGCTGGCTACTCGATGCCGGCCCCGGTGACGCGGCATTCACGCTAACCCCCGAGCAGTACTCGCCGGTGCTGAGCGCCGCTGGCTTGAACTGGTTCGACTACGACGGCGGCGACGGCACCACGATCCGCTTCGGCAACGGGGCCTTCGGCTCGCTGCCGGCAGCAGGAGGGACCTTTCAGGCCCAATACCGGGTGGGCGGTGGAGTCGCTGGGAACGTCCCAGCCGACACCATCACCATCGTGGCCGCCGACGGGACCCCCTCGCCCGTGGTCAGCTGCACGAACCCGTTTCCGGCAAGCGGAGGCACCGACGCCGAGTCCCCCCAGCAGATCAGAGACCGGGCGCCGCAAGCGTTTCAGGCCCCGTTGCGCGTCGTGCGCCCACCGGACTACGTGGCCGCCGCCCAGTCGCTGCCTTGGGTCCAACAGGCCGGCACCACGTTCCGGTGGACGGGTAGCTGGCTGACTGTGCTCAGCGCGGCGGACCCGGTTGCCACCGAGCAGCCGACACTGTCCGAGGTCGCCACGCTCACCGACCTGCTCAATCGGCAGCGGCTCGCCGGCTACGAGAGCTACGTGCTGCCGCCCCGCTACGTCTCGGTCGACCTACAGATCACGCTGTGCGCCAACCCGGCGTACTTCGGCGCCGATGTCGAGGCAGCGGTGCTGACCGCGCTGCGGCCCGGGAAGCTGCCCGGCGGCGCGGTCGGGTTCTTCGACCACACCCGCTGGGGATTTGGGATGCCGCTCGAGTCCAGCGCCCTGCTGGCCGCCATCCAGGCCTGCCCTGGGGTCGACGGGGTCAGCCAGCTGCTCTTCCGTCAGCGGGGAGTGCAGAGCGGCTGGACGTCGCTACCGGAGACGCTCACCTTCGGCGCCGATCAGATTCTGCGGGTCGACGACGACCCCAGCCGCCCGGAGGCGGGATCGCTGCAGGTAATTGTGAACGGCGGCAAGGCATGAACAGCTCGCCTCCAACCTCCCCGTCGGCGGCACCGACCGCCGCCTGCCCATGCGAGATGCCGCAGGACCCACAGGTGGTCAGCAACCCGCCGGGGCTGGCGTCGATCACCGACCGGGTCGACGACTTCACCGGCTTCCGGCGCGCGCTGCTGCGCCCGCTTCCCGGCGAGCAGGCCCTCGGCGTTTGGCGTCCCACCGCCGGCGATCTCGGCCTGCAGTTCCTTGAGTGGTGGGCCTACGTCGCCGACGTGCTGACCTTCTACAACGAGCGCATCGCCAACGAGGCCTACCTGCGGACGGCCCAATTCCCGGACAGCATCGCCGGACTGGTCGCGTTGCTGGGCTACGTGCCCGTCCCGGGGCTGGCGGCGACCGGCCAGGTGGGGGTCATCCGCACCACTACCCGCCCGGCCGAGCCGCTCGTGATCCCGGCCGGCATGCAACTCTCCACCACCGCCAGCTCGGGGGTTCCGGTCCAGACCTTCGAGGCCGCTGGGGCCAGCTTCGCCGGACCCTCCGATGTCGTCGCCACCCTCGCCCCGGACCCGGCGTTGAGGTTGACGTCGAGCGGGTCGGTGACCGACGCAGGGCCGGCCTCGGTGCTGCTGGCCGGGAAAGTGACCGGGATCAAGGCGGGGGACCGGCTGCTGCTCGTGGCCAACGGCTGGGACGGCACCGAGGACGACACCTGGTCGGCCGTGACCGTTGCCGCGTTGAGCCCGGAAAGCGACCCCGGCACCGGGGCGGTGAACACCCGTGTCTCGTTCACCTCGGCGGCAGTATGGGGTTCGACCTCAGGCACTAGCGGGACGCTGATCGATGTCCCGATCGTCCTGGAGGAGACCGAAGCCTCGTTGGTCGAGCGGGACAGTGTGTCCGCGCTGCTCCGGGGGACCGCCTCGGTGTTCCGCGGCGCCGAAGCCTCACTGCAGCTGGCTGGCTCTTCCTTCCTGCCAGCCGGCTTCTCGGCCGGACGGATCGGCATCGTTGGCGGGTGGTTCCACGGCTTCCCGCCGCCGCAGCCCCCCGATCGACAAGCCACCGACTACCGCTTGATGAAGCCCAGCGCTGCGGCGTCGCTGTGGAATCTGCCGGGCGCCTCGTCGCCGACCGCGGCAGTGACGGAGTTCCCGCTGACGGTCAACCTGTCGGCGACGGTGCGGTCGATCCAGCCGGGCGACATGGTGTTCCTCGACGGGGGCACCCAGCTCGCGACGCTCGGCCTGGTCACCGCGACCTCTGACCAGCTCGGCAAGCTTCCCTTCCCCGAGTCGCTCAGTCCGCCCGCCCCCGACCTCATCGTCCCCTACACCGCGCTCACCGTGGCCACCCCGGATTCGGCGGCACTGAGCGGTTACGTCGCCTCCGGAAATCCCGGGGCGCTCGCCATCCGCTACGGCTTCCGGGACGTCGGGACCGTGCTGGCCAACCCGGTGGCGACGCTGCCAGGCCTGCCCGCGACCGTCGTGGTGTCGGCTGGTTTAGCCCTGCCCAGTGGCGTCTCCACGGCGCTGCTCGAGGACGCCACTGGGGCCGGCACAGTCGTCCAGGTTGCGCCGGCCCAGACCTCGGATGGGACCGCCGATGGGACGGTGTCGCTTGCCCTGACCCCGGCACCGCCGGCGCCGACAAGCTTTGATCCGCCGCTTCAGGCACCGCTGCGGCTGCTCTTCGACGTCGTGACAGTGTCCCGCGGCGCCACGGTCGCCAACGAAGTACTCGGCAGCGGCAACGCCGCCGTCGCCAACCAGCGCTTCACCCTCAAGAAGTCCCCGCTCACCTACCTGGCGAGCGGGGCGGGCTGGACAGCCGTACTGGCCGTCTACGTCGACGGGATCCAATGGAGCGAGGTGCCCACCCTCTACAACCAACCCCTGGGCGCTCAGGTCTACGTCGTCGAACGCGGGCCGGACCAAAGTGCCACCATCCGCTTCGGAGACGGCGTGAACGGGTCGCGGCTCACCTCGGGCACCGGCAACGTCGTGGCCACTTACCGCTACGGCTCCGGCTCGGCCAGCCCGCCGGCCGGGCGGCTCACCACGATCGTGCAGCGCCAGCCCAACCTCGCCGCGATCCACAACCCGGTTGCCGTTGCCGGCGGTGCCGACCCGCAGGCCCCGGGGGACGTTAAGACCGATGCCCCGGCCAGCGTGTTCACTTTCGGGCGCGCGATCTCGGCGCTCGACTACGAGGTGGTCGCCGGCCAGGCGGCCGGCGTCACCCGGGTCAAGGCCTACTGGACCTTTGATGCCGCCGAGCAGCGCAGCCTGGTGAAGATCTACGTCAACGACGACGCCGGCGGGGTCGTGACCGCTACCCAGGCGCTCGCCGGCGCGGACGACCCCAACCGCCCGGTGGCCGTCGCTGCGGCTCAACCGATCGAGGTCTCGGTGTCGGCGACCCTGGTCGTGGCGGCCAACCAGGTGGTCGACGATGTGGTGGCCGCCGCCACCGCCGCCTTCGCCGACCCTGCTGCCGGCGCCTTCAGCCCCGCTCAGATGGGCATCGGGCAATGGCTCTACCGCAGCCGCCTCGATGCGGCGCTGAGCGTGCCCGGCGTTGTGGCCGTTCAGCAGCTCGCGGTGACGTGGACGGTGGTCGCGCCGCCACCGATGGACCTGATCTTCCTGCGCCGCCTCGACCAGGTGGCCGACCCCGGCGAGGGTGCCTACTTCGAGTTGCTTCCCGGCAACCTCACCCTGACGGGAGCCCCAGCCGATGGTTGATATCGACGACGGCTACGCCGGCTACTACGCCCAGCGCCTCTGGGCACTCCTGCCCAGCGTCTATCGCACCGACGACACCGACGCCTACGGAGCACCCGGACCGCTGCACGAGCTCCTGAACCGAGTGGGCGCGCAGGTGGCCGTCGTGCGCCGCAGCCTCGACCGCCTGTGGGCGGACCAGTCGATCGAGACCTGCGACGACTGGGTGATCCCCTACATCGGGGACCTGCTGGGCACGAACCTGGTCACCGGGCTCGATACCCGCGGGCAGCGGCTCGATGTCGCCAAGACCATCTACTACCGGCGCCGCAAGGGCACCCTGGCGCTCCTCGAGGAGCTGGCCCGCGACGTGACCGGATGGGACGCCCACCTCGTCGAGGGTTTTCGCCGGCTGGCCCGGACCCGCCACGGGCTCGACCCGATGGTCGGGGGGGCCGCTTTCCCGGGCGCCGGCAGCTCCGAGGTGGCCGAGCTGCTGACCGGGGAAGGCCTGATCGGCGCGCTGACCGGCACACCGGCCGGCGGGCTGGCCGACCTGCGCTCGGCCCATGGCGCCGCCCTTGCCGGCTCACCCTTCGACGAGTCGTTCCACACGGCCGACCTGCGGGCCGGGCGGGGGGCGATGGGCCACTTCGGAATCCCGAAGCTGCTGGTCTTCCTGTGGCGGCTGACCTCATTCGGGATCGGCGCCAACCTCACCACACCCGGCACGCCGGTGGCCGTGACTGGGTGCCCGGGCCAGTTCGTCTTCGACCCCACCGGGCGGGAGATCCCGCTATTCCTGCCGCCGCCGCCCCCGTTGCCCGACAACTTCGCCGACACCTGGACCGCGAGCTATGAGTGGCAGGTCCCCGGACCGATCACCGCCAGCTTGGAGCACGCGGTGGCGGCCACCGGCTCGACGGCGCCGCCGTCGCCCCCCTACCCGTACCCGCCGCCGGCGAGCCCGCCGTCCAGTTCCCCGCCCACGGCGACGCCGGTGCCCTTCGGCTACGCCGTCACCGGCGCCATCGTCGAGCGGGTCTGGCCCGAGCGGGGCCGCTTCCAGGTGCATCCGTCCAGCCCGCCGGTGTCCGGCCCGCAACTAACTGTCGCTTACTACTACGGCTTCTCTGCCGACCTGGGCGCCGGACCGTACAACCGGCTGTTGCTGGGCGACCCACCGCAGCCCGTAGGCCCGCACGTCCCGACGGTGAGCGGCGGCACGGGCCTGCACACCGCCCTCGCCGCCCTGGCGCCTTCCGGGACGCTGGTGATCGACGACTCACTGACCTACGGCGACGCGCTGGCCGGCGTTGGCACGACCGCGATACCGATCGAGACCGTACTGGTTCAAGCAGGACCCCAGGAGCGCCCAGTGCTGCGGCCGGCGCCGGTCTCCCCGCCGAGCGGCAGCCCGCCAGCCTGGGTGTTCACCGGCGGCGGCGAAGCCGAATTGATCCTGGACGGCCTGCTGGTCTCCGGTTGCGACATCGTGCTCCGCGGCTCCTTCGACACCGTCCGCATCACTGCCTGCACCCTCGACCCGGGCACCCTCCAGCACGGCGCCCCACCGGCACCGCCGGCGGCCACCCCGCTCGCCACGGCGGTCGACGGGCAGCCGCTGCGACCTACGACCATCTGGATCGAGGCCGACACCGGGGCCGCACCCGGATCCCCGCCCACGGGGTCCCCGCCCGGATCCGGGGGCGGGGCCATCCGCCAACTGCTCGTCGACCACAGCATCATCGGCCCCATTCGCACTCGATATGGCGGCTCGGTCGAGACGCTGACGATCACCGACAGCATCGTCCAGGCCATTCCGGCCACCACCGGCCCGGAGTACACCGCCGCCGACATCTACGATCCCGCCCTGCTGGCCTCGAGCCTCAAAGCCAACGATCCGCTGTCGCAGGCGCTGCTGGCCGCCCTCCCCGCGCCGGCCCGGGCGGCGGTGCAGACGTACCGGTCACCGGCGTCGGTGCCGCCGGCCGTCGTCGACGGCTTGAACAACTTGGTGACCGGCCCATCACTGTGGGACCCGACCCGCTTCGCCATGGTGCCACTCAGCCCGGACCTGCTGGCCCTGACCAGCGAGGTGTCGTCGCCGCCGAGTTCCGCCTCGGTCACCCTCAACCGAGGCCTGCTCGACGCCGCTTTGCCGGTGGCGCTCGGGCTCGCCGCTATCGCGGTCAGCAACGCCACGGTGACACTGTCCCGGGTTAGCGTGCTTGGCGCCCTCGCGGTGCACCGCCTGACCGCGAGCGACACCATCATCACCGGCTTCGCCAACGTCGAAGATACGCAGGACGGCTGCATCCGCTTCGATGCTTACGTGGGCGGGAGTCGGGTCCCCCGCCAATACGAGTCGGTGACGATCGGCCTGCAGGCGGCCCTGTTCACCTCGACCGACTATGGCAACCCGGGCTACGGCCAGCTGCTGGAGGCCGCCGACCAGGCGATCACCGGAGGGGCGGCCGGCGCCACGATCTCGGCCGGGGCCGACACCGGCTCCGAGATGGGGGCCTTCTCCTCCGGCTTGGCTCCGATCAAAGAGCAGGGCCTGTTGACCAAATACGCCGAGTACATGCCGCTCGGCCTGACACCGGTGATCGTTCATGTCACCTGAACGGCGCCCCGTTGCGGGCGAAGGAGGGCAATCCTGATGGGCAGCGACCGCGCACGCGTCAGCTACGACCCCAGCCGAAAGTGGCGCGGGCTTGTGGCCCAGCAAGGACGGGTAACCGTCGAGGCGGACTGGAACGAGGCGGCGGCTATCGACGCGGCTGACGACCGGGCTGTGACCCTCGACGTCGTCGGACCGGTCGGCACCCCCGACAACGGCTACGCCGTCACCGCAACCCGGCCCGGCAGCCCACCAGCCTCCGGGAGTCCGCCCGGTTCCGCCGAGGGCGACCTGACCGTCGGCCCAGGCACGCTGTATCTGGGCGGCGAGCGGCTGGACCTCGATGCGGCGGTCGACCTGGCGAACCAACCCGATTGGCTGGACCCGGCGACCGGCACCCTGTGGGTGGCGCCGACTCCCCCGCCGACCAGCCCGCCCTCGGGCACCGCCAACGAGCTCGTTTACCTGCTCGCCATCGAGCAGGAGGTCTCGGCGTTGGAGGATCCGGCATTGACCGACGTCGCCCTCGGCGGTCCGGACACGATGCAGCGCCTGCGGATCCTCCAGCGCTTCGTTCGCTGGCCGACGCAGGCGACCAGCTGCGACCAGGCCTGGAGCGAGGTGGAGGCGGCCTGGGCCGGGGTTGGGCTCAAGCTCAATCCGGCTTCCATGCGGCTGGAGTCCACCGCCGCGCTCGAGGTCGGGTTCGTCACTGAGCCGGCTCCGCCGAACGCCTGCGAGCCGGTCGCGACCGGCGGCTACCTGGGGGCCGAGAACCAGCTCATCCGGGTACAAGTAGCCAGCGTCGATTCCAACGGCGTTCCGACGATCGTCTGGGGCTTCGACGACGCCACCTTCCTGTATGAGCTGACCTCCGCCCAGCCCGACAGCAGCGGCCAGCTCGTCCTCACGTTCGCCAGCGCCCCAGTGGACAGCTACCACAACCCGGTAGCCGGGCAGGCGGTGGAGCTGCTGCGGGACGCCGCCAGCCTGAGCCCGGGCGACCCCGGCTCCGCCACCGCCGACGGGTTCATCGCTGCTGCCGCCGGGCCGGTCTTCGCCCTCACCCAGGGCTACGAGACCTCGTCCGGCACCGTGGCGATCGCCGGTAGCCTGCCGGCCGGCTACCAGGGCGCCGAGCAGCTCTATCTGAGAGTGTGGCAGGGATCGGTACCGGCGCCCGCCGACACCGCCGTGGCGCTGACCGGCGCGGGGGCGACCACCGGCGTGACCGTGACGCTCAGCTCGGCCGGCGGCGGCTTCCATCCCGGCGACTTCTGGCGCTTCGCTCTGCGACCCAGCGTGCCGAACCTGACCTACCCGGCCCGCTACGGCGTCACTCCGCAGGCACCGGACGGCGCCCGGGTGCTCGCGTGCCCTGTCGCGCTGGTCACCTGGCCGGCGCAGGGCTCCCCGGTAGTCACCTCATGCATCCCCCCGTTCGACAACCTCGTCGAGCTGACTGCCCGCGGGGGCGGGTGTTGCACGGTGAAGATCACGCCCGACGGCCTCGCCACCACACCGCTAAAGACGCTGTTGGCCCCCTACGCCGGTCAGGGACCGATCACCGTGTGCTTCGCGCCCGGCACCTACACACTGAGCGAGCCGCTGGTGTTCGACGCCACCTTCGCCAACATCACGCTCGAGGGCTGCGGCGGCCGCGCGGCCCTCAGCGGGCCGACCAACCCGGGAGCCCAGTTCCTCCTCGGCCTCATCGTGCTGGAAGGGCCCAGCGCTGTGACTATCCGCGGGATTGATTTGGTGCAGCCGCTCGTTTCATTCGCCCCGCCGGCGAACGCTTTCACAGCCCTGTCCACCGCCGCTGGGTCCACGGTGAACCAGACTCTGCTCGACGAGTTCGGCCGCAACCTGCTGGTGGCGATCGGGATCTCGGCTCAAAACACGCCTGGCCTGGTGGTGAAGGACTGCACATTCACTCTCGGCGTACCGGACCAGGCGCTCAAGTCGAACCTCTTAGCCGCCGGTATCTTCGCCAGCGGCTCGCTGACCGAGGCCACCGTGAGCGGTTGCACCTTCGCCACCCCGGCCCCCAGCACCGTCCCGTTCTACGACCTGGCCGCCGGCAACCAGCCGCCCTTCCCCTACCGGCTGAGCTTCGGGTACCTGCAGGTGCCGGTATCCGCGCCGCAGAGCTCGCCACCGGCCTCTCCGCCGGCGGCACCGGCGATCGGTCTGCTCCACGACGCCACCATCGAGGGCTGCCGGTTCCTCGGGGTCACCGTGCCGGCGCTCGTGGTGGCCCAGTTAGGGACGATCCGGGTGAACAACAACACAATCCAAGACTGTTACGGGGGCATTTGGCTGCTCTCGATGGCGAACTCGGCACTGACGAACGCCTTCGACCTGCTTCCGATCGGCGACCAGAGCACTCGCACCGACCTCGTCAGTATCGGCGTGAGCGCGCTGGGCGACGGCATCTTCGTCCTGGCCCTCGGGATCGCCCGGGTGCTGCCGATTACGCCGCCGGTCGGGCTGCACTTCATCGCCCAGCCGATCGCGGTCATCGACCCGGCGACACTGACCCTGGCCACCCAGGGACTGCGCACCTTCCTCAACCAGGCAGCGAGCGTGTTGCCGGGTGCTGCGGCCGTGACACCGGGGCCGGCGCCAACCGTCCAGCCAGTTACCGTCCAGGCGGCCCCCATCCAGCCCGTCCAGGCGGCAGCCCCCGTCCAGCCTGCGCAATCTGTCCAGCCGGTTACCGTCCAGCCTGCGCAACCCGTCCAGCCGGTTCTCGTTCAGCCTGCACAGCCGGCTCAGCCCGCCGGGTCGCCGCCATCCTCGGCGGCAGGGTCGCCTCCCCCCTCGAGTCAGGACCTGCTGAACGTGCTCCCCTCCCTCAACGGGATCCTGACTAAGCTGGGCGCCCCGACGGCGGGGGTTCCCCTCGCCGCCGATACCGGGACGACGACCGTTCTGCGGCTCGCTCTGACCGGCAGCCAGGTTGACGCCATCGTGCCCAGCTCCTACTCCGGCGCCGGGCTGCTCGTCGCCGACTTCACCGGCACGCCCGGGTCAGCGCTGCTCACCGGCAACCGCATCCGGAACCGCTTCCCCAACGGACAGGGCGCGGTTGTTGCCGGGCTCGCCGACGCCGCGGTGACAGGCAACATCATCGCTAACGAGGTGCCGATCGTGACCACCCCGACGGCTGCGGTGGTGGTGGTCCCCAGCACCCACAGCCTGCTCCTCAGCGAAAGCTCGACGCAGGCCACGGCGCCGGTGGCAGTCGTCGGCAACGTCTTCGTCAACCCCCCGATCCTGCCCGACCGGCCGGCCCAGCTACCGCAATGGCTGACCCTGAATGCGGTGGTGCCGTCCACGGGGGCGTAGCCGACCCTGGCGAAGCAGCGCTACTGCACGGTGGTTGAGGTCTGCCCGGCGTCGGTCACCGTGATCATCCCGGCCCAGGCACAGGAGCACTGCGACGCGTCGTCGAGCGCCGGCACGCCGCCGACGGAGACCTGGGCCGCCCCCGGCGTCCACGGCATGAGGACCGGCTGGCACGGCTGCGGGGTCAGGGTGCCCGAGGCCGCGGCCGTGGCGGCGGCGACCTGCGGGTTGGCCGGCGACTGGCACAGGCCGAAGGGCGGGACACTCCCCGGCCCGCTGTCGGTGATCACCCCGGCCGGCGTGGTGGCCGAGACGGCGATCCCGGAGGCGGCGAAGGTCGATGGGGTGGTCCCCATGGAGCACTGCAGCGTCGCGCCGGTGACGACCTGGCTACCCATGCGGGCCCCCGGTGCCAGCCGGCCGGCCGGCCAGGAACCGGTCGACCGCCACGCGAACGGCGTCCACGACGCCGTCGATCGTCGAGGCGGCGCTGCTCGCGCCGGTGCGGCCGTTGACGGTGGAGGTCACCCGAGCACGCATCGCGACGTCGCCCGCGCCCGCCTGCTCCCACCAGAGACGCACGATGATCACCCGGGTCTCCGGGGCCGATTCCTCGTGCACACAGTCAGCCTGCGCCCGCCGCGCCACCGCGGCGTCTCCGGATCGTCACGGACAGCGCGGGTCGGGCCCCGGCGACGCGAGCAACGCCTGGGTGACCGGTGACGGTTGGATGCCCAGTTCGCGCCGCAGCACCTGCCGGCACGCCTCGTACTGGCGGATCGCCTCGCCGCGGTTGCCCTCCGTGAGGTAAGCCCGGATCAGCACCCGGTGAGCGCTCTCCCGGAGCGGCTCGCTGGATACGGCCGCCTGGCCGGCCTCTACCGCCTGCCCGAAGCGGCCCTCGTCGGTCAGTTGCTCGCACAGCTTCTCCAGAGCATGCAGCCGCAGCTGCCGGAAATGCTCGCGTTCGGTCACCACCCAGTCGTCGTACCAGCCCGGGAGGAGGTCGCCGGCGGTCAGGTCGTCGATCCGCACGGCACCGCCCTTGGCCTCCCCGCGTAGCACCTGCCTGGCGCTGCGGGCGCTCTCCCGCAGGTCCACGATGACGTCGGGCATCAGCCGCAGCGCCCGGGCGTCGGCGGCGACCAGCGGGTGGCCGCAGCGGTTGATCCGCCACAGCGCCGAGCGCAGGCTAGCCCCTGCCCGCTCCTCATCGAAATCCATCCAGAGCATGGCCGCCACGTAGGACCGGGTCTGTGGCCGCAGCTGCAAGGCCAGGAACGCCAGGACCCGCTGCGAGCTCAGCGGGACATCCACCTCGCTGTCGGCGCACTCCAGCTGGAACCCCTGCAGCAGCCCGAGCCTCACCGTGCGGCCGGGAGACACCAGGCCTGGGCCGGGGTGCCCGTTGTGCTCAATGACCATGTCCGCGATCAACATCCGGTCCCGATGCTGCGACCCGTGCATCACGGCGCCATCACCGGAGCGTCACGGCCATCGTGGGTTCCCGCCTCTGCCGTGCCACGTCACTCGCATAGTTGGCGACGCCGGGGCACCGGAGACGTGGTGCCGCTGCCCCAATAGCCGTCGAGCGCGGTGCCTGATACAGGCTGGTCGCGGTCATGACGTTTTCCTTCTATTTACGGGATCACTCAATCCGATACCCCAAGCGCACGATGCGCAAGTGTCGAGAGCAAACCTCCGGCCTGGCGGTGGGTGTGGCCGCCTAGTGGCGACACTTGCGACTCAAAGCCGCTCTGCCAGCGACTAGCTCAGGGCTTGATTGGCGTAGAGGACGGCCGCGAGAGTCGTCGCCGTGCGGGATGACTCTGCGGGCGGTATCACCGAGAACGACCTCGCGATGGCGCGATATCGACGGGATCATCACGAAAGATTGAGGGGCCGCGAGTTTAGGCCACGGTGATGCCGACCGCGCTGGCTGCCTGATCGGTCACCTCAGCCGCCAATGGCACTCATCGGTCGCGCCGGCTGGACGAAGTTCGGGTCGTTGATGCCGTGACCCGCTGGTTTGCCCCACATCGCGGTCCGCCACGCCGCCTCGACCGCGGTGTCGTCGGCGCCGCCGCGCAGCAGCCCCCGCAGGTCGGTCTCCTCGATGGCGAACAGGCAACTACGGAGCTGCCCGTCGGCGGTCAACCGGGTGCGGTCACAGGTCGAGCAGAAGGGGCGCGACACCGAGGCGATGATCCCGACCTTTCCCGTCCGGCCGGTCGCGGTATCAGTAATCCGCCACAACTCGGCCGGCGCCGGACCCCGCGGCGCCGGATCGGGTTCCAACGTGAACGAATGGCGTCGCAGCTGCGCCAGCACTTGGTCCGCGGTCACCGTAACCTCACGGCGCCATTCGTGTCCGGCATCGAGCGGCATCTGCTCGATGATCCGCAATTGGTAGTCGTGGGCAAGACAGAACCGCGCCAGCGAAACCGCATCGTCGAGGCCGGTCAGCGGGTCCAGCACGGCATTCACCTTCACCGGTCGCAGACCCGCTGCGTGCGCGGCGGCCAGGCCGGCCAGCACATCGGCCAACCGGTCACGGCGGGTGATCGCCGCGAAGCGCAGGTAATCCACGCTGTCCAGCGACACGTTCACCCGGTTCAGGCCAGCCCGGGCCAACGCCTCCGCACGCTGTGCCAACAAAACTCCGTTGGTGCTCAGCGCCAGCTCCGGCCGCGGCCGGAGTGCGGCTGTCGCGGCGATAATTTCGTCAAGGTGCTTGGCCAGCAA
>Ga0209693_10000184_pt1 | contig 23985 bp, 19 predicted proteins | sample HubBroMetageWRM3_FD_188345 | JGI IMG/M metagenome (GOLD analysis project Ga0209693, IMG submission 188345) | Warmed soil microbial communities from the Hubbard Brook experimental Forest, New Hampshire - Hubbard Brook CCASE Soil Metagenome WRM 3... | ecosystem: Environmental > Terrestrial > Soil... | reverse complement strand
CTGCCTTATTTCGAGCGGCTCCTGCCGGACAGACCGCTGTTGCGCGAACTGGTGTCGCTGGTACGGGCCTTTGTCGGGTTCGAAGTGGGCTTTGCCGTCAATCCTGTGCTGGCCCGCGACGCCGTCCCGCCGCTCGGCATGCCGCGCCCGGGCGAGCCCGGCGCGGCGGGGGCGGGACCCCTGCTGGGCTGGAACACCTGGCTGCCGACATCCGCGGTCGCCCCTCGCCGAACCGACGCAAGCGACGCGCTTTTCGAAGCGGAAATCGTTGAAGGACGCGCATGAGCCAGTCGTGGACCAGCGGCTATGTTGCTGACATCGCCTATATCGAAGGTTTCTACGTCCAGCAGTCGCCGGCGCGCATGGCCCTTGCCTGCCTGAGCGGCAACGTCGCGGTCGATCTGCCGGAGCCGGACGACGCCGCCTGCTATCTCGAGCTGGGCTGCGGTTGCGGCATCGGCGCACTTCTGACCGCCGCGTCGAATCCGGGATGGCAGGTCACCGCCATCGACTACAACCCGGCGCATATCGCCATCGGCATGGGCCTCGCCCGGGCGGCGCGCCTCGACAATATCCGCTTCCTGGAAGCGGACCTCTCGCAGCTGGCTGGCAGCGCCGAGGCCGAGGCGATTCCAGCGGCGGATTTCGTCAGCCTGCACGGCATGTGGTCGTGGGTCAGCAACGACGTGCGGGCGGGCATCGTCCGGCTGCTGGCCGCCAAGACCCGCCCTGGCGGCATGGTGCATGTGAGTTACAACGCCCTGCCGGCCTGGCAGGGCGCCATTGGCATGCAACGACTCATCTACGAGGCCGGCATCCGCTCGGCCGGCCGCAGCGACCTGCAAGCCCAGGCGGGACTGGCCCTGACGCGCGAGATCAAGGCGGCCGGCGGCAAGTATCTCACCGAGAGTTCCTTCGCCAGCGATCTCATCGACACCACCACCGACATGTCGCGGGAATACCTGTCGCACGAATATATGAGCGCACATTGGGCACCGGCCTTCCATGCCGACGTCGCCGCGGCGATGGCGCAGGCGAAGCTGGACTGGGTAGCCTCGGCCAGTCCGCTGGAGAATTTTCCCGAATTGATGCTCACGCCGGAGCAGCGTGCGTTGGTCGATCGCTACAAGGATCCGACCATGCGCGAATTGATCAAGGACACCTGCCTGCCGCGCCAGTTGCGCCACGACGTCTTCGTCCGCGGCGCGCGGCGCTTACGCAACGACGAGCGCGACGCGGCGATCGCGCGCCTGGCCGTGGTGCCGGTCGTCAGTCCCGGCGAACTGCAGACGCAGATACGGGTGCCCGCCGGCCTGGCGGAGGTCGGCGAGCCTTTGAAGAGGATGATGGCCGCCGCGATGCGCGGGTCGACGACGATCGGGGATCTGCTGGCCCTCGAGCAGGGACGCAGCAACCCGGCGGAGCTGGTGAGCATGCTGGTGGGGTCCCATCAATGCCAGATTGCGACCCGACCGCACGGCACGCAGCCCGATTCCGCCAATCGTCTCAACCGCGTGTTCGGCGCGCGCGTGCGGACGATTGCCGAAGCCAAGACTTCGGGCGGCCTGGCGTCCGGCCGGCTCGGCACCGGGCTCGGGGCGCCGCCGCTTGTGCAGTTCATCGCCGCCCGCCTTCTCCGTGGCGAACGCGAAGACCATGCCGGGGCCTGGATAGAAGCGCTCAGCGCGGACATCGTGCCGGAAAAGCATGATACCGTGCGATCGGTCGTGCACGCTGCCATCGAGCAGCGCGTTCCGATCCTGCGGCAGCTGCAGATGGTACCCGCGTAGACCAAAACTCTACCTTAAATAGAATAATTCCAGCAAAATACATCCTTCTGACAAAATTGCCGTCTAACGGACATGGAAACGCCCCGCAAGCTGGGTTACCGTTGCGGACCGCGGGAGAACCGATCGTGACTTGGCTTCTGGGGCATCACACCGAACGCTGCGCGGCACCTCATGCCCAGTGACAAGAAATCGTTGCTGTCGCTTACCAGCACCGCCGAGCATGAGCTGGACGCTATACGGTTGGTGGCGCACGAGACGATCAGCGAACTGTTTCGCTTCGACATCGAGGCGGTTGCGACCGGCACGATCGATGCGCGCGCCATGCTCAACAAGCCGGCCTGCCTCGCCGTCAACCACGGTGAGAAGGCGACGCGGTATTTCCACGGCATCGTCGCCGAGTTCGGCCCCATCGAAACAAGCGGCGTGGTGGACACGCTCTATCGCATGGTCCTCGTGCCGCAACTTGCTCAAGCCAATATTCGCAGCGATTGCCGGCTGTTCTTCAACAAGACGGCCGAGGATATTCTCAAGACGATCTTCAACGACTCGGGCGTGACCAAGTCAGCATTTCGTCTTTATTCCCAGCCGACGCCTCGCAAGGCGACCGCGCAGTACAACGAGACATCGTTGCATTTCGTGACCCGGCTGATGGAAGAAGAAGGATGGTTCTACTTCTTCGAGCACGATGCCGACGGCCACACGCTGGTGGTGACCAACGACAACAACGGCTTCGCGACCATTCCCGGCGCCGCGGTTCATTTCGGCCCGGGCACGACAGCGGCAGAGTTGACCGAATTCCGCAAGACCGAGGCGTTTGCGCCCGGCAAGGTCAGCCTGCGCGACTATGACCACGATGTGCCCAGCAAGAACCTCAAGGTTGACCAGAATACGATCCTCAAACATGGCGGAACGGCCAACCGCGCGGTGTTCCACTGGCCGGCGCTCACCCGCGAGACTTCGCAGGCGAAGGATCGCGCGAAGTGGCGGATGGAAGCGGCCGAAGCGGCGGTGTCCCTGGTCGGTGCGGGCGGTGACATGGCGAGCCTTGTCGCCGGCGGGAAATTCAAGTTGCGCGACAAGGCCGGCGCGGAAACGCCCCATGTTGTCCGGGAAATCACTCATTTCGCCGAGGACGACACCGGCTCCCGGCGCGGCGAAAGAGCCAGCAGCTATTCGAACAATTTCACGGCCTTCCCCAACACGGTGCCGTGGCGGCAACCGATGGCCACCGCGCGGCCGCGCATGGAAGGGCTGCATACGGCCATTGTGCTGGCTCCATCGGGCGAGGAGATCCACACCGACGACCAGGGACGCATCAAGATCCGTTTCTTCTGGGATTGGCGCGAGGACGCGACAGCCGACAGTAGCGACTGGGTGCGCGTGGCGCAGCCGTGGGCCGGCAACCAGTGGGGCGGCCAATTCATCCCGCGTGTCGGCACCGAGGTCGCCGTCGCCTTCATGGATGGCGACCCTGACCGTCCCATTGTCATCGGCGGATTCTATAACGGCAACGACAAGCCGATATTCCCGGTGGCCGAGAAGACAAAGCTCGGCTTTCGCTCGCGATCCGTGACCAAGGGCGGCACGGACGACTTCAATGAATTCTCATTCGACGACAAGAAGAGCAGTGAAATGGTCTTTCTGCATGCGCAGAAAGACATGAAGACCGAGGTCGAGAACGATCAGACGCTCAAAGTCGACAACGACCGCACCGTCACCATCACGGGCAATGAGAAGGTAACGATAGAGCAGGGCGATCAGACCACGGACGTGAAGCTCGGCAACATCTCGGTCAAGGCCGAAGCCGGTGCCATCACCGTGGAGGCGATGCAGTCGATCACGCTCAAGGTCGGCCAGAACTCGGTCAAGATCGACCAAATGGGCGTTACCATAAACGGCCTGATGATCTCGATCACCGGGCAGGTTCAGACTTCGGTGAAGGGCACGATGACGCAGGTTACAGGTGATGCGATGCTACAGCTCAGCGGCGGCATCATCATGATCGGATGAGGCCTTTAATCATGGCTCCCCCAACCTCCGGCAAGAGTCCGATCAAACTGAGCGGCGAGCTCTCACGCGTGCTGCCGCACCTGCAGCTCGATGTCCAAGCCACGCCGGCACTTGCCGGCTGCGACGATTCCGTCGAGGCGTTGGATCGGCTGGAGCAGGCCGGACTCCTGATCGAGGCGACGAGACTGGTTGCCCACGCCCTGCCCGCCCGCGAAGCGGTATGGTGGGCCTGCGCGTGCTCGCGTCACACCGCCCCGTCCGGCGTGAATCCGGCGGTCGAGACGAAACTCCGTGACGCGGCAGAGGAGTGGGTGCGCCGGCCGACCGATGAACATCGCCGGGCGGCGATGAAGCAGGCGGAGACGGCGGGCTTCGGCAGCCCCGAAGCCTGGGCTGCCGTCGCCGCCTTCTGGAGCGGCGATTCGATGGCGCCGCCGGAAGCCCCGAAAGTGCCGCCGCAGCCTCATTTCACGGGACTAGCGGTCGCCGGCGCCGTCGCCCTGGCCGCCGCCCGTGGTCCGGCAACGCGGCGCGAGGCAAGGCTTCAGCGCTTCCTGGCCTCGGCCAAGGACATCGCCTCGGGCGGAGTCGGCCGCATCGACGCGGAGACGGATTGATGGGCATGCCCGCCGCACGCCTGGGCGACATGCATGTCTGCCCGATGGTCACCGTCCTCGTCCCTCATGTCGGCGGCCCGATTGCCGGTCCGGGCTGCCCGACCGTGCTGATCGGCGGCATGCCGGCCGCCCGCGTCGGTGACATGCTTGTCTGTGTCGGACCGCCCGACGTGATCGCGATGGGCTCGTTCACGGTGTTGATCGGCGGCATGCCGGCCGCGCAGTTGGGCAGCTTGTGCGCCCATGGCGGCGCCGTCGTCGTCGGCTGCCCGACGGTCCTAATCAGTTGATGGGCGCGATTGTGTCGTGGCCTCGGGCGGCGGCGCGGCGGGCGCGCTGGCCGTCTTCGCTTCCCTAATCGCCGATCCGTCGCCAGCGCTGAAATCGATCGTGACCGCCGTGATGTTGTCCGTCGCCTGGGCCGTGAGGGCGGCCATGACGAGGCGTGCGGCGCCGGTGGCGTCGTCGCCGGAAAGCAATTCGGCAAGCCGCTCTTCAGGAAGGGTCTTGCTCAAGCCGTCGCTGCACAGCAACAGCCGATCGCCGGCCACGAGCTGCCCGGTCCGCTTCTCGAGCTCGAGGACATCGCTGTCGGCGCCCACGGCCCGCGTGATGACATTGGCCTGTGGATGGCTGATCGCTTCGGCTTCGCTGATGGTGCCGCTTTCGACCAGTGCCTGCACCAGGCTGTGGTCGCGCGTAATCTTGGTGAGGGCATGATCGCGCAGCAGGTAGGCGCGGGAATCGCCCGCCCATAGGCAGGCGAAATGGTCGTCGCGCGCCAGCAGGACGACCACGGTAGTGGCCACCGTCGCGCCGGCGCCGTGCCGTGACGCCTCGGCGTGCAGGCGCGCATGCGCTGCCTCGAGGCGGGACCTTACCTCCACCAGCATCTCGGCGGCGGAGAGGCCCGCGTCGATGGTCTGCAGGAGGCCCGCGACCTCGGCCGACGCGACTTCGCCGGACTCGTGGCCGCCGGCGCCGTCGGCCACCGCCCAAAGGCCGAGATCGGGCCGATTGACGAAGGCGTCCTCGTTGAGCCTGTTCGCCGTGCCGGCATGCGTTGCCGCGCCGGAGCTGAAGCTGCCGCAGCGGGCCGTGTTCTGATCGATGCCGTTGTCGGACATCACGAAGGATCCGTGCAGGCAATCGCCAACTCGGCCGGCGGATCGGCGGCGCCCCAGTCATCGTCGATGAGAGCAGCAAAGCGGCTTCCCTCCGGCAGGGCGGTTGCGGTCTCCAGGCGCGCGGCGACGCGGGGCCCACCCTCGGTCCACCAGGCAGCGCGACCCGGGACGAGGTCCGGCGCAGCAGCCGGCGCGTCGCTGGCGATGAAGGCATCCTGGATGCGCTGCAGCAGGTCGGCGGGGGCGAGATCATGTTTGAGCGCATCGCGCCCGGACTGTTCCGCCGCCGCCAGGAACGATGTCATCGCGCCCACCGACGGCGCCCAATCGTCCGGCGCCGTGGCGGCGATCGTCAACGGCGAATAGCGCCCGGCCTTGTCCACGCTGGGCAGCCAAATTCCGAGCACGCCATTCCTGCCGCACAGTCCGGGCGGCAGCAGGAAGCGCCAGACCGGCGCCTCCAGCCAGGCGGCGATCCACTCATCGCGAGGCAGACGCTGGGTTTCGCCCAAGCCACGCTGCCACCAGGCGTCCCAGCTATCGGTGAAGTCGCGCGGCAGGTTTTCACGCACGAAGTCGCCGCGTGCCGGCAACTTGCCGAACAGGCCAGCGCGCGCATCGCGGGGGAGCGCTGGCATCATTTGCCTAGTCACGTACCGACGGGCAGCGGAAGTCCTGCAAAACGCCCGGTGCAAACGGATTCATGACCGAACCCGCGCGAAGTTCGAAGGTCGCACTGCGGCCGCCGAGCGAGAAGGACAGCGTGTAGCGCTCGGGCGAGCCGGCTTGCTGGAGCGCTCCCTGCCCGAAGAGACGGAACATCGCCCATGGGCCGGTCTCCGCCAGCACGCCCGTGCCGCCGGGCGGCGGCGGATCGAACACCAGCCGGAGGTTCGTCATATGGTTCGGCCCCGGCCAGGTGATCTGGGTCGACCGCGACGGTCCGTGCACGTAGGTGACCGACGTGCCGTCGAATTCGAGGCTGACCTTTGACGCCCCCGGGTCGAGGTCGACGGGCATGATGTCGAAACGGACGGCGATCGTCGTCGAACCGGGAGCAAAGAACAGGTCGCGAATGACGGCGGCACGCTGGAACTGGGCGATGTCCGCCTGGGAGACCGGCGCCGCCACGCCATCGACGGACTGCGGTTTCCAGACCTTCCCCGTCGTGTCGACATAGGGCCGCAATTGGGTGTTGAAAAAGCCGTCGATCAGGCCGCCCGGCGCAAACAGCTTGGCAAAGTCGTCGAGGGGCGTTTCGAGCGAACTGCCCGGCACGAACGGAAAGCGTCCGTTCACGGCGAGCGGACAAAGCGCCGCCGGGCCGCCTGAACCGTTGTAGGCCGCAATCACCTGCTGGCGGGCGCCACCGCCGCGCAACGCGGTGCTTGATTCGGCCATGGCGGCCAGCCAGCGGCCCAGCGGTTGAGGCTGCCGCTGGGACTCGGCCCTGAGCGCGAGCGAAGGATCGTTGCCGATCGGCGCGACCGGCGCCCCGACACCGGCGGCGTTCAACTTCGCCAGTTGCTGCTGCAGGTCGTTGAGGAGTTTCAGCACCTGGTCGATCGGTGCGCCGCCGCTGGCGGCGACCAGGTCGCGCAGTTGCTTGTAGCGTTCGTCGATCTCATGGCCAGGCGGCTGCACGGGTGCTACGCCAGGCTGACCCGACAGTATCGAAGAAAGTGCGGCGGCTCCTCTCGTCGCCGCCGGCGCGGCGGCCGCGGCGGTCTTCTTTGCCGCCGCCTCCGTTGCCTCCGCGGCGGAGGGCTTCGGCGGTTCGGACAGCGTGACCTGGCGGGCGATCGCTGTCAGCAGGTCCTTGAGCGGCGATTGCGGCGAAGCCAGGACGTACAGATCCTGCGCCGCCTGCGGCAGGCTGCGCAGCGGCACGATCTCGAGGTCCTGTATCAGGCCGTCCCACGCCTTGGCGTAGTCCTCGAGGTACTGCTTGACCACGCTGTTGGCGAGTTCGGCTTGCTGCGCGTTGTCGAGATTGACCGGTACCTTTTGCCCCATCACCCAGCTTTCCGAGGCGACCTCGCGCGTCGCCGACGGCAACGCCGGCAGCAGCACCTTGTGAAATCCATCGACGGTAAAGAAGCCCGGGACGCCATCGCTCAGCTTCTTGCCCGACGCTCTTGTGAATACGCGCACGCCGGCCGGCCCCAGCACATCGCTCGGTCGCCACGGCGGCAGGCTCTGCGCGGCCGCAGAAGGCTTGATGCGGGAGTAGGCGCGGGAGGCCAATGAGACGCGGCTGAACGTCGTGCGCGCCTGGGCGACCAGTGCATCGTCGAGCGGCACCGGCGGCAAGGGTTGCGCCAGCAACGCATCGAGATGGCCCTGCAGCCCGGCCACCACCGCCATATTGGCGGCGCCGGAATATTGCGTCTGCCAATCGTACGTCATCCATTCCTTGACCAAAGCCGCATCGAGCGGGCCCTGGCCGCCGAGCATCAGGTAAACACGCGTCGCCTCGTAAAGAAAGTCGGGCTGGGTGAAGTAGCCGCGCATTTGGGCTTCCAGCCGCCAGACGAGGCGCGGCAGCAGCGCATAGCCCAAGGCATGGCGGTAGACCGCATCCGCGCCGGCGCGCAACTTGGCGGCCTGCGAGAGGTCGAAGCCTGCCAGGATCCCGCTGCTCGGGCCCGCGGTCTGTCCCAGGTTTCGGGCGGCATCCAGCAACGGCAGCAAGCCGGGAAGATCGGAATCGTTGACCGGGTCGAAGGTCGTCTCCTTGGCGATGGCCTCATAAGCGGCAAACGCCGACGACATGTCCGCGATCTCGCGCTGACCGGCCGAGCGGCCGGCGACCAGCCAGCCCGCGGCGCCCAGCGTCAGCAATGCCACGACGGCATAAGAGGCGGCCCGCAGCGCAAGGCGCCGCGCCCGGGCGGCGGGCGGTTCGCTCACCAGCATGGCCTCGCCCAGGATCACCCGGGAGACGAGCCGGCCGAGGAAATAGCTGCGGCCCTGCTGCGGCCGCAGCGCGGCCGCGCGCCGCTGATCGAGGCCGAAGGCACGCGCCATGACCCCGGTCAGGCGATCGATCGGGGTGCCTTCTTGCGTTCCCGAAGTGAAATAGACGCCGCGCAGCAGGGGAGCCGGGTCGAGGCGAGAGCCGCCGAAGGCCTCGGTGAGGAAGCTTTGCAGGGGCTGCGCGAGGGTGGCGATCTGCGTCGGAAACCCGGCGATCAGGACGCGGCGCTCCGGGCTTTGCTCGGCCTGCAGGCGATCGAACAGGCGGTCGTTGAGGCTGTCGACCAGGAGTTGCAGCTCTTCGGGGAATTGTCCCACGGGACCGGCGTCGGCCTTGGCCAGCGGAAACGTGACGCCCCATACCTGATTGCGTCGCTCGCGGTCGAGGTCGTCGAAGAATTCGGTGAAGCCCGCGATGAGATCCGCCTTGGTGAACAGCGCATAGACCGGAATGCGAATACCCAGGCGAGTCTCGAGCTCCTTGATGCGTCGCCGGATCGCCGCGGCGTGGGCCGCTCGTTCGGCCGGCGGCGCGTCGGCGATGTCGCTGAGCGCGATCGCGACGATGACGCCGTTCAGGGGTTGGCGCGGCCGGGTGCGGCGCAGCAGATCGAGGAATGAATCCCAGCCCGCGCGATCGACGGCGACATTGGAATCCTGGGTAGTGTAGCGGCCGGCCGTATCGATCAGCACGGCGTTCTCGGTGAACCACCAGTCGCAAAGCCTGGTGCCGCCGACACCCGCCACCGCGCCCTGGCCCATCTCGGCGGCCAGCGGGAATTTCAGCCCGCTGTTCAGCAACGCTGTCGTCTTGCCGGCGCCGGGCGGCCCGATGATGGCGTACCAGGGCTGCTCGTAGAGGTAGCCGCGCGTGCCCCGCGCTCTCTTCAGCAGGGCCAGGGCCGTGGACATCCGCTCCCTGAGGGCAGCCGCTTCTTCTCCTGCGCCGTCATCGGCCTTCTCGGGGGTCTTCTCGGCCACGCCGCTTTCCAGCTTTTGCTCGCGGCGACGGTGAAAGAGATCAAGCGACAGGTTCGACGTCGCCCAGACCAGCAGCAGACCGACCACGACGGCCAACCGTGGCACCCAATCTTCGAATGAAGGCAGCAAGGGTCCGAACAACCAGACCAGCACCGCCAGAATGGCGATGCCGACGAAACTTAGCACCCAACGGGAGAGCAGGAATCGCAATGCTTGCATGACTACGCGCCTTGCCGGTTGAGCACGACTTCGATGCGCCTGTTGCGTTCGCGGCCCTCCGGCGTGGCGTTGGTCGCGATCGGGTCGGCATCCGCCCGGCCCTCCGCCGTCAGCCGCGAGGGATCGCCGACGCTGGCGCCGATGATCGCGCTGGCTTCCTTCGCCCGGGCCGTCGAGAGCTGGAAGTTCGACGGGAAGGCGATCGTGCGGATCGGCTGATCGTCGGTGTAGCCGATCACCCGAACCGTCCCGGGCTCCTCTTTCAACGCCAGGCCGATGCGATTTAGCAGGGGCTTGAAAGTGGGGTTTACCGTGGCGCTGCCCGACGGAAACATGCCGCGGCCGGTTATGCGCACGAGCGGCTGGCCAACCGTGCCGGTCACCTCGACGAGGCCCTGCTCGATCTCCGGCTGCAGGAATTTGCGCAGCCGGTCGAGCACCGTCGGCTCCGGCGGCAAGGGTGGCGTCGGCGCCGGCTGCGGCTCGACGACCGGGGTGCGCGTGATGGTCGGCATGCGCGACGGCGGCGCGGTCTGCAGACGCGCGTAGAGATCGTCGGACGTCGCGTTGAGGCCGATCGAGAACCAGAGAAACAGGCCGGCGACGATTCCCAGGCCGGCGCTGGCGGCCACCCACAGCGGCAGGCGAAAGCGCGCCGGCCGGTAAGGCGCGTCGATACCCTTGGTGTGCGGCGCAAGATCCGGCTCCGCCGCCTTCTGCTGGCGGGCGATGACGGCGTAGGTCTCTTCGCGAATTCGGTTGATGTCGCCGACACCGCGGCGCGACAGGCGGTACTGGCCGATGAAGCCCAGCGACATGCAGAGGTACATCAGCTTGATGACCGGCAGGTACTTGCCGGGATTGGCGCACATCTGCTTCAGCACGTCGAAGAAGCGCTCGCCGCTGCGCACCTCCTGGTGGAAGGTCGAGACCAGCGACCGCTCGCTCCAGGTTCCGCTGCTGCTGCCCCACGGCGTGTTCAGCACCACGTCGTCCAGGCTGGCGCACAACGCATAATGGGCCGGGCGAAGCTGCTCCAGCGGCACTTCCTTGTCGCGCGCCTCCTGCTCGAAAATCCTGACCTGGCGCACCGTGCGCTCGCGCAAGTCGCCGGAATCAGGCGGGTTTGCCGTGTTGCGCAGCCGCGCCATGAGCTGGAGAAGCGGCGCCGCGGCGGCCGTGAGCGCGTCCTCGCCGATCGCGGTATTCTCCGTCCCCTCGGCCATCGCAGCCGGTCGCGCTGGAGGGGGGTCTTGCCGCGGCGGCTGTTCACCGCCCGCATCGCCCGGCGGCACGGCGGGTTGGGAGCGGCGCCTGCCGGGCGTCGGCCGAATGACCGTCCGGTTGTCGTCTTCGGGTTCGGCGAAAGGGTTATCGCTCATATCGCCTCACATCTCTGCCGTTAGCCGCGAATCGCCCACAGTTCGATATTGAGACTTGGGAAATCGCCGGAGACATGCACGGCGAAGCCACCGGAGGATTGGAGCTCTTTCCAATGAGTCGAATTGCGATCGAGCTCGAAGTAGGTCGCGCCCGCGTAGAACGGCAGCTGCCGCGGAGCGACCGGCAACGGCCGCACGGCGATTCCCGGCAAGGCGACATTGACCAGCTCGCGGATGTGCTCGACCGCGCCGATCTTGACCTGCGAGGGGAACAGTCGCCGCAATGTTTCGGTCGGCACGTCGGCCTGGACGGCCAGCACAAAGCTCGACGAACGCAGGATGCCGCGGTCGACGATGGGACCGACCTGCACGCCGTAGGCGCGCTTCTGCAATGGGATCTGAATGGCGGTCTGCTCGATGACGGCGGAGAGCGAACGGCGAAGATCGGCGACAACCGGCGCGAAGCTGCGCTGGAGGTCGGCATGGCGGTACGGCGGATAATCTGACGGACGGCGGCTCGCTTCGGTGAACGTCGCGAAATCACCGGCCATCTGCACGAGGGCGGCGTAGAGATCGACTGGATGGACGCTGCCGTCGCTCGCCCAGTGAGCCAGCAGCTTCTGCGCGCGGTTGACGGATTGCAGCAGCAGGAAGTCCGAGACGTCGGCCACGCCGCGCGAGCCCGGCGCGGTAAGCCGCGCCGCCAGCGCCTCGCCGCGCTGGTTCAGCATGCCGGCGAGTTCGGCGAGCAGGCCGGTCAGCGGCGGCGCCGCAGCGCAGGCGAGCGCCGGGGGAATCCACTGATCGTCGAGGACCACCCGGCGGTCGGCGCCGACCTCGACGACGCGGGCGAGGCCGATGCCGTGATAGCCGGCACGGTTGTCGGTCTCGAGCATATAGCGCAGTCGCAACCTGCCAACCTGCACATCGGCGGGCTGCGGCGAGCCGGAATGGGTGTCGTAGGCCTCGAAGCCGCGCTGCTCATAGCGGCCTTCGGAGGAACCGTTGGCCGCGATCTCCGCCGATCCGGCCTGACGCATCGGCAGCACGAGATAGACGATGGCATTGCGCGTCGTCTCCGGCAGGTCGAGCGGCACCGGCTGGTCGGTCTCGCCCGGCAAAGCGAAGGGCGTGCCGTCCTCGAACACGCCGCTGCCGCTCGCCAGGGCGAACTGGCCGGTGCCAAGCAGGTTGCGGTTGATGGCGCCTTCCGTCAGCCCCCAGCCATGCGGCCGCAAGGAGGCCGTGCGATCGCGCACCAGCGCCTCGAGCCAGCGATCCTGCTGCTGGAAATGCTGCGCGCGCAGAAACATTCCCTCCAGCCAGACGACGCGATTGGACCAGGTCATGCCGCTTCCAGTTCCGCCTTGCTGCTGCCGATGGCCAGCACAAGCCGCGTTGTGCCGCTCGCCGCGATCGGAGCGATCGCCCTCCATTGCGCGCGGTCGATATCGTGAAACAGCACGGCGACGCCGAGAAACCGCACACCGGGCTTCGGCATCAACGTGACCTTGCGGGTCTCGCCGGGACGCACCACGATTTCCTCCGACGCCGCGCGTTCATCGCCGAGCACCACGCTCTCGCGTTCCATCAGACCGTAGGCATCGGCCGTTGCGAACCGTGCCCTGTCGTTCAGCGAATAGAGCCGCACCGCAACGGAAAGCGGCGTACCTGCCTGGTTCCGGTTGAGATCCGCGCTCGCCTTGACGGCCAGGTCGACGACCGGCGGCGCCGGCGGGCCGCAACTCGCGACCAGCGCGAGGGCCGGCGCCACCAGCAGCAGGCGGCGGGCAATCATGATGACGTCCCGTCGCTGCTGAGCTTCTCAATCGCCTGCTCGTAGGCGCGGGCGAAGGCCTTGCCGAACACGCTGTCGAAATCGTCCGAAAGGGCCTGCGTGACGGTGCCGTGAAGCTGCACGAAAGCGTCCCATGCCCTTGCCTTCTTCTGGGCGGGGTGAATCTGCAAGGCGCTGCTCGCCACCTTGCGTTCGACCGAGTCGGGCTCGAACTGGGCGAGCAGGACGCGCACGGCCTCTTGCATGGCCGAGACGGTCGCCAGCTCGTGCAGCCGCAGGTCATTGAAGGCCTCCGCGATCGCCTCCTCCGGTGACATCCCGCTGCGCCGGCCAGTCCCGAGAAGGGTCGCCAGGGCATCGTCGTCATCGAGCGAAAACTTCAGCGGGTTGTTGCCGCTGGCGCGAATCATCGTCTGCTCGATACGGAACTCGTCCTTGATGCTGGCGCGTGCCATCAACGTTTGGCGAAGACCGTTGACGGTCGCCCGCAGGGCGGCGCCGATCCGCTCCAGCGTTTTCTCCGGGTCTGCGAGGTTTGCCTCGCTGAGCCCGACGCCGCGCAGAAAGGCCGCCGCCAGTCCGCTGTCGGAGGCCGCCTGCGGCAGCGGCGCAGGCTCCGGCCGGGGCGGTGCGGGGGCTGCGACTTCCTGCGGCAGCGGCGGCTGCGTCGGTCGTGCCGCTTGAGGCCGCGGGGCGGCCGGCGATTCGACGTCCCAGTCGTCGGGGATGATCGCCATCGGCTGGGGTGGGCGGAAGGCGCTTTCGAGCGCGGGAGAGTGGTCCGGTTGCGTCCCCGCGAAGGGTTCCTGATTGGGCGCCAGGGGATCGAAATCCGCCGGCAGGATCGGCGAATTGGAGACGTCCAACAGCGAGCCGGACGGGGGCAACCTGGCGTCGTTGCCGGCGTCGTCGTAGTGGCGAATGTCGGATCGCGACGCCCGGGGCTCGCGCATGGAGACGTCATCGGGACGAAGGCTTGCCAGGGACCTGCCGCGGTCGGGTGCGGCGCCCTCGGCATCCACGTCGATCGTGACTTCGATCTCGTACGGGCCGAACTTGATGCGGTCGCCGTTGCGCAGCTTCTCCGCCGAACCCTGGCCTACAGGGTCGCTGGCGCCATTGAGAAACGTGCCGTTGGCACTGAGATCGTGCAATTCCCAATCGCCGACGCTGTAGACCAGCCGGCAGTGCCGCTTCGACAGATGACGCTCGGGATCGGCGATGACCCATTCATTGTCGCGGCCCCGGCCGATGGAAAATTCGCCGCCGCGGACCTCACGTCTCTCGGGTGCCACGTTGTCGGGACAGCGGATCATGACGAGCTTAAGAGTCACGTGAGGGCGCACTCCTGTGAGGGGAGGCGAACGGCAGCGAGGACCATCCCGACGTCACCGTCCGACCGGCAGGCCCCGATCGTCGAAGAGTCTAGTCGGGGAACCCTCGGGAGGGCAATCGTATTTGGATTTGTTAGCGATTGGGCCATACTCCTGCGAATCCACTGGAAGCTGCGCCTACTCATACCAAAGGTTGTATATTTGCGCTACGGCACAATTTTTCTTGATGAGTTGTCTACGCCTTAAATCGGCCCGGTTGACGGTCCGCAGGACGCCGGCCATCCTGTCCGAAAGTCACTCGACGTTCGAAAGAATCTGTCGCCATGTGCCTTGCCCCGTCACCGACCATCCTGAGCACGGATGAGGTCGGCAGCGTCGCGCCGCCCATCTTTACCTCCGTCGGACTGGACGCCGTAAATGGTCCGGGTGACGTCTTCGTTATCCAGTCGCTGCTGAACAAGAGGCTGCCCCAGCCTCACACCGACGTTGCCGTCACGGGCATCATGGACCCGGGTACCATTCTGGCGATCAAGGCGTTCCAGGCGGTGATGATGAACATGAATCCGCCGAGCGGTCACGTCGCGCCGGGGAGCCCGACTTATTACGCCTTGGCTGCTCGCCCGCTGGTGAACCGTACGCCGCCTCCGCCGACACCCTTTGGCCATATCGGAATCGTTCCGCCGGAAGTGATCGAAGCGGCCAAGGCCTCGCAGCGGCAATGGGGCGTCCCCGCCTCGGTCACCATGGCGCAATGGATCGTCGAGAGCGCCTGGGGATCGGCAATGCCGCCCGACAGCAACAACCCGTTTGGGATAAAAGCGCTGGAGAGCCAGCCGGCGGTGGAGAGCGAAACTCGTGAAGTGATCGATGGCAAGGTGATCATCACAACGGCCCGGTTTCGGCGTTTCGATAGCCTGTCCCAAGCCTTCGAATCGCATGGCAGGTTGCTATCGACGGCGGCGCCGTATCGGCCGGCCATGGAGCTCGTAAAGGATCCCGATCAATTTGCCGACGCGCTGACCGGCGTCTACGCAACCGACCCGCAATACGGCACCACCCTCAAGTGGGTGATGGATAACTATCAGCTAAAACAATACGACACCAAGGCTTGAACTCCTCGGGATGGCCGTCGCCGTGCTGCCCTTGCCGCAGTCGTCAAGCGCCTAGGCCGCGCGCGGGCGGTTGCGCAAGGCGCGTCATGCCCGCGGTCGGAAAAGACGCGCCACGGGAGTGGCGCGCGCCCAGCAATGACATGCCGCTTTGGCACCGCTCGGTCATCACAGTAGTCTGATCGGGCCCAGCGATGCGACCGCCGCTTCTTCCTCGCCTGCTCGTGCCGCGCCTGCCGTTCTTCTACGGTTGGGTCGTGCTGGGCTGCATCTGCCTGGCCGGCTTTGCGCGCCAGGGCCCGGCGGTGGCCGTTTTGTCGGTTTTCGTCGTGCCGATGACCGAGGCGTTCGGCTGGTCGCGCACCGAGATGGCGGGCGCGGTGTCGCTGGGCGGCGTGCTGGCGGCTTTCGTCTCGCCGATGCTGGGACCGGTGCTCGATCGCCGCGGCTCGCGGCTCATCCTTTGCCTCGCCGTGCTGGGGACGGGGCTTGCGACCATGGCGCTATCGCTCACCCAGTCGCTATTCGTGTTTTACCTGCTGTTCTGTTTCGCGCGCATGAACTGGGCGGGGCCGTTCGATCTCGGCCTCTACGGCGCGTTGAACAGCTGGTTCGTGGCGCGCCGCGCGCGCGCCGCGTCGATCGCCACGCTGGCGCAGATGTCGGGCCTGGTGGCGCTGCCGATCATCGCGCAGCTCGCCATGCGCGATGGCGGCTGGCGCAGCGGCTGGGTGGCGATCGGCGCGACCGTGCTGATCGTGGGCTTCGTGCCGGTCTGGTTGTTCCTGGTGCGTCGGCCGGAGGATGTCGGGCTGGTGCCGGATCGCATTGTCGCCGGCGCGGCCCGAGCCGCGCCCGAGCCGCGCTTCAGCCGCGCCGAAGCCATGCGCACGCGGGCCTTCTGGCTGCTCTTGCTTTATACCGTACTGGTCTATCCGGTTCAGGCCGGCGTCAGCCTCCATCAGGCGCCGCATCTGATCGAGCGCGGGCTCTCGCCGATCGTTGCCGCCACGGTCATCAGCTTCTTCTCGGCGATGTCCGCCGTGGCCAGTTTCGGCGTCGGCTTCATCCCCAGGCGCTGGCCGGTGCGCTACGCCATGCTCGTGTCGGCGGCGCTGCTGAGCGCGGGCTCGTTCGGCTTGATCGGCGTCGTCTCGGCCGACGACGCCTACCTGGCCGCCGGCCTGTTCGGCGTGGGCCTTGGCGGCATAATGACGCTGCTGCCGGTGGCATGGGCCGACTATTTCGGTCGCGAGAGCTTCGGCGCGATCCGCGGCGTGGCGTTGACGTTGCAGGTGCTGGCGCAGGCGGTGGGCCCGCTGCTCTCCGGTGCGCTCCGCGACTGGAGCGGCAATTACACCGATTCGTTGTTGGTATTCGGCGGTTTGGCGGCGCTGGCGATGGTGGCGGCGCTTGCAGCACGGCGTCCCCTCTCGTAGGATTCTCGTGGCCCGCAAGAGGCTGCGCCCGCTGGACAACAAGAAAACAGCGGCAGCGCGCTGAGGAAACAGGCTTTCGCGTCCAGAGACCATACCGTCGGCGGATGCCTTCGCCGGGCTTGAAGCAGCCCGTGCAAGGCTGCGCTCGCCGGCGAGAAGACAGGGCCACGGAGAGACCGCATGCCGCCATTGCTGGAGGTGAGGGGACTCCACACCGAGTTCAGGACCGGGGCTGGACTCGTGCGCGCCGTCGACGGGATCTCCTACACCGTGGAGCAGGGCGAGACCGTGGCCATCGTCGGTGAAAGCGGCTCGGGCAAGTCGGTCAGCGCGCTCTCGATCCTGCGCCTCATCCCCGACCCGCCGGGCCGCATCACCGCCGGCGAGGTCCTGTTCGATGGCCGCGACCTGCGCGGCCTCAGCGAGGCCGAGATGCGCCGCATCCGCGGCCGCGACATCGGCATGGTGTTCCAGGAGCCGATGACTTCGCTCAATCCCGTGCTGACCATCGGACGGCAGATCACCGAGGTGCTGGAACAGCATCAGGGTGCGGACGGCCCGACGGCGGAGCGACGCGCGCTCGAGCTTCTCGAAATGGTCGGCATCGCCGACGTCGGCCGGCGCCTCAAGCAGTACCCGCATCAGCTTTCGGGCGGCATGCGGCAGCGGGTGATGATCGCCATCGCGCTCGCCTGCAATCCGAAGCTGATCATCGCCGACGAGCCGACAACGGCTTTGGACGTCACCATCCAGGCGCAGATCCTGGAGTTGATGAAGTCGCTGACGATCCGGCTCAACGTCGCGCTGATCGTCATCACCCACAATCTCGGCGTGGTCGCCCGCTATGCCAGCCGCGTGAACGTCATGTACGCCGGCCGGATCGTCGAGGCCGGCAGTGCCGATTCCGTCTACCACAATCCCCGGCATCCCTACACCGTGGCGCTGCTGCGCTCCGTGCCGCGGCTCGATCTGCCGCGACGGGCGCGCCTCGATCCGGTCGACGGCCAGCCGCCCGACCTGACCAGGCTCGACGGCGGCTGCGCCTTCCGTCCGCGCTGCCGCTTCGCCATCGACAAATGCGGCGAGGCTCGCCCGCCGCTGGAGCGGGTCGGCGAGGCGAGCCATTTCGCCGCCTGCTTCAGGAGCGCCGAGCTCCTCGCGGCGCCGGCCGTCGCTGCATGAACGCCGGCGAATCCGCGGTACCGCTCCTCGAGGTGCGCGGCCTTGCCATGCACTTCCCCATCTCCGAGGGGATCGTGCTGGCGCGCAGGATCGGCGACGTGAAGGCGGTGGATGGCGTCGACTTCACCATCAAACGCGGCGAAACCCTCGGTCTCGTTGGCGAAAGCGGCTGCGGCAAGACCACGACCGGCCGCTGCATCCTGCGCCTTGAGCGCCCGACAGCCGGGCAGATCCTGTTCGACGGCCGCGACATCAGCCGCCTCGAACCCAAGGAGATGGTCGCCCTGCGGCGGCGCATGCAGGTGATCTTCCAGGATCCCTACAGCTCGCTCAATCCGCGCATGAAAGTGGGCGACATCGTCGGCGAGCCGATCAAGGTCCATGGCCTCGAGCGCGACGCCGGCCGGCGCCGCGCACGGGTGCGCGAGCTGCTGTCGGTTTGCGGCCTCGATCCCAAGTTCACCGACCGCTATCCGCACGAGATGTCGGGCGGCCAGCGGCAGCGGGTTGGCATCGCCCGCGCGCTGGCGCTCGATCCGGAGTTCATCGTCTGTGACGAGGCGGTGTCGGCCCTCGACGTGTCGATCCAGGCCCAGGTCGTCAATCTGCTGGAGGACCTGCGCGAGCGATTCGGGCTCACCTATCTGTTCATCGCCCACGACCTGTCGGTGGTGCGCCATCTCTGCCAGCGGGTGGCCGTCATGTATCTCGGACGCATCGTCGAGATGGCCGAGTGCGACGAGCTGTTTGACAATCCGCTGCATCCTTACACCCAGGCCCTGCTCTCTGCGGTCCCGGTGCCCGATCCCCGCATCGAGGCGACGCGCAAGTTCCGCCCGGCCAAGGGTGAGGTGCCGAGCCCGATCAATCCGCCTTCGGGCTGCGTCTTTCATCCACGCTGCCCGATCGCGGTCGCGGGCTGCAGCGGCGCGCGACCCACGCTGAGGGAATTGCGGCCGGACCATTGGGTCGCCTGCAGCGAGGTGTCAGGCGGACCGCGGGCCTCCGGCCCGCAGTCCACGTGAGCATAAAGAGTAGCAAGAAGACACAAGAAGAAAAACGAACAGGAGGAGGCGATGTACGTTCGAACGGGATTATGGGCCGCCGGCCTCGGCCTGGCGATTGCGATCGCTGCGGGCCCGGCCGGAGCGCAGACGCCGAAGCGCGGCGGAACGCTTACCTATCTCATACCGGCGGATGCGCCGCCGAGCTTCGACGGCCATCGCGAGACGACCTACGCCACCGTGCATGCGGCGGCGCCGTATTACAGCGTCCTCATCAGGGTCCCGCCGGACAATCCGGCCTCGACCACCGAGTTCGTCTGCGACCTCTGCACCGAGATGCCGACGCCGACCGACGGCGGCAAGACCTACACCTTCAAGATCCGCGAGGGCGTGAAGTTTCACGACGGATCGAAGCTCACCGCCCAGGACGTGGCGCTGAGCTGGAACTACATCGTGTTCCCGCCCAAGGGCGTGAGCAGCGCCCGCGTCAGCTACTACGAGATGATCGACAAGATCGAGGCGCCGGACGACACGACCGTGGTGTTTCACCTGAAGCACGCCACGAATGCCTTTCTGCCGGCCCTCGCCGACCCCTATACCTGGATCTACAAGAAGGAGATCCTCGAAAAGGATCCGCACTGGTTCGAGAAGAACATCATGGGCTCCGGCCCGTTCAAGTTCGTTGCCTACGAAGTCGGCCAGTCGATCAAGGGCGAGCGCAACCCCGACTACTATCACAAGGGGCAGCCGTACCTTGACGCCATCGTCGGCATCTTCGCCGACAAGCAGTCGGTTCGCGTCGACGCGCTGCGCGCCGACCGGGCGGCGATCGAGTTCCGCGGCCTGCCGCCGTCGGCGCGCGACCAGCTCGTCAAGGAAGCGGGCGCCGACATCGTGGTGCAGGACAGCGACTGGAACTGCGGCAATATCCTGACGCCCAACCACAAGAAGAAGCCGTTCGACGACGTGCGCGTGCGCCGCGCGCTGGCGCTTGCCATCGACCAGTGGAAGGGCGCGCCGGCGCTGGCCAAGATCGCCAATGTCCGGACGGTGGGCGGCATCGTCTTCCCGGGCTCGCCGCTGGCGGCGACTAAGGAGGAGCTGCAGCAGATGCCCGGCTACTGGCCGGACATCGAGAAGTCGCGCGCCGAAGCCAAGCGTCTGCTGAAGGAGGCCGGCGCCGAGGGGCTGAAGTTCGAGCTGCTGAACCGCAACGTCGATCAGCCCTACAAGTTCGTCGGCACCTGGGCGATCGGCGAATGGAAGAAGATCGGCCTCAATGTCGAGCAGAAGGTCGTGCCGACCGGTCCGTGGTTCCAGAACATGCGAGCCGGCACCTTCGACGTGGTGATGGAGGCCAACTGCGCGAGCGTCGTCAATCCGGTGCTCGACACCGGCAAGTACCTGCCGGCCAAGGTCTATCCGGAGAACTACGGCCAGTACGACGACGACAAGTCGGTCGAACTCTACGAGAAGATGCAGACCGAGACCGATCCCAAGAAGCAGCGCGACGACATGCGCGCCTTCGAGAAGCACACGCTCGACACGATGGTGCACGAGATCGTCCTGCCGTACTGGTACCGGATCATCCTGGAGCGGTCGTACGTCAAGGGCTGGAAGATCAGCCCCAGCCACTACCTGAACCAGGATCTCGCCAACATCTGGCTGGACAAGTAGGCCGCCGGAGGGGGAGCGGGGCGGATGTATCGCTATATCGTCAAACGGCTCCTGCTGGCGGTTCCCACGCTGGTGGGAGCCGCCGCGCTGGTCTTCATCCTGATGCGCCTGATCCCGGGCGACGTCTGCGTCATCCGGATGGGCTCGGGCGGCAGCCACGTCGATGCGGCGGCCGTCGCTCTCTGCCGTCAGCAGCTCGGCCTGGATAATTCCCTGTTCGTCCAGTTCCTCGACTTCCTGTGGAGCTATGTCACCTTCGACTTCGGCAATTCCATGTGGTCGGGCAATCCCGTGGCGCAGGAGATTGCGCTCCGCCTGCCGGTGTCGCTCGAGGTCGCGGTCCTGGCGACGGTGATCGCCATCCTGATCGCCATACCGCTCGGCACGATCTCCGCCTTGAAGGAGAATACCTGGCTCGACCATGTCGTACGCGTGGCGGCGATCGCCGGCATCGCGACACCCTCGTTCTGGCTCGGCATCATGTCGCTGATCCTTGTGATGAATATCTCGGCGATGGCGACCGGCAAGCCGTGGCTGCCGCCGATCGACTACGTGCCGCTCTGGCAGGACCCGCTTCGCAATCTCTCGATCGTCCTGCTGCCGGCGATCACGGTCGGCTACCGCTATTCGGCGGTGACCATGCGATTGACGCGCTCGGCCATGCTCGAGGTCCTGCGCGAGGACTACATCCGCACGGCGCGGGCCAAGGGCCTGCTCGAACAGATCATCATCAACCGCCACGCGCTCAAGAACGCGCTCCTGCCGGTGGTGACCCTGATCGGCATCGAGTTCGCGTTCCTGATCGGCGGCCTGGTGATCACCGAGCAGGTGTTCAATCTGAACGGCATCGGCCGGCTGCTCGTCCAGGCGGTGCAGAACCAGGACAACGTTCTTGCCCAGGCCCTGGTGATGCTGGTGGTCATCATCTTCGTCGTGGTCAACCTCGTGATCGACGTGCTGTACGCCTGGCTCGATCCGCGCATCCGCTTCTCGTGATGGACCCGGGATGACCGCCATCGCCCCCAACCCGGACGTGCTGAGCGACGAGGCGCTGTTGCGCAGGCGCACGCCGTGGCGCCTCGCGCTCAACTTCTGCCGCCGCAAGCCGCTCGGCACCCTGGGCCTGGCGATCGTGCTGGTCATCATCGCGGCCGGCCTATGTGCCGACTGGATCGCGCCGTTCGATCCCGAGGAAAACGACTTCAATGCAATGATGCAGGCGCCCAACTTCGTGCACCTGTTCGGCACCGATCAGTTCGGCCGGGACATCTTCTCGCGCCTGGTGTTCGGCGCGCGTACCGCCATGCTGGTCGGCTTCGGCGCCGCCGTCGGCGGCGGCCTGATCGGCCTGGTGCTGGGGGTCGCCAGCGCCTATTTCGGCGGCTGGTTCGACCTGGTCTTCCAGCGAGTGCTCGATGTGCTGATGGCGTTTCCGCTGATCATCCTGGCGCTGGCGGTGGTGTCGGTGTTCGGCACTGGCGTCTTCCACGTCATGATCGCCATCACCATCCCGCTCATTCCCCGCTGCGGCCGCGTGGTGCGGGCAAGCGCCCTTGCCGTGCGCGAAGTGCCCTATGTCGATGCCGCCCGCGCCCTGGGCTTCAGCCACGCCCGCATCATCCTGCGCCACATGGTGCCCAATGTCGTGGCGCCGTTCCTGATCCTGCTCTCGGCCTTCGTCGGCCAGGCGATCCTGGCCGAGGCCGGCTTGTCCTACCTCGGGCTCGGCGTGCAGGAGCCGGTGGCGGCGTGGGGCCTGATGCTGCAGGGCAGCGCCGAGGACTACGCGACCACGGCGCCGTGGATCGCCATCTTCCCCGGCCTCGCCATCGTGCTGACGGTGCTCGGGATCAGCCTGTTCGGCGACGCGCTGCGCGACGCCATCGACCCCAAGCTGCGCGACAGGTAGTCGGCTCGGCGGCTTCATGTCCGTCCGCTAGCGCGCAGCGTTGCTGCGGATGAATCCGAGAACCGCCGCATTGAACGCCTCGGGCCGTTCCCACTGGATGGCGTGACCGGCATCCGACACGATCACGACCGTGCTGCCGGGGATCTTTTCGCCGACCTCGCGCAGCAGGAAGGGCGGGATCCAGAGATCGGCGTCGCCGGTCATGAGCAGGGTCGGCACCTTGAGCTTGCCGAGCGTCTCCCAGGTGAACTTGTTCCTGAGGCGCGCCGGCGCGCGCTTGCCGGAGCGGTCGTGCCGCGCCTTCCATTCGGCCAGCCCCTCGGGATTGGCGACGCGGTAGGACGGCCCGACTTCCTGGACCTCGATCGGCAATTCACCGAACGGCTTGGGACGCAGCGCCTCCAGCCTCTTCTGGTAGTCGGCCTCGGCGATGCCCATCATGCTCGAGGCCAGCACGAGGCTCTGCAGCCGTTCGGGCTGTGAGAGCGCGACGTCGAGGCCGATATAGCCGCCCAGCGCACTGCCCACGGCGTGGAACCTGCCGACCTTGAGGTGATCCATGAGGGCCAGCAGGTCGTCGGCGGCGAAGAACTTGTCGGTGTCGCTGCCCATTTCCGACTTGAACTGGCCACGCCGCGAGTAGGAGATCACGCGATAGCCCGCCTTGGCGAAGGCGGGTTGCTGGTAGGGAAAGAATTCGGCGCTGCCCGAGCCCGGATGGAGGAACACCACGACCTCGCCCAATCCGCCGGTGAGACCGCCGGTGTCCCAGTACCAGAGCTTCACGTTGCCGAGATCGGCCAGGGCCTCGGTCATCGGGACCTGCGCCGGCAGCTTTGTCCTGAGGCCCATGTCCGGCTCGGCCGCCACGGCCGATCGGCTGGCGGCGAGGCCTGAGGCGAAGGCGGTCGCTCCCGCCATGACGGAACGGCGTCGAGAGATCATGGCTGGCCTTGGTTGGCCGGCGCGAAGGTGCCGTGCAGTGGGAACGGCACGTGATGCTTGAGCGGCGCCACGAACAGCGGTCGTGCCGCCAGGTCGCGCGCGTCGAGGCCGACGATGTCGGTGCGCTGACGGCGGGCGTCGAAGACCAGGGTCACGACGACACCTTCATCCTCCGCTCCCCCCGGCCGCGTGGCGATGAAGACGGGCTCGCCCGGGTAGCCGCCCGGGCGGAAGTCGTGCCGCGCCACGGCGCCGGTCTCGAGATCGATCTCCCGCACCTCGCACCCGGTCCTGGCCAGCGGCAATAGTGCCGAGATGTCGCGGTCGACCGCGCAAACCGCAAAGCCGCTGTCGAGCAAAAGCCGGGTATGCCGACCGCTGCCCGCGGCGAGATCGAGCACCCGGCCGCCGCGTTTGATCAGCGGCAGGAATCGTCTCACCCAAGCAGAAGCTGGTGCGGAGGACGCCCGTAGCTCTGGGTTT
>Ga0209693_10000182_pt1 | contig 24030 bp, 19 predicted proteins | sample HubBroMetageWRM3_FD_188345 | JGI IMG/M metagenome (GOLD analysis project Ga0209693, IMG submission 188345) | Warmed soil microbial communities from the Hubbard Brook experimental Forest, New Hampshire - Hubbard Brook CCASE Soil Metagenome WRM 3... | ecosystem: Environmental > Terrestrial > Soil... | reverse complement strand
CCGCCACACCCGCTCGGCCCCGCCCCCCGCAACCCGGCCCCCGCCCCGAGCCCCCGCGACCCGGAACCCGACCACCTCCCCGCCGGTAGACCCAGCCACGATCACGCTTCCGGCCACTACGATCCCGCCCTGGACCGACCCCGCCAGCCTGAACCGCCAGCCCGGCACCGGATCCTCACTCCCGCCCGGCCCGTCCGGTCCGCTTGGCCCGCCCGTCCGTCGCATCCGCCCCATCCCGCCCCCCGACAGCGGAACCGTGGCAACCGCCTCACGGGCCTGCGTCCCGTCCGCCGCCACCGTGACCCGGAAGACCTCGAGCACCGAGGCACCCTCCTGCTGGCCAGCCTCCGCCCAGTAGAAAACCGGCTCGTTCAGGACGGCCCTCAGCGTCACCTGCGTCAGCCCGTTGATGCGGCTGACCTCCTCACGGTGCACATGCCCGGCGAAGATCCCCCGTACGTCGTACCCGGCGATCAGGTCAAACAGCGCCGACTGATCGTCCACGTAGCAGTGCTCGTCGCCGACAGGGAAGTGCTGGAACAGGATCGCCGGCGTGCCCGCCGCCAGCCCGCCGAGAACGCGCCGCAGCCAGCCCAGCCCCTCCCGCCCGTAATGCCCTGGCTCCTGCAGCACCTGAGTCGGGTCCAGGCCCACGCAGCACACCCCGCCCACGGCAAACGACCACTGCGCCGGGCCGAAGTTCGACTTGTACAGCCCCCCGGCCGTGCTGTCCCACCGCACCTCGTGGTTTCCCGGCACGTGCCGCACCCGCCCCGCCAGCGCAGCAGGCAGAGCCCGCCGGTACAGGAGGTACTCGTCCGGCAGCCCGGTATCCGTGATGTCCCCGCAGTGCACCACCAGGTCCGGCTCAAGCCGCGCGATGGCGCCGAACACCAGGGCCAGCCGCTCCGCCGACCCCGCCCTGCCGACGCTGGCGTGCGTATCGCTGACCACCGCGAACCGCACCGCCCCGCCGCGCCCCGCCATCACGTTCGCCCTCCGCATCCCGTCCTGCTCACCCAAAGCTACGCTGCGGCAGGCCACATCTGCCCAATCGGAGAGGAGGCTAGAGGCTAGCCGCTGCCCACGCCCGAGCATGAGGTGAGCGAGGTTCACGGGACCGCTGTGGCTGCGGCGACACCAGATTCCGACACCAGCATCCGTCCAGTCAGCCAGCAACAGCCGAAATCATTATCGTGGATCAAAACTTCCCGTATAGGGGCAGTAATGATCCACGATCACCGAGCCTCCACGCCGCGCCGTCCCACTGGCCCCGCAGGCCCCAGGCGCGGGGCCCGGCACAATATCGTGGACACTTACCCCCGTGAAATGCGGGGGGTAAGTGTCCACGATCCGCCAACCCCCAATCTGCAGATCACACGAGTCCCACCGGTTGACCTGGCAGGCATCGACGACTGCGCCGTGATACAGGCCCCCAGCCGCCCAGGCACCGTCTATGGCAAGCACCGCCGGCCCGATGCCGAAGCAGTCGCCGCCGTCCGTCCCATCCCCCAATCCCGGCCGACTGACGACTCACCCCGCGACTCCGCCCGGTCTACCATGCCCGCATGGGCCACACCGCCGGCGAACACGCCCACCCAGATCACGCCCACCCGGCAAGCGTCAGCGCCGGCGACGAAGCCTGGCTGGCCGCGACCTGGCCCTTCGTCAGAAGCCAGCTTCCCCCGCCACCGGCTAGCGTCATCGAACTGGGCTGCGGCCCGCTAGGCGGGCACGTCCCCGCCCTCCTCCGGGCCGGCTACCAAGCCGTCGGCGTCGACCCCGAAGCCCCCGAAGCAACCGAAGCAACCGAGGATCCGCCCTACCGCCGGATCGCGTTCGAGGACTATCGGCCCGCCGCCAAGGCGGACGCGGTCATCGCGTCCGTCTCCCTGCACCACGTGCGCGACCCCGCTGCGGCACTGGACCACGTCACCGACCTCCTCGTCCCCGGCGGCACGCTGGTCGTCATCGAGTGGATCTCCGAGGACCTCGATGAGCCGACCGCCCGCTGGTGCTTCCGCCACCGCCCCGCGGACGCCCCGGATTCCTGGCTGGCACGGATGCGCGCCGAATGGGAGGAGTCCGGTCAAGCCTGGGGTGACTTCTTCCGTGCCTGGCTGAATCAGCACGGCCTGCATCCGGCAGCCAGCATCCGCCGCGAGCTCGAGGCCCGTTTCCGCACCGCCCACCTGAGCACCGGCCCCTACTACTTCGCGGACCTGCTGGACGCCGACGAGCGCACCGAACAATCCGCGATCGACTCCGGCCAGCTCAATCCCGGCTGCCTGCGCTACTCGGGACTGCTCGTCTCAGGCGCAAGCCCCCGCTAGGGCGATGAGGCCCACGAGCGTTACTACCTTCGCCCAAGATCAAGATCAAGATCCAATTTATCCCGAACGGCACTGGTATCACGCCCGCCCCACCGCATCCCGTCCTGTGGCAACCCAGGCCCGCGCAGCGGCGATGGCGGGCCCAGGACTGGCGCTGTCCTGCGCGCATCGCTCGCGGTCAGGCGACCGCGGCGGCCGCGTGCCCTGAGTGCCCGGTGATGGGCAGGCCCGCGTCGGCGGCGTGGCCGAAGTCGTCGTCGACGGCGGTGACTGTGTGCCCCGCCGCCTGCAGCAGGGAGGCGGCGATGCTGGCCCGGTAGCCGGCCTGGCAGTGGACCCAGAGCGGGCCGCGGGGCAGCTCGCGCAGCCTGCCGGGCAGTTCGTGGAGCGGCACGTGGACCGAGCCCGCGATGTGGCCGCAAGCCCGCTCGGAGGCACGCCGGACGTCCAGGACGGTGAGATCCTGACCGTCCCGCGCGGCGGCCAGGCCCGGGAAGTCGCTGACCGGGTAGGCGGCCAGGTGCCGTGCGCTCGGCCACCCGGGCGAGTTCGCGACCGAGGCGCCGTCCAGGCGGTCGATCCCGATCCGGGCCAGGTCGCGCCGGGCGGCCGCGATCTGCCCGCCGGTCTCGCCGACCAGGGTCAGCGGGGATCCCCAGGGCATCAGCCAGCCCAGGTAGGTAGCGAAGCTGGTCCCGTACTCGAAGCCGAACGAGCCCGGCACGTGACCGGCCGCGAATGCCCGCCGGGTCCGCAGGTCTACCACCCATTGCCCGGCGTGGATCCGCCAGCCGAGCTCGGCCGCGGTCACCCGGGTGGCCGGAGCCTGGTCCGGCGCGTCCTGCCCCGCCGCGTTGGCCGCGGCCATGTGCGCGTAGTAGGCCGGATAGGCGTCCAGGCCCCCCAACAGGCCGGCCACGTAGCTGTCTTCCCCGAGTGTCAGCACCGGGTTGGACCGCTTCTCCTGCCCGATGGTCGAGTCGGCCGCCCCGGTCGTGGTGGCGGCGCAGAAACTGCCGAAGCCGTGCGTCGGGCATACCGCCGTCCGGTCCGGCAGGGCCGCCGCGAGCCGCCGGGCCGAGGCGTGCTGGGCGGCCGCGAGCGCTAGCGTGTGCTCGGCGCCGAGCAGGTCCGGGCGGCCAGTCGAGCCGTAGAGCAAGGAGCCGCCGGTGAACACCGCCGTCACCTCGCCGGCAGCCGCGTCCTCAAGGGCATAGGCCAGGTGGGTGAAGGTATGCCCGGGCGTGGCGATGACCCGTATCCGCATGGACAGCCCGACCGCGATCGTGTCGCCGTCGCTGATCCCGACCCGGCTGAATGCCACCGGGTCCGCGGCATTGACGTGGTAAGCCGCGCCGCACTGGCGAGCCAACGCCAGGCCGCCGGAGACGTAGTCGTTGTGGATGTGGGTCTCGAACACGTGCGTCACCTCGACGTCTCGCGCGGCTGCTACGGCGAGTATCCGGTCGATGTCACGCTGCGGGTCGATCACCAGTGCGCTGGTACCGTCGGTGGCAAGGTAGGTCCGGTCACCCAGCGACGCCGTCTCGATCGTCACGATCTCGATCACAGGACCACCCAACGCGTAAGACTATTTATCCTATCGAGATTGTAGATTATTCTGTGGCTGTGTACCTAGCAGATGTTCCTGCCGGACAGGAACCTGTCATCGCGATCGCCGGCGGCGGGGCCAGCGGCACGCTGGCCGCCATCTACCTGCTCCGCGAGGCCGCGAGCCGGGGAACGCCGCTGCGAGTAGCCCTGATCGACCGGCACGGCCGCCACGGGCTCGGCCAGGCCTACTCGACCACGCATCCCGCCCACCTGCTGAACTCACCCGCCGACACGATGAGCGCGCTTGCCGATGACCCGGACCACCTGACCCGCTGGGCAGCGGAGACAGGGCTGCCGGCCGAAGGGTTCCTGCCCAGAAGGGACTACGGCCGCTATCTCACCGAGAGCCTCGCCGCGGCCGAACTATCAGCGCGGCCCGCGGCCCGGGCCTGCCACATTACCGCGGAGGTGGTGGCGATCCGCCGCCAGAGCCACGGCCGTCCACTGCGCCTGCATCTGGCCGCGGACGGCCGGATCGACGCCGACGCCGTGGTGCTGGCCACCGGCAACCTGCCGCCCGCCGCGCCCTGCCCGGTCCCGCGGGACCGCTACATCGCCGACCCGTGGGAGCCCGGCGCGCTGGAAGCGGCCGCTGACGGCAGCCCGGTCGCCGTGCTCGGCACCGGCCTCAGCATGCTGGACGTGGCCATCGCGCTCACCGACGCCCATCCGCGCACGACTGTCCACGCCATCTCCCGCCACGCACTGCTTCCCCGTGAGCACAGCTGGCCGCGCCCGGCCCCGGTGAGCGCGATGCCGGTCATCCGCGCGACGGGCGGCACGCCCCGCCTCACCAGGCTGATCCGCGAGGTACGGGCCAGTGCTGCCGCCTATCCGGGCGGCTGGCAGGACATGGTGGACGCGCTCCGGCCGCAGATCCCCGGTCTGTGGGCCCAGCTGCCGGAGGCGGACCAGCGTCTCTTCCTGACCCATGTCGCCCGTTACTGGGAGGTGCACCGGCACCGGGTGCCGCCCGCAACCGCGCGGCGGGTCGCGGCCCTCACCTCGGCAGGCCGGCTATCGATACACCGCGGCCGCCTCGCCGCGGCCAGCGATCAGCAGGGCTGCATGCGGGTGCGCATCGACCACGGCGGCTCGGCCACCGAGCTGGCTGTCGGCTGGCTGGTCAATTGCACCGGACCAGCCGCCGACATCACCGCCACCGCCCATCCCCTCCTTCGCCACCTGCTCGAGGCCGGGATGGCCCGGCCGGACCGGATGCGGATGGGGCTGGACACCGATCCGGTCGGCGCCCTGCGCGACGCGGACGGCCGGGCCGCCGGCGACATCTTCGCCCTGGGCCCGCTGCTGCGCGGGTCGAGGTACGAGACGACGGCCATCCCGGAGATCCGCGGCCAGGCCGCCGCGCTCGCCCGCCGCCTGCTGACCAGGCAGGGCGACCTGACCAGGCAGGGCGACCTGACCAGGCAGGGCGACCTGACCAGGCAGGGCGACCTGACCAGGCACGGCGACCTGACCAGGCACGGCGACCTGACCGGGCACGGCGACGCCCGGCCCGGCAGCGCCGCCTAGGCGCTCTCGGTCAGGTCCGCACTGCGAGTTCCTGATCGGCGGCTTCGCGGGCCCGGGTGTAACGGTTCTCCGGAACCGGGATGCCCAGGTTCCCGCGCAGCGTGCCGGACTCGTACTCGGCCCTGACCACGCCGCGCTCGCGCAGGATGGGCACCACCTCGTCGGTGAACCGCCGGAACTGCGACGGGTGCGAGATGTGGATGTTGGCCCCGTCCAGGGCGCGCTCGGTGAACCACCGCTGGAGTATGTCGGCCACCGTCTGCGGGGAGCCGACGAAGGGAGTCGGTTTCGGCGCGGACAGGAACTGCACGGTCTGCCGGAGCGTGAAGCCGTTGTCCCGGGCCAGCTTGACGATCCTCTCCGCCTGGGTGCGGAAGCCCCGTTCGGCGACGTGCAGGACGTCAGGGAACGGCGCGTCGAGATCGTACTGCCGGAAGTCGTGCCAGGCGAACGGGCGGCCGAGCTCGGCCAGGGAACGGTCGAAGTCCTGGTCGGCCAGCTGCAGGTCGTGCTCGATCTCCCGGGCCTGCTGGTCGGTGTCGCCGACGAACACGGTGATGCCGGGCATCACGACGATGTGGTCGGGGTCGCGGCCCTTGGCCGCGGCCCGGGACTTGATATCGCGGTAGAAGGCCTGCCCCGCCTCGATCGACGCGGCGTGGGTGAAGATCCCCTCGCCGATGGTGGCACCGAGGTCACGGCCCTGCTCGGAGTCACCGGCCTGGAAGATGACCGGCTGTCCCTGCGGCGAGCGAGATATGTTGAGCGGGCCCACGACCGAGAAATGCTCCCCCTTGTGGTGCAGCGCGTGCTGCCTCGAGGGGTCAAGGAACCGGCGCGCCCGCCGGTCGCGCGGGAACGCGTCCTCCTCGTAGGAGTCCCACAGCCCCTGCGTCACCCGCACGAACTCCAGGCCCCGCCCGTAGCGCGTGTCGTAGTCGTAGTGCTCCTCGCGGCTGAAGTTACCGGCCGCGCCCGCGTCGCCGCTGGTCACGACGTTCCATCCGGCCCGGCCGCCGCTGATCAGCTCCAGCGAGGCCAGCCGCCGCGCGACGTTGAACGGGTCGTTGTAGGAGGTCGTCATGGTGGCCACCAGGCCGAGGTGCGTGGTGCTGACGGCCAGGGCGGACAGCAGCGTCATCGGCTCGAGGCGGTTCAGGTAGTGCGGCGGGGAGTCGGGGGTGATGAACTGGCTGTCCACGATGAAGATGAGGTCGAACTTGGCCGCCTCGGCGAGCCGGGCCTGCTCGATGTACCAGTTGATGTTCACGCTGGCGTCGCCGGGAATCTCGGGGTCGAGCCACAGGTAGTGGTGGCCTGGCCCGCCCGCGCCCATGGTCACGGCGCCGAGCTTGAGCTGCCGGCGGCTCATGCCGGCTGTCCTACCGCGGTGTCCGCCGGAACCGCCGCGACGGGCTGCTGCCGGTCACGGCGGCTGATCTCCTCGTGGACCAGCGGCAGCAGGTGCCGGCCGTAGTCGATGGCGTCGTCGTAGGGGTCATATCCCCGGATGAGCAGGGTGGTTACCCCGATGCCCACGTAGTCGAGCAGGGCCTGGGCCACCGTCTCCGGCGTTCCGACCAGGGCAGTGGAGTTCCCGGCGGCGCCGGTGGCGGCTGCCAGCGGCGTCCATAGCGCCCGGTCGTGCAGCTCGCCCCTGGCCGCCGCGGCCAGCAGCCGCTGCGAGCCCCGGTTCTGCGGGTGCGCGCCGCCGAGCCCTCCGGTCGGCCTGCGCCACTGGCCCTGGAATTCCTCGATGTTCGTCCGCGTGGTGGCGAGGATCTGGTGTGCCCTCTCCCAGGCGAGTTCCTCCGTCGGGCCGAGAATCGGGCGGAACGAAACGCTGATCCCCGGGGCCTCGGTCCGGCCGGCCGCCGCGGCGCTGGCACGCACCGAGGCGATCTGCTCGGCCGTCTCGGCCAGCGGTTCGCCCCACAGGGCGTAGACGTCGGCGTGCTTGCCGCCGACCCGGTAGGCCGCATCCGAGGAGCCGCCGAAGTACAGCGGGATCCGCGGCTGCTGCGGTGAGCGGACGTCGGCGTATGAGTCCTCGACCTGGTAGTAGCGGCCGTGATAGCTGAACGGCGCGTCCGACGTCCACGCCTGCTTGAGGATGTCGAGGTACTCGTCGGTGCGGTCATAGCGCTCGTCCTTGGACAGGTGATCCCCGTCCCGGCGCTGCTCGCCGTCGCTGCCCCCGGTGATGATGTGCACGGCGATCCGCCCGCCGGCGAACTGGTCGAGGGTCGCGAACGTGCGGGCCGCCAGCGTCGGCGCCACGAACCCGGGACGGTGCGCGACCAGGAAGCTCAGCCGGTCGGTCTGGGCCGCGGCGTAGGCGGCCACCTGGGTCCCGTCGGGCTGGGAAGAGCTGTAGCCGATGAGCACGCGGTCGAATCCGGCGTCCTCGTGCGCCCGGGCGAAGCGCCGCACGTAGTCGCGGTCGACGACCGGCCCGCGGGAGCGCCGGATCTCGGACTGGTCGCGGGTGCTGATCATGCCGATGAACTCAACGGGCATGGGTCGGTCCTTCCTGACGGGTTTTACTGGGTTGCGGACTGGGCGAGGGCCGCCCACTCCTGGTGGCGGTGGCAGGCCGCGCTCCACCGCTCGCCGACTGCGGTCAGCGGCGGCTGGGCCGCGCAGACGTCGGCGGCGAACCGGCAGCGGTCGGCGAACACGCAGGCGCCCGGTCCGGCCGGCGGCACCGGGTCGGAGCCGGTGCGGCGCAGCTGGTCTGGTGAGAACGGCTGATCGTGCTGGACGCTCGGCGCGGACGCCATGAGCAGGGCGGTATACGGGTGCCGTGGTGTCGCGAACACCCGGTCGACGGGCCCGTCCTCGATGATCCGGCCCCGGTACAGCACCACGATCCGGTCGGCGATGCCTGCCAGCGAGCTGAGGTCGTGGGAGATGATGACGATCGCCAGCCCGAGGGATGTCCGCAGCTCGTCCAGCAGGCGCAGGACGTAGTTGCGGGTGCTCGCGTCCAGGGCGCTCACCGGCTCGTCGCAGATCAGCAGGCGGGGCTCGACGGCGAGCGCCCGGGCGATCGACACCCGCTGGCGCTGGCCGCCGGAGATCTGGCCCGGGGTGCGCTCCAGTACCGTGGCGTCCAGGCCGACCTTCTCCAGGGCGCCGGTCACCCGCCGCCTGACCTCCTCGCCGGCCGCTTCGCCGCGGATCCGCAGCCCCTCGGCCACGATCTCGGCGACGGTCAGGTCAGGGTCGAGCGAGCGGAGCGGGTCCTGGAACACAAGCTGCACATGCCCGCGGCGCCGCTCGGCCCGCCGGGCGGCCCGCCGCAGCGCGGAGATGGGCAGGCCCTCGAGGAGGATCCGGCCCCGCCCGGGGTTCACCAGCCCGACCACGGTGCGCGCCAGCGTCGTCTTCCCCGACCCGGTCTCGCCGACCAGCCCGACGATCTCGCCCGGCCAGACGTCCAGGTCGACGCCGGACAGGACCCGGTTGGCCCGCCAGCCGCGGCCGAGGGTCACGTCGACCGACTCCACCGCCAGCAGCGGCGGCGCGCCGACCGGGGCAGCAGGGGCCGCGGTCATGAGCCCACCACTGCCCGGGCGGCGAGCACGCAGCGTGCCTCATGCCGCTCGCCGACCGGCACCGAACGGACCGGGCCAGCCTCGCATTCCGGGACCGCGACCGGGCAGCGCGCGGCGAACCGGCATCCGGTGATGTTCTCGCCCACCCGCGGCGGCTGCCCGGCGATGACATCCAGCTCGCGCCGGCCGAAGTCGCCCACCGAGGCCACCCGCAGCAGCGCCTGCGTATAGGGATGCCGTGGCCGCCGGGTGATCTCCTCGGCGGGCCCGGACTCCACGATCTCCCCGGCGTAGAACACCACGATGCGGTCACACAGCTGGGTGATCACGGCCAGGTCGTGCGACACGAACAGCACGGCCAGTCCCCGCTCGTCCCGCAGCCGCCGCAGCAGCTCGAGGACCTCGGCCTGGATGGTGACGTCAAGCGCGGTCGTCGGCTCGTCGGCCACCAGCAGCTGCGGGTCGCACGAGATCGCGATGGCGATCATCACCCGCTGCAGCATGCCGCCCGACAGCTCGGCCGGGATCTGGTGGAAGACCCGCTCGGGCTGGCGAAGGCCGACCGCCTCGAACAGCTCGAGCGAGCGGCGGTGCGCCGCGCGCCGGCCCAGGCGCAGCTTGACCCGCAGGACCTCGGCGAGCTGGCCTCCGACGGTCAGCACCGGGTTCAGGTAGGACGCCGGGTCCTGGAACACCGCGCCCAGGTGGCTGCCGTGCAAGCGCTCCCAGTCCCGGCGCGGCAGCGAGGTCACGTCGGCCCCGCCGAACGACACCGTGCCGCGCTCGACCGCGCAGCCGGGCGGCAGCACGCCGAGGATGGCCCGGCAGGTCAGCGTCTTGCCGCTGCCGGACTCCCCGACCAGCCCGACGATCTCCCCGGGCCGGACCCGCAGCGACACGCCGCGTACCGCGGTGGCCGCCCCGTGATGCACGCTGACGTGCAGGTCATCTACGCTCAGCAGGTCGTCGGCGCCCCCCTCATGACGCGCGGCGCCGACGAGGTCAGGCCACAGATCGCGATTGTCGATTGCCATCGGCACGCTCCAGGCTCGGGTCGATGCGGCTGAGCGGCGCCACCACCAGCGTCCCCGCGCCGCTGCGGTCGCGGACGGCGTCGGCCAGCGCGTTCAGCGCGCCGACGGTGATGGCGATCAGCGCCCCCGGGATGAACGGCGCCCACGGCGCCTGGGAGAGGTAGTCGAGGTCCGAGGACAGGACGCCGCCCCAGGTGGGCGTGGGCGGCTGCACGCCGATGCCGAGGAAGGTCAGGAACGACACGGTCAGCAGCGCGGCCGCGGTCATGGCCGCCGTCGTCACCATGATGTTGGGCAGCACCTTGCGCAGCACGTGGACCCGGATGACGTGCAGCTTCGAGGCGCCGAGCAGTTCGGCGGCCTCCACGTACTGGGCCCGGGCGTGCTCCAGCGTGGCCGCCCGGGTCACCCGGAAGAAGGCCGGGGCGAGCAGGATCCCCACCGGGATCATCGCCTGCACCAGGCCGTTGCCGAGCGCGGCGGTGACCGCGACGACGAAGAAGATGGACGGGAAGGTCATCAGCGCGTCGCTGATGCGGTTGACGGCGAAATCGAACCACCGGCCCATGAACACCGTGGCGATGCCGGGAATCGCGCCGAGCACCAGCCCGATCCCGACCGCCTCGAGCGCGGTGAGCACCGACAGCCGGGTGCCGGCCATGAGCCGGCTGAGCACGTCCCGGCCGAGGTAGTCGGTGCCGAGCAGGTGGTGCGCGCTCGGCCCCTGGAACAGCGCGTTGGCGTTGATGGCCAGCGGGTTCTGCGGTGCCAGCGTCGAGCCGAACACGACCAGGATCGCGATCACGGCCAGGACGCCGACCGCGATCCTGGCCGACGGCAGCCGCAGCACAGACCCCGGCCCGATCAAGCGCCGGCCGCTCACGTACCCACCTCGTCCCCGGCCCGGTACAGCCAGTTGAGCGTGGTGTTGATCACCAGGTTGACCACGATGACGAAGGTGCTGATCACCAGCAGCAGGCCCTGCACCACCGGGATGTCCCGGGTCTCCGCGGCCTCTATCAGCAGCTGCCCGAGCCCGGGCAGGGAGAACACGACCTCAAGCGCCACCGCGCCGGCCAGCATCTGCGGGAAGTCGTAGCCCAGGGTGACCAGGGCCGGCCCGGTGGCATTCCGCAGCGCGTGGCGGACCAGGATGCGCCGGTACGGCAGCCCCCGGACCTTGGCGCCGACGATGTAGTTCTGGTCCAGCACCTGGACCAGCGAGGTGCGCAGCTGCCGGGCGATGTCGGCCGATGCCGCCACGCTGAGCGCCAGGCTCGGCAGGATGACGTGGCTGAGCCAGTCACCGAGGCCGGCCGAGGGCCCGACGTAGCCGTTGGCCGGGAACAGGTGGATCTTCACCGCGAACAGGACCACCAGGATGATGCCGACGACGAAGGCCGGGAGCGTCGAGGCTGCCGAGCACACCGCGGTGATCCCGCGGTCGAGCCAGCCGCCCCGGCGGATGGCGGCGACCGTGCCGGCCGTCCCGCCGATGAGGACCGCGAGGATGACGGCCAGGATCGCGATCGACAGGTCGACGGGAAAGCGCTGGCTGATGCTCTGCGAGACCGGGATCTGGGTGAAGTACGACCGGCCGAGGTTGCCGTGGACCGCCTGCACCAGCCAGTTCCAGTACTGCACGATCAGCGGGTGATCCAGGCCCAGGTACTTGTCGAGGCGGGCCACGGCGGCCGGGGTGGCCGCGTCCTGGCCCAGGATCGTGGCCGCCGGATTGCTGTCCGACAGCGCCCCCAGGCAGTAGGTGATGAACGAGCTGAGGAACACGATCGGCACCAGGACGGCGAGCCCGCCGCCGATCCGGGAAAGGGCGATGCGGCCGCGCCGCCGCCGGGGCGGTACGACCCCGGCGGCGTCCGCGGCATCGCCGCGGGTCAGGCTGATAACGGTCATCGGATCGGTCAGCCCGCCACCCGGACGCCTTCCCAGCGCTGCTGCACCAGGTCATAGGGGATGCCCGTGACCGAGGGGCTGTAGGCGAAGATGCGCGGGTTGGTGTAGAGCCAAATGTGGATGGGGTCGTCCTGTACGGCCGTGGCCACGGTGTTCTGCAGGGCGCTCGGGTAGCCGGCCGAGTCGAGCGGGACGGTGAGGATCTGCGACAGCGCCTGGGACACCGCCGCCGTCGTGGTCGAGGTCTTGCCGTCGACGTTCATCAGGCCCTGCTGGCTGTACAGTACGTCGAGCATCTCCACCGGCGAGGCGCGCCCGGCCGTGCCGTCGATCGCGAACGGGATCGTCTTGTCCAGGTACAGGAACTGGGTCGAGGTGTCCTCCGGGATGTCCTTGATGCTGGCCGTGATGCCGACCTGCGCGAGCTGGCCCTGGATCTGCTCGGCCAGGGAGGTGTCGGCGGTGTCGTCGTTGGTCAGGGTGATCTTCACGCCGTTGGGGTAGCCCGCCTGGGCCAGCAGCTGCTTGGCCTTGGCCGGGTTGTAGGGGTACAGGTTGGCCAGCTGTGAGCTGTAGCCGACGAACCCCTGCGGGAACGGCTGGTAGGCGACCGTCCCGTAACCCGACGCCTGGACCTGGACGATCGCCTGGCGGTTGATGGCGTAGTTGATCGCCTCGACCACCTTCGGGTTGGTGAACGGCGCCGTCGTGGTCTGGATGTCGAGCTCGTTCACTACCTCGGACGGGATCACCGCGATCTTGAACCCGGCCGCCTTGGCCGCCGCCACCTGGTTGCCGGCGATGTAGGCCACGTTGACCTGGCCCGACTCCAGGGCAGCCAGGATCTGCTCGGGCTGGGTGATGTCTTGGACGGTGAAGTTGGCGATGTGGATCTGGCTGGCGTCCCAGTAACCGGGGTTGCGTACCAGGTTGGCGTGCGAGTCCGGGACGTAGCTGGTCAGCCTGAACGGCCCCGCGCCGACCGGCTGGGTGGGCAGGCTGTTCACGCCCGCCTTCGCGGCGAACGCCTTCGGGCTTACCATCATGCCGTCCTTGCCTGCCAGCAGGTAGGGCAGCTGGTAGTCGACCTGGCTCAGGTCAAAGGTGAAGCTCGTCGGGCTGTTCACCACCACCTTGGAAATGACGGACAGCTCCGAGGCGATGGTGGAGTTCTGCTGGGTCTGGCCGCGCTGGATGTTCTCCTTCACCGCCTGCGCGTTCAGCGGTGTCCCGTCGGTGAACTTCAGGCCCGGCCGCAGCGTGAACGTCACGCTCTTACCGCCGGGAGCGTACTTCCACGACGTGGCCAGCCCGGGTCCGGGGTTCCCGGCCGGGTCGAGCGTGGTGATCGACGCGTACACCAGGCCGAGGACGTGCATGTCCCATCCGGCGCTCGAAGTGACCGGGTCCCATGACGTCGGGAGCTCCCACTCCCAGTTCAGGGTCCCGCTTGCTCCGCTGTTAGCCAGCGCCGCGGATGACGCGGTGGGGGACGAGCTGCCGCAGGCGGCCGCGGCCAGCGACAGGGCGAGGGCGGCGGTAATCAGGACACTATTGCGGGCAGCGCGTGAACGAAGGCGCATGGGCGGTCTCCTGTCAAGGGGGGCGCACCGCCACATCGTCGTAGCTATGTGCATCTGCCGGTTTAGGCTAATTCATATAAAACCGATTGGTCAAGTAGACTTTAGGCGTGACGATCCGGCCCATGCCCACCGGCATCCCCTCCGTATCGGCGTCCGCCATCCGCCGCGCGCTGCGGGACCGGGCCGAGATCGGGCTCCTGGACGTGCGCCAGGAGGGACGCTTCGCCGCGGCGCATCCCCTGTTCGCGGCCTCGTTCCCGCTGGGCCGCCTGGAAGCCGAGGTCTTCGACCGGCTGCCCAGGCGCTCGGTGCCGCTGGTCGTCTACGGGGACGGGCCGGGGGCCGGGGACGACGATGCCGCCACCGCGGTGCGCAGGCTCAGGAGCCTGGGCTACCGGGACGTATCGCTGCTGGCCGGCGGCCTGGCCGGATGGACGTCGGCAGGCGGGGAGCTGTTCGCCGACGTCAACGCCCCGAGCAAGGCGTTCGGGGAGCTGGTGGCGGCCACGGCGGGCACGCCGCAGCTGGCGGCGCAGGACCTGCAGGCGATGCTCCGTGGCCGGGAGGACGTCGTCGTGGTCGACGCCCGCCGGTTCGAGGAGTACCAGACGATGAGCATCCCGACCGCCACCAGCGTGCCCGGGGCCGAGCTGGTCCTGCGCGTCGGCGCGCTCGCGCCGGACCCGGCCACCACGGTGGTGGTGAACTGCGCCGGGCGGACCCGCAGCATCATCGGCGCTCAGTCGCTGATCAACGCCGGCCAGGGCAACCGGGTGATGGCCCTGCGTAACGGCACGATCGGCTGGACACTGGCCGGGCTGACGCTGGAGGCTGGCCAGGCTCGCCGGGGACCGGAGGTCCCCGCGGCGTCGGCCCGGCAGGCCAGGGCCAGGGCCTGGGCCGTGGCCGATAAGGCCGGCGTGCGCCGGATCGGTTCCCGTGAACTGCGGTCGCTGGCGGACGGCGCGCGGCGCACCGTCTACCGGTTCGACGTCCGCACTCCGGAGGAGTACGTGGCCGGCCATCCGGCCGGGTTCCGCCCGGCTCCCGGCGGGCAGCTGGTGCAGGAGACCGACTGGTTCGCCCCGGTCCGCGGCGCGCTGATCGTCCTGGCCGAGGATGACGGAGGGCGGGCGGCGATGACCGGGTCGTGGCTGGCCCAGATGGGCTGGGACGTGACGGTCTGGACGCCCGGCCCGGCGGGGCCGGTCGAGAAGGGGTCGTGGACGCCGGCTCTGCCGCCGCTGCCCGAGGTGACGCTGGCAGACCCGGCCCAGGTGGACGGCTGGCTGCGGGCCGGGGAAGCGCTCGTCGTCGACGTCGACACCAGCCGGCGGTTCCTGGCCGGTCACGTGCCCGGCGCAGCCTGGGCCCTGCGCACCGACCTGTCAGGCGGCACGGTGCACGGACTGCTCCACCGGTACCCCGGGACCACCCGGCTGGTACTGACCAGCGCCGACGGGATACTGGCCGCCTTCGCCGCCGCCGATCTGCCCGAGCCGGCCGGTGCCGTGGTAGCCGTACTGGACGGCGGCACCGCGGGCTGGGCCGGATCGGGACGGCCGCTGCGAGCAGGACCGGGCAAGATGCTGTCACCCCCCGTCGATGTGTACCGCCGGCCATACGAGGGAACCGACGTGGACCCCGAGGCGATGCAGGCCTACCTGGACTGGGAGCACGGGCTCGTGGCGCAGCTGGAGCGGGACGGCACGCACGGTTTCACCGTGCTGACTGTGCCGCCGGGCAACGGGGGATCAGCACCGGACCGGCCCGGGGATCACGACCTTGTATAAGATTTTACCGGTCGATATAATCGACAATATGACGTTGCGGTCGACCAGGGCCGGGCGGCCGCCTTCGCCGACGTGGCCCCTGACTGGCTGATGCGGACAGGTGCGGAGCCGGTAATCCGCGCCGTGCGCAACTCGTGTCCGTGAAGGCTTTAGGGCTGGTTCGTTCGGCCGAATTGAAAGGACAGATCCCGTGCCCGTCGAGTTCATCGGTATCGCCCGCACCGCAGACCGGTCCGAGACCATCGCCGAGACAGGTCCCGCCGTCCAGCCCGAGTACCTGTACCACCTGGCCGCCACGCATGAGCAGTCGGGCTTCGACCGGGTGCTCGTGGCGCACAGCTCCTCCTCGCCCGACGGGTTCATCGTCGCGGACCAGATCCTGAACGCCACCAGCCGGCTGGGAGTGCTGCTGGCCCACCGTCCCGGTTTCGTCGCCCCGACGATCGCGGCCCGCAAGTTGGCGACGATCGACGCCTTCTACCCCGGCCGGATCGCCCTGCACGTCATCACCGGTGGTGACGACGGCGACCAGGCCCGCGACGGCGACTTCACGGACAAGGCGACCAGGTACCGCCGCACCGACGAGTTCCTGGACATCGTCGAGCTCGAGTGGAGCTCCGAGCAGCGCTTCAGCTATGACGGCGAGTTCTACCGGACCGCCGACGCCTGGTCGGCGCTCCGGCCGCCCGGCGGCCACCTGCCGATCTACTTCGGCGGTGCCTCCGCCGACGCCGTCCGGGTGGGCGGCAGGCACGCGGACGTCTACGCGTTCTGGGGCGAGCCGCTGGAGGGCATCAGGCAGCGCATCGCCCAGGTGCGCGAGTCCGCCGAGGCTGCGGGCCGCGGCATTGACCGGTTCTCGGTCAGCCTGCGCCCGATCGCCGCCGACACCGAAGACGCCGCCTGGGAACGGGCCCGCGAGATCCTCAAGGTGACCAAGGACCGGGCCGCCGACTTCCTGGGCCGGCGGGACACGTCCCAGGCCGAGGGATCCCGGCGGCTGCGGCAGTTCGCGGCGGCGGGGGAGGTGCACGACAAGCGGCTGTGGACCGCGCTGTCCGAGGCCACCGGTGCCGCGGGCAACTCCACCGCGCTCGTCGGCAGCTACGAGCAGGTGGCCGAGTCGCTGCTGGACTACGTGGCCGTGGGCGCGACCACGCTGCTCATCCGCGGGTACGACCCGCTGCTCGACGCCGCCGCCTACGCGGACCTGATTCACCTGGTCCACGAGCAGGTGGGCGAGGACATCGACAGCTACCGCGCCCGCGTCGCCGCCTGACCGGGCTACCGGGCCGGCCGCTCGGCTGGAAGCCGGCGCCCCATTGACTCGGGGACCGGCTTCTCCTAATATCGATTATACCGATCGATTTTATAGACATTAGGAGAAGCCGATGACCACTCTCGCCACTGAGCCGGCGTTAGTGCGCCGGGCCGTGCCCGTCGCCAGGCCACAGGCTGTCCAGGTTGACCACTATGCCCTCCTGGCTGCTGCGGGCGATGATCACTACCGCCTCCTCCTGGCCCGGGTTCTCCTCCCGGTGCGGCACGAAGGGCGGCACGAAGATGTAGTCTCCCGGCTCGGTCTGCAGCCGCACCTCGTGATCTTCCTGGGCGAACACGAACGCCGGCGTGCCGGACAGGACGTAGATCGCGGTCTCCGCCTCGCCATGGTGGTGGTCGCCGGACTGCGTGCCGGGTGCCACGTGCGTCTGGCCCATCCAGACCTTCTCCGATCCGGCACTCTTGCCCGAGATGGCCTCGCGGCGGGTCATCCCCGAAGTCTGGCCGGTGTCGGCGCTAAGGTCCCGGCTCCGTATGTGGACGAGCGGCTGGTGCCAGCGGTCCTCGGTCATCACGCCTCCAATTACCTATTAAACCTAGCGATAATGTGTGATATTATCATCAAGTGGCACATCTCGGAGTCACCCGGCGGCTGCTCGTCCAACGTGGCGGTACTTGGCGGGGATGCAAGCGAGACCTGTCTGAAGGCGGCGGCAGCCGCCGCGGGGGTTTCCTCGAGAGTTGCCCTGACCGGCCAGCGCCTACGGCAGGAGCCGGGGGCCGGCATCGTACGGCCTGCCCATCCGCTGGTCCGTCGAAACAACCGTCTGGCAGCGTCGCCTGGCGATAGCAAATCCTATTTGAATACCGATATTATAGGATTTTAGGCCAATGACAGCTGTTGAAGAATCGTCCGCCGAGGTCAGCGCCGCCGAGTTCCGGCAGGCGATGGGCCATTTCGCCACCGGCGTGACTGTGGTGACGTCAATCGGTGATGACGGTGAGCCCGTCGGCACCACCGCCAGCGCGGTCACGTCGCTATCGCTGGATCCGCCGCTCGTGCTGGTCTGCTTTGATCGCGAGAGCCTGACGCTGCGCGCGATCCGCGGGCACGGCGCGTTCGTGGTCAACGTGCTCGCGGCACCGCAGCAGCACCTGTCGGCCAATTTCGCCCGCCGCGGCCTGACCGCGATCTGGGACGGTATCCGGCACCGGCCAGGCCCGACCGGCAGCCCGCGACTGCACGGTGTCCTGGCCGCCCTGGAGTGCACAGTCGAAAACAGGCTGCCGGGTGGTGATCACGAGATCGTGGTCGGCCGCGTGCAGGACGTCGAGATCAGTGATGACGGCGCGGCCCCGCTGCTGTACTGGCGCGGCTCCTACCTGCCGCTGGACGGGGCATGAGCGCCTGACCAGCATGGATTAGGGCGTGTCCCGTGGATCACCTGGCAGCCGCCCATGCGGCCGCACGCCGGCCGCACGCCGGCCGCACGCCGGCCGCGCGTCGCGGAGGAACGTCTGCGACACTGTGCCGTCGGTGTGAGAGCAGGTGGTGACGCGTGGATCTGCAACTGGATGGGCGGCGTGCGCTCGTGACCGGCGGGAGCCGCGGCATAGGCAAGGCCGCCGCGGCCGCGCTGCTGGCCGAGGGCGCCGAGGTGGCGATCGCGGCCCGCAACCTGGGCCGGCTGAACGAGGCAGCGGCCGACCTGGGCGCCGCCGCCGGGCGGCCGGTGCCCGCCTTCGGCGTCGACACCGCCGACGACGCCTCGGTGCGGCGCCTGGCCGCGGCCGCGCAGGACCGGCTCGGCGGCGTCGACATCCTGGTCAACTGCGCCGCGCGGCCGGCCGGGCAGGCACCGCCGCTGTCCTTTCCTGAGATCACCGGCGATGCGTTCTGGTCTGATGTGAACGTCAAGGTGATGGGCTACCTACGATGTGCCCAGGCAGTCGCGCCGGGCATGGTCGCGGCCGGCTGGGGCCGGATCATCAGCGTCAGCGGCCTGGCCGCCCTCAGCACCGGGTCGGTCATCGGGTCCATCCGCAACGTGGCCGTGTCGGCGATGACCAAGAACCTGGCCGACGAACTAGGCCCGAGCGGTATCAACGTGAACGCTGTCCACCCAGGACTGACCCGCACCGAGGCGACGCCGGGCGTCATCGCGGCTCAGGCCGCGGCGGCCGGCGTCGAGCCCGCCGAGATCGAGCGGCGGATGGCCGGCCGCAACCTCACCCGCACGCTCATCGACGCCAGCCAGGTGGCGGCAGTGATCGCCTTCCTGGCGTCGCCCCTGTCAGTCTCGATCAACGGCGAGTCGATCGCCTGCGGGGGCGGCACCCCGGGAGTTATCCGCTACTGACGCGCCGGCCGCTGACTTGCTCGTCGGAGCCTGCTGATCAGTGCCGCAAAGCTATTTGTCCCACCAAGTTTATAGACTATCCTGCGATTGTGTGCCTAGCCGATGAAACCGCTGGTCATGGCCCGTGATCGCGATCACGCGAGTTCCGTCACCAGGTGGTCCTGAGGAGAGAGCCTAATGACGTACACGATCCCGGTTATCGATCCAGGCGTGAGCGGTCGTCCGTTGCAGCCGGACGAATGCGTGGCCCAGGCCAGGCGCGCCGCCGGTCTTCTCGATCCGGCCACGTTGTCGGAGGCGAGGACCGGCGGCTGCTCCGTGGTGCTCTGGCACGATGAGCACTCGGTCTGCTGGCTGAACGTCATGCCGGAACGGCGGGACACCGGCTACCACGATCATGACGGCTCCGCGGTCGGCGTCTACGTGATCGACGGAAGCGTCACGAACGAGGGCCTGCCGATCGGCGGCCCCCGGCGCGTCCATCGCTACGGTCCCGGCGACTCGTTTTGCTTTCCCGGTTCGGGCATTCACCGGATGGACCACGACGCCGGGTCGGTCACAGTCCACGTCTACTCGCCGCCGCTGCGCTCCATCGGCTACTACGAGGTCGTCGAAGGCCTGCTCCAGCGCACGCCGGGCCCGCCGGATGAGGCCTCACCCGAAAGTCCGCGCCTGCTGACCGCCCTCGCCGGCCGCTAGCGGCATCCCCGTAGATGACGAGAAGCTCTGACCGGGCGGGCTGACGTGGAGGACGGGGCGAGCTGACTAGAGGAGGAGCAGTGACCGGCCGGGTCGACTACGACGAGTTCGGGCTGTTCCACGAGAACGCCGCGGAGTACGGCCTGCCCTTCGACCGCCCGCCGACGGTGCGGCGGGCGTTCGCCGACGTGACCGGCGGCCGGCGGCTGAGCGCGCTGGTGTGGCAGGACAGGGACCCGGAGCTGGTCCTGCTACACGGCGGGGCCCAGAACGCCCATACCTGGGACACGGTCGCGATGGCACTGGACCGTCCCCTGGTGGCCATCGACCTCCCCGGGCACGGCCACTCCGATAGCCCGGGAGACCGCCCGGAAGGCCAGCTGAACGCTTACGGCAACGCGGTCGACGTCGCGGCCGCCGTCCGCCAGCTCGCCCCGGCTGCCAGGGCGGTGATCGGCATGTCTCTCGGCGGGCTCACCGCCATCGCGCTCAGCGCCGAGGCGCCCGAACTGGTTCGCAAGATCGTTCTGGTCGATGTGCTGCCGGGCATAAAGGCGCAGCGGGCTCGGCACATCACCGACTTCGTCAACGGGCCGGCCAGCTTTGCCAGCCTGGACGAGCTGCTGGAGCGGACGGCCCGGTTCAACCCGGCCCGGTCCCGGTCCTCGCTCCGGCGGGGCATCCTGCACAACGCCGAACAGCAGCCCGACGGCACCTGGGTCTGGCGGTGGGCCCGTCACCGCCGTCCCGCGGCCCCGGCCAGCCCCGCGCCGGCCAGCCAAGCAGCAGATACCCGCTACGCGCCGCTCTGGGAGGCGCTGTCGTCGATCACCGTACCGCTGCTGCTCGCCCGCGGCATGCGGCCGGACTCGGTGCTGGGCGACGACGACGAGCGGGAAGTGCTGCGCCGCCTGCCGTCAGCCCAGGTCATCCACGTTGAGGAAGCCGGCCACAGCCTGCAGGGTGACACGCCCCTCGAGCTGGCCGCGATCATCGAGGACTTCGTCTTCGGCTCCTGAGGCGGCGGCGCCGCAACAGAGTGAAACACGGCGTCAGCGCCGCGCCCACTCCTCGGCGAGCAGCTGGTAGGAACGGACCCGGTCGGCGTGGTCGTGGGTAATGGTCGTGACGATGAGCTCGTCGGCCTCGGTGGCGTCGCGCAGCCGCTCCAGCTGGTCCGCGACCTGGCCAGGGGTGCCGACGAACTGGGTGTCGACGCGGTCGGCGACCAGCTCGCGGTCGGCGTCGCTCCAGACGTGGCGGCGGGCCTGCTCGGGCGTTGGGAACTGGATGGCGCCCTCGGCGGTGCGGATGCTGCGCACCCACAGGCCGTAGCCGGTGGCCAGCTCACGCGCCGCGGCCTCGGTACCGGCCACGACGACGTCGGCCGACACGCTGACGTAGGGCTGCTCGAGCACCGCGGAAGGCCGGAACGCGGCCCGGTACCCGTCGACAGCCTCGATCACGGTAGCCGGGCTGACGTGGTAGTTCGCCGCGAAGCGCAGGCCGTTCTGCCCGCCGACCTCGGCGCTTTCGCCGCCGCTGCTGCCGAGGATCCAGACCTGCAGCGCCGCGCCCTCGCCGGGCACCACGTGAGCTTCCTCGCCCTCCGGGGAGCGGTAGGTCCCGGCGATCAGCGCGAGCACGTCCGCCACCTGCTCGGTGTAGTTCTGCGGCTCCGCGTGCGGCAGCTGGAGCAGCCTCTTCTGCATCGCGAACCGGGGCGAGCCGAGCAGGCTGGCGAGGGAGAACCGCGGCGGGATGAGCAATCCGTTCGGGGTCCGGCCGCCGGCCACGGCAGCCGCGGCGCTGCCGCCGGCCAGTGCGGGTGCCTTCGGCTCGCGCGGCCGGCCGCCTGAGCGGCCCAGGCCAAGGTCGAAGCGCCCCGGATGCAGCGTGTCCAGCAGGCCGAACTCCTCGACCGTGGCCAGCGCGGTGCGGTGCCCCATCTGCACCGCCCCGGAGCCGAGCCGGATCCTCGAGGTCGCGGCGGCGGTCAGCGCCAGCACCACGGCCGGGGAGGTGCCGGCCACGCCCGGATTGAGATGGTGCTCGGCGAACCAGTAGCGGGCGTAGCCGAGCCGTTCGGTCTGCTGGGCCAGGTCGATGCTGTTCCGCAGCGCCTGGGCCGCGTTCGAGCCGGACGAGATCGGCACCAGGTCCAGCACCGTCAGCGGGGTCGTGGTCATGCGGGATTCCTCCTCAACCGGTCGCGAGACCGGCAGCAGAACCGGCCGTAGAACCGGAACCAGAACCAGAACCGGCAGCGGCGACAAGCCGGGCGGGCACCGCGTCGTCGCCGATCGGGCCGCCGCCCCAGCCCCACGGCGGGTCGGGGATCTCGCGCCGCAGCACCGGGGCGATGTCGGACTGGAACAGCTCGAGGCTGGCCCGGTGCTGGGCGTCGGTGAGCCCGCCCGCGTCGGCGTGCAAGTGCAGGACCGAGTGGCCGAACTGCTCGTGGTAGCGGTGCACCTTCTCGATCACCTGAGCCGGGCTGCCGACCAGGGCCGACGAGCGCTCGGTGAAGTCCTCCAGCGTGCCGAAGACCGGCTGCACGCCGAGCCTGCGCTGGAAGGCCAGGTAGCCGGCGAACACCGGGCGGTAGGCGTCGATCGCATCCTGGGAGTTGCGCATCGCGTAGTAGCCGGCCGTCCCCGCGCCGACCGCGAGCGCCGCCGGATCGTGCCCGTAGTGGGCCCACCGCTCGCGGTAATAGCGGATCAGTTCCGCGTAGGGCTCGATCGGGTTGGTCACGTTGGCAGAGAACAGCGGGTCGCCGTACCTGGCGGCCAGGTCGACCGACGCCTTGCTTGTCGCGCTGCCATGCCAGACCCTGATCGGGCGCTGCAGCGGCCGCGGCCACACCTCGGCCTCGGTCAGCGGCGGCCGGAACCTCGTCTGGTAGCTGATCGTGTTGTCGCGCCACAGCCGGCGGAACACCTCGTAGGACTCGGCGTTGCGGTCCCACTGGTCCTCGGGGGTGACCTGGAACAGGTCGCGCTGGGCGGCGCCGTTGCCCTTGCCGATGATCAGCTCGAGCCGGCCGCCCGACAGGTGGTCCAGGGTGGCGTAGTCCTCGAACGCGCGGACCGGGTCGAGCAGCGACAGCGTCGTGACCGCGGTGAACAGCCGGATGCGCGCCGTCCGTGCGGCGATGTGGCTCAGCACCACGGTGGGGGAGGAGGAGATGAACGGCCGCTCATGCCGCTCGCCTACCCCGAACCCGTCGAAGCCAAGCTCCTCGGCCAGCCGCGCGTTGCCGATCACCTCCAGAAAGCGGTCCTGGGTGGATTTCTGCTCGCCCGTCTGCGGGTCCGGCGCGTGCACGATCAGCGTGATCGTGATGAACCTCATGACGCCGCCCCGGCGCCGGCCCGGCCAACCGGGGGCAAGCGGTCCAAGCCGAGCGGCGCGAGGCCGAGGTTGTCGCGCAGCGTGCTCCCCGTGTAGTCGGCCCGGAACACCCCGCGCTCCTGCAGCAGCGGCACGACCTGGTCGACGAACGGCACCAGCCCGCCGGGGGTGATGTGCGGGACCAGGATGTAGCCGTCGGCAGCGTCGGCCTGGACCAGCTCGTTGATCGTCGTCGCGACCGTCTGCGCCGAGCCGATGAACGACTGCCGGCCGGTCACCTCGATGACGACCTCCCTGGCCGACAGGTTCCCGGCCTCGGCCCGGGCCCGCCACTCGCCGGCCAGCGCGACCGGGTCCTTGGCGAACTGCCGGACGCTGGCCCGCCCCTTGGAGATCAGCTCGTCGCTGACCACCGGGTCGAACGCGGGCAGCGGCCCGTCGACGTCGAAGCCGGCCAGCTCGGTGTTCCACAGCTGCTCGATGAACGTCAGCGCGGTCTGCGGCGAGACCTGCGCCCGCCGGACGTCGCGGGCGATCTCGGCCGCGTCGGCGTCGGTGTCGCCGAGCACGAACGTGGCCGCCGGCAGGATGAGCAGCTCGCCCCGGGTACGGCCGAACTTAGCCAGCCGCCCCTTCACGTCCTCGTAGAACGCCTGCCCGGCACTCAGCGTGGAGTGCCGGGAGAAGATCGCGTCCGCCGACGCGGCGGCGAAGTCGCGGCCCTCGTCGGAGTCGCCCGCCTGGAAGATCACCGGGCGTCCCTGCGGCGAGCGCGGCACGTTGAACTGCCCGGCGATGTCGAAGAACGCGTCCCGGTGCCGGAACGCGCCCGCGGCAGCGGTGGCCAGGAACTGGCCGCTGCCCTTGTCCGCCAGGATCTCGTCCCCGTGCCAGGAGTCCCACAGCTCGTTCGCCGTGGCCAGGAAGGTCCTGGCCCGCTCGTAGCGGTCGCCCTGGGCCAGGTACCCG
>Ga0209693_10000180_pt1 | contig 24227 bp, 21 predicted proteins | sample HubBroMetageWRM3_FD_188345 | JGI IMG/M metagenome (GOLD analysis project Ga0209693, IMG submission 188345) | Warmed soil microbial communities from the Hubbard Brook experimental Forest, New Hampshire - Hubbard Brook CCASE Soil Metagenome WRM 3... | ecosystem: Environmental > Terrestrial > Soil... | reverse complement strand
CAGCACTCGTTCGCTTCGGGAAGTCAGGTCGGTCTTGAAACGTGCGATCACTCGCGCTCAGGCCAGAGATAAGGTCAAGCGCAATGTCGTCCTGTTGTGCGACATCCCGCAAGGCCGCACTGGGCGGCCGTCCAAGTCGCTGACGCTGGCGCAAGCCGAAGCGCTGCTAGCCGCTGCCGAGAACACCAGTCTTCACGCCTACATCGTCCTGTCGCTGCTCACCGGTGCCCGGACTGAGGAGCTCCGGGCGCTCCTTTGGTCCTATGTTGACCTCGACAGCGACCCGCCGTTCATCATGGTCTGGCGTTCGGTCCGCGCTGGCGGTGACACCAAGACGAGGAGATCACGCCGTACGTTGAAGCTGCCGCAGCGCTGCGTTGACGTGCTGCGCGACCACCAGTCGCGCCAGGACCAGATCAGGCAGGCAGCGGGCAGCAGATGGCATGAGAACGATCTGGTGTTTCCGTCGCAAGTCGGCACGTCCGCCGACGCCTCACACGTCCGGCGTTCCTTCCGCAAAGTGGTAGAAGCGGCCGGACTCGATCCTCACCAGTGGACTCCGCGCGAGCTGAGACACAGCTTCGTCTCGCTGCTGTCCGATGCTGATGTGCCGATCGAGCACATCTCGCGCCTGGTCGGCCACAGCAGCACGACTACGACCGAGACCATCTACCGTAAGCAGATCCGCCCGGTGATCATCCACGGCGCTGACGTCATGGACCGGATCTTCCCCGGCGAGCCGGATACCGATGCTTAGTTACTCAGTTGGTTACTCACCACCGGCCGAAAGTCGGCCCGATATGAGTCAGATGCTCTATGAACTGGTCGGGGTGGCCGGATTTGAACCGGCGGCCTCTTCGTCCCGAACGAAGCGCGCTGCCAAGCTGCGCTACACCCCGCCCGTCCGGAACCTTGGGGGCGCCGGACGAGTCCTGGACAGTCTAGCGGAAAGGCAGACCCGCTCGGGCCGGACTGGGTGAGGCACCTGCCACGGGGGAAGACCAGGGCCGTTCATCGGGGTAGCAGGGTGAGCAGGCTGGCTTCGGGGCGGCAGGCGAACCTGGCCGGTGCCCACGGCGAGGTTCCCAGGCCGGCCGATACGTGCAGCCAGGCGTCGCCGTGGGCGGGATGCCGGTGCAGGCCGCGGGCTCGCTCGCGGTCGATACCGCAATTGGTGACCAGCGTCCCGTACCAGGGCAGGCAGAGCTGCCCGCCGTGGGTGTGCCCGGCGAGCAGCAGTTCGTAGCCGTCGGCGGCGAACCGGTCGAGCAGCCGGGGCTCCGGTGAGTGCAGGACGCCGATGCGCAGGTCGGCGGCCGGATCCGCGCGGCCGGCCACCTTCTCGTAGCGGTCCCGCTTGATGTGCGAATCGTGCACGCCGGCCAGCGCGAGGTTGACGCCGTTGACGGTCAGGCTGCCGCGCTGGTTGTCCAGGTCGAGCCAGCCCGCCGCGACCATGTCGTCGCGGAGCTTCTCCCAGGGCAGGTCGGGACCCCTCCGCTCCCACCAGCGTGACTTTGACCGGCGGAAGTACCGCATCGGGTTCTTTGGTACCGGCGCGTAGAGGTCGTTGGAGCCCAGCACGAAGACGCCCGGCCGGTCAAGCAGCGGCCCGAGGGAATCCAGGAAGTAGGGCACGGACTCCTGATGCGAGATCGAGTCCCCGGTGTTGACGACCAGATCGGGGTCGAGATCATCCAGTGACCGGATCCAGGACATCAGCCGACGGCGACCCGGCGTGAGATGCGCGTCGGAGATGTGCAGCACCCGCAGCGGCCTCGCGCCGGGCGGCAGGACCGGGACGTCGAACTTCCGGAGGGTGAACCAGTTCCGCTCGATGACCGCCGCATAGCCGACCAGGGCCGCGCCGGCCGCGCCGACGGCGGCGGTGGCCGGGATGAGAGTCCGCATTTGCACCTACCCATGGTGCCATGGACGCGGGCGTGGAACTGACGGCCGAAGGTGCGGGCCGGTTTCCTAGGATGGACGTGTGGCTGAGCTAAAAGACCGGCTGCGTGCGGACCTGAACGCGGCGATGCGGGCACGCGATCAGGTACGCATGCGCACGCTGCGGATGGCGCTGACCTCTATCACGAACGAGGAGGTGGCGGGCGCCGCGGCCCGTGATCTCACCGATGAGGAGGTCGTGAAGATACTCATCCGCGAGGCGAAGAAGCGCAGGGAGGCCGCCGAGGCCTTTGCCGCCGCCAACCGCGCCGACCAGGCCGCGGCCGAGCGCGCCGAGGGAGAGGTCCTCGCGGGCTACCTTCCGGCCCAGCTCAGCGACGACGAGCTGGCCGCCCTCGTCGCCGCGGCGATCACCGAGACAGGCGCCAGCGGGATGCCGGGCATGGGCCAGGTCATGCGGGTGCTCACGCCGAGGGTCGCGGGCCGCGCGGACGGAGCGCGCGTCGCCGCCGAGGTCCGCCGCCAGCTAACAGCCGGCCCGGCCTAGAACCGGTCCGGCCTAGAACCGGTCCGGCCTAGAACCGGTCCGGCCTAGAACCGGTCCGGCCTAGAACCGGCGTAGCCGGCCTGGTTGCCGAACGTCAGCGTGCCGGGCGCCAGCGGCGGCGGCGCAGCGCTATGGCCCGATAGCCGGTACTCCATCAGCCCGCCGGGCCGGAAGCGGCGGGAATGGGTTCGTCGGGGTCGGGGTGGGGGTCGGGCCTCCGCCGCCTCCGCCTCCGCCCTTGTGCTTGGGCGGTTTCGGCTGCGCGACGACCTGGCCGTTGCCCTTCATGTTGAACGGGCTGTCGGCAGGAACGGGCACGAAGTAGGTGACCCGCCCGAGGTCGGCGTGGTCGAACGTCATGTGCCAGGTCGACGCGGGCGCGTTGGTCCCGAACATCTCGCCCGGGCAGGACAGGCCCCCGAACTCCAGCCGGTAGCAGCTGCCCGGCCCGCCCATGGTGTCGTGGACGGTGGGGGAGACCGGGTTGAACACCGAGACATAACCCACCAGGCTGGGCGTGTACCCCGCGAATGCGGCGTATGGGGTGCCGTAGCCGTTCGCCACGTTGGACGTCCCGGTCTTGCCTGCCGCCTCCCGTCCGGGGAAGCCGCCGACGGTGGCCGCCGTACCGGGGGAAACCAGCACGCCCTGCAGGATGTAGTTAACGGCGTCCGCCACGTCTGAGGAGATCGCCCGGTGGCAGTTCGCCGACGGCACGGACAGGGTGCCGCCGACGTCCGTGGTGATCTTGCTGATCGCGACCGGCGAGCAGTAGATGCCCCTGGCCGCGACGGTGGCGTAGGCCGCCGCCATCGACAGCGGCGACACGTTGACCGAGCCCAGGGTGAAGGACGGGATGTTATCCGCCGAGTACAGCGCGCCGTCCGGCTTCAGCAGCGACGTGCCGTCCACTCGGGTCATGCCCATGGAGACGGCGGTCCGGACGACGTTACACAGGCCGACCTTCTTCTCCAGCTGGGCGTAGAACACGTTGACCGACTGGGTGGTCCCCGTGTACAGCGACTGGGTGGACGCGGACTGCGGCCCCTCGGCGTTGGTCACGTTGTACGCGCCGGGGATGCCCTTGTAGTTGCCGGCCGGGCCGCCCTGGCAGTTGGTGTAGCCGTCGATTGTCTGGGTGCCGGGCACGTGCAGGGTGAAGCCGAAGGGAAGGCCCTGGCTCAACGCCGTGATCAGGGTGAACAGCTTGGAAGAGGAACCCGTCTGGACCCCCTGGGCGCTTCCCCCGTACGCCGTGTTCACCGCGTAGTCGATCTCCGTCTGCCCGGACCCGGTGCCGTACTGAGCGTTCTCCGCGAGGGCGCGGATCTGGCCGGTGCCCGGCTGGATCACCGCCTCGGTGTCCGCGTTGTGACCCGGGTTGTAGTAGTTGCTGTGGTCGGGTTCGACGTAGTTCACCGCGGTGTTCGCGGCCTGCTGGTCCTGGTCGTTGAGCGTGGTGTAGATCCGCAGGCCACCGGTGGAAAGCAGCTTGGCCCGGTCCATCGGCGTCTTCCCGTAGGCGGAGTCGTGCAGGAAGACCTCTTCCACGTACTCGCAGAAGAACCCGGCCGTACCCACCGAACTGGACTCGCACCCGCTTTCCGGCACCGAGATGTTCAGGCCGAGGGGCTTGGCCTCGTCGGCTGTGGCCTGCGCGGCGGTGAGCCCGTTGTCGGTCGTCGCCATCCGGGCGAGCACGGTGTTGCGTCGCGTCAGCGCCGTGCCAGGGTGCAGGATCGGGTCGTAGGCGGACGGGTTCTCCACGATGCCGGCCAGCGTGGCGGCCTGGGTCGCGGTCAGCTTCTCCACCGTGGTGCCGAAATAGGTCTCGGCCGCGGCCTCGATCCCGTAGGCGTTGTAGCCGAAATAGGCGTCGTTCAGGTAGCCGGCCAGGATTTCCTGCTTGCTCTCGACATGTTCGACGTTGACCGCCATCCGCAGTTCGTTCAGCTTGCGGGTCAGCGTCTCGGCGTACGCGGCCTGCTCGGCCTTGGTGTTCACGGCCACCTCGGCGTCAAGCAGCAGGACGTTCTTCACGTACTGCTGTGCGATCGTGGACCCGCCCTGGACCGGCTGGTGCTCGATGTCGTTCACCGCCGCGCGGATGGTGCCACGCAGGTCGATCGCGCCGTGCAGCCAGTACCTGGAGTCCTCGATGGCCACGATCGCGTTCACCATCTGCGGTGCGATCTGACTGAAGCTCACCGGCTGCCGGTCCCAGCCGAAGTACTGCAGCACCTTCGAGTTGGTGGCGCTGCTGCCGTAGGGCACGTCGACGCCGTACACGTAGGCGAGCAGGTGGCCGTTCCCGTCCAGGATCTCTGACCGCTGCGGAAGGCCCAGGGTGTCGAGCGACAGGGTGGTGAACTTGTCGGCCTCGTTCCTGACCAGGACTCCGGTCGCCGCGACGACCGGTATCACCAGGGCAGCGGCCAGCACCCCGGCGACCGCGGCGAACGCGATGAGGCGGCCGAGTACGCTCGTGCGGGTGAAAAAGGTCTCTCCGGACTGCACGCGATCAGGGTACGCCGCGATCGCAAGTGGCAGGCCCCGTTACCTTCGGGTGATAAACGGTCCAGATCTCCGCAGAGCACGATAACCTAGCCAAACTACGCACAATCGGAATTCGTGGGCGGGTCGAACAGGCCCGGGCCAGGCCAGTAGTTACGATTAGAACATGGCCACCTCCAGAGAGTGATCCTTACGCCCTTGTATATAGTCCATGAGAACTATTTGGTAAATGGCCATGCCGGGGTCTTGGCATCCAGGCCGGACTTCCGTAAGTTGCTGGATCACGAACAGATAACCGTGGCAGGGCGGCCGCACGCTCTGGCCCCGGGATCGCAACCCATCGAGACGACCGTCGGGTGATGGTGCTCGACGATCAAGAGGAGTGGGCACATGTGGATCACTGACTGGACCACACGCGCCGCATGTAAGGGAACCGACCCTGACGAGCTGTTCGTCCAGGGCGCAGCGCAGAATCGCGCCAAGCTGATCTGCCGGGGCTGCCCGGTTCGTACGGAGTGCCTTGCGGATGCGCTCGACAACGGAATCGAGTTCGGTGTCTGGGGTGGTATGACCGAGCGGGAGCGTCGCGCACTGCTGCGCCGCAGGCCCGAGGTCACCTCGTGGCGCGACCTGCTTGAGCGCGCCCGCGACGAGTACGAACGGCAGTCCATCGACGAGCTCGTGGCCAGCTGAGCCAGCGGCCAGCTGAACACCACGTCGAGGTAGACAGATCCAAGGTCCGGCCGCAACGGAGCGGCCGGGCCCACACTAGATCCCGGGGTGGCTAACTCCGACCGGCGGGCGCGTGAGCCCGGCCGGTTCGTTTACGCACCCTGCTTGGACAGTATCGATCCGATGACGCGCAGCCCGGCGAGGTCATGCACGTCTTCTGGCTGCGCGTCCACCTCGGCGACCGGAATGGTCGGATGGGCCGATGTGAAGTGCTCGGCCAGCCGGCGTTCCCGCTTGTTCAGCTGCATGCGTTCCGCGTGGATCCGCAGCGCCGCGGCGGCGATCGAGTAGCGCTGGCCCTCGGTGGCGGGCGCATCCGGCCGGTCCTGCATCTCCAGCGTCTCGGCGGCGGCCAGGCTCCTGGCGGCGCTCAGCCTTCCCGCGGGCGAGGTGTGCACGCGGTTGAGGATGAGCCCGGCCAGCGGCATGCGCTCGGCGTCCAGGCGCTCCACGAAGTACGAGGCCTCGCGCAGCGCGTCCGGCTCCGGCGCCGCGATCACGAGGAATGCGGTGCCCGGCGTCTGCAGCAACCGGTACGTTGTCTCGGCGCGCTCGCGGAAGCCGCCGAACATGGTGTCAAGCGCGGTCACGAAGGTCTGCGCGTCCTTGAGCACCTGCGTACCGAGGATCTTGGTCAGCGCGCCCGTCATTATGGCGAACCCGGCGTTCAGCACCCGCATGGCCGACATGCCGGTCTTGGCCGGGACGGCCAGCAGCCTGATCAGCCTGCCGTCGAGGAACCGGCCGAGCCGCTGCGGCGCGTCGAGGAAGTCAAGCGCGGACCGGCTCGGCGGGGTGTCGACCACGATTAGGTCCCACTCCTCGGCGTGCCTGAGCTGGCCGAGCTTTTCCATCGCCATGTACTCCTGGGTGCCGGCGAAGCTGGAAGACAGCGACTGGTAGAACGGGTTGGCCAGGATCTGCGCGGCCCGGTCGGGGTCGGCGTGCGCCTCCACGATCTCGTCGAACGTCCGCTTCATGTCCAGCATCATCGCGTGCAGGCTGCCGCCGTTCACCGCCTGCACCCCGTCCACCCGGCGCGGGGTGTTGTCCAGAGAGGTCAGGCCCATCGACTGAGCCAGCCGCCGGGCAGGGTCGACGGTGAGCACACACGCCTGCCTGCCGCGTTCGGCGGCCCGCAGGCCGATCGCGGCCGCGGCCGTCGTCTTGCCCACCCCGCCGGAACCGCAGCACACGATGATCCTGGTCCGCCGGTCGTCAATGATCCGGTCCATGTCGAGCCGCACAGGCTTCGCGGTCACGCTGCTCCCTGTTTCCTGAGGGTGGCGGCCAGTTGGTAGAGGCCGGCCAGGTCGATGCCGTCCGGGATCATCGGCAGCTCGTAGTGCGGCTGTCCGGCGGTCAGCAGTTCCTCCCGCTCCCGGTCCTGCAGCGCCACCTGCAGCGCGTGGTCCCTCAGCTCGGTCATGAGGTCGGCCGCGAGGCCGTGATTGTCGCTGATCCCCGCCGCCTTCAGGCCGACGGCAAGCTCGGTGACGTCAAGGGAGCCGCTGGCCGCGGCCGCCAGGCTGGCGGGGTCAAGCAGCGCCGGGCGGGCCATGTTGATGATGATGCCGCCGGCCCGGATGGCGTCGCCGGTCAGCTCGCGAAGCTCGGCGAGGCCGTCCAGGGTCTCCTGGACCGGCATCTCCTCGAGCGTGGTGACGAAATGCACGGCCGTCTGCGGCGAACGGATCACCCTGGCCACCGTGTCCGCGTGGGTCCTGATCGGACCGACCTTGGCCAGCCCGGAGACCTCGGTGCTGACATCGAGGAACCGGCTGATCCTGCCGGTCGGCGGCGCATCCATCACGACCGCGTTATAGACGTGAGCGCTGCCGCGTGATCCTTCGCGCCGCCTGGTCGCCTCGGTGGCCTTCCCTGTGACCAGTACGTCGGATAGGCCCGGTGCGATGGTGGTCGCGAAATCTACTACGCCGAGCCTGGTCAGGGCCTTTCCGGTGCGGCGCAGGTTGTAGAACATTTCCAGGTAGTCAAGCAGCGCGCCTTCGGGGTCGACAGCGAGCGCGTACACGTCGCCGCCCTGGCCCGCGCCCTCGGCGCCCAGTCCGATCGCGACCTTACGCTCCTGGTAGGGCAGCGGCGGGCAGTCGAAGAGCCTGGCGATGCCCTGCCTGCCCTCCACTTCGATCAGCAGGACCTTGCGGCCGGCCGTAGCCAGGGCCAGCGCCAGGGCCGCCGCCACCGTGGTCTTGCCGGTACCGCCCTTGCCGGTGACCACGTGCAGCCGCACGCCGTCCCAGTCGGTGTCCCTCGTGGTCATGCCGATGATGCCTCCGGTTTTTACTCTTTCCACGGAGGCTATCTCCGCGCGGGACCTTATCGTTCGGTGTCGGCCAGTGGCATGCAATCCTTTAGTCACTACGCTGGGGTCTAGGAAAGAGAGGTGATCCCGGTGGGTGCAGTTGTTGCCGTCATCGTGATCGTGGTCATACTCGGGCTGATCGCCGCCGCGCGTTCACTCAAGGTGGTGCAGCAGTACGAGCAAGGCATCATCTACCGGTTCGGCCGGGTCATGCCAGAGATCCGAGGTCCCGGGCTGACCATCATCAGTCCGATCGGCGACCGGATGCAAAAGGTCAACATGCAGATCGTCGCCATGGCCGTGCCCGCCCAGGAAGGCATCACGAGGGACAACGTCAGCGTCCGGGTAGACGCGGTGGTGTACTTCCGCGTGGTGGACCCGATCAAGGCCACCGTGAACGTGCAGAACTACATGTTCGCCATTTCCCAGCAGGCGCAGACCTCGCTGCGGTCGATCATCGGCCAGTCCGAGATGGACCAGCTGCTGGCCGAAAGGGAGTCGGTCAACCGCGAGCTACGCCGGATTATCGACGAGCCGACCGAGGGTCCGTGGGGAATCCGGGTCGAGCGGGTGGAGATCAAGGATGTGTCGCTGCCCGAGGGCATGAAGCGGTCCATGTCGCGGCAGGCCGAGGCGGAGCGGGAACGGCGCGCGAGGATCATCACCGCCGACGGTGAGTACCAGGCGTCCAAGCGGCTCGCCGCCGCCGCCAACGTGATGGCGCGCGACCCCGCCGCGCTGCAGCTGCGGCTGCTGCAGACCGTGGTCGAGGTGGCGGGCGAGCGGAACAGCACGCTGGTCATGCCCGTCCCGGTCGAGCTGCTCAGGTTCTTCGACAAGATGGCGCCAGGACCGGCGGCACCGCCGCCCGAGCCGCTGAGCGAGCTCGAGGACCTGGGCGACGCCGAGGTGGCGGCGGCCGAGGCGGCCATCTCGAACGTGAAGGTGCCCGAGCTCGAGGAGGCGTCGATCTCGCCCGCGCCCGAGGTGGAGGACGCCATGACCCCCGAGGTCCCGCAGGTCACCGCCCCCGACATGACGACCAGCGACAAGGCATAAGGTCGGTCCATGTCAAAGTGGGAGTACGTGACCGTGCCGTTGCTCGTGCACGCGACCAAGCAGATCCTGGACAACTGGGGTGACGACGGCTGGGAGCTGGTCGCGGTGATACCCGGCCCCAACTCCGAGCAGCTCGTCGCCTACATGAAAAGAGAAAAATCTTGATTTATCCGAACGAACAGTGGTGCCCGGCCACGGCCACCGCTCTCGCCGTCCGGCCTGCACAGTCTTCCAGGCCAGCACAGTCTTCCAGGCCAGCACAGTCTTCCAGGCCAGCACTGTCTTCCAGGCCAGCACCGCCGCGCGTCCCGGGGTGCCGGTGTCATGACTAGCCCGAGCGAGCGGCTCGCCGGTCTCGGGCTGACCCTGCCACCGGTGACGGCGCCCCTCGCGGCGTACGTGCCCGCCGTGCGTACCGGTGCGTACGTGTACGTCTCCGGGCAGGTGCCGGTGGTGGACGGGAAGCTGGCCGCCGCCGGCAAGGTGGGCACCGAGGTCAGCGCCGCGGACGCGGCCGGGCTGGCCCGTACCTGCGCGCTGAACGCGCTCGCCGCTGCCGCCGCGGCCGCGGGCGGGCTGGACCGGATCCGGCGGATCGTCAAGGTCACCGGCTTCGTCGCCAGCGCGCCGGGCTTCAACGGCCAGCCGCTGGTGGTGAACGGCGCGAGCGAGCTGCTGATCGAGGTGTTCGGCGAGGAAGGCAGGCATGCCCGCAGCGCGGTCGGCGTCGTGGAGCTGCCGCTGAACGCGCCGGTGGAAGTGGAGCTGATCGCCGAGGTCCGCGACTGAGCCGCCCGGTGAGCCAGCGGCGGACGCCATCCCGCCTTCCCATGCCGGGCGGGATGGCCGAGCGGGCCCGCGATTTCATTGCGCGCGATCTCCAGCCCGCGGTGCCACGCGACGCCGCGACGGTGATCTTGCTCAGGCAGGAATCCGGTATCGAGGTGTTCCTGCTGCGGCGAGCGGGGGTGCTGGAGTTCGCGCCGGGAGCCTGCGTGTTCCCCGGCGGCTCCGTCGACGAGCTCGACGCCGATCCGGCCATCGGTGAGACCGGCTGGGCCGGTCCGTCGCCGGCCGATGTCGGCGACCTGCTCGGCATCTCGGCGGATCGTGCGCGTGCCCTGGTGTGCGCGGCTGTCAGGGAGACGTTCGAGGAGTCCGGCGTGCTGCTCGCCGGGCCCTCGGCCGCGGAGCTGGTGCGAGACGGCGCGGTGCTGGCTGAGGACAGGCACTCGCTGCTCACCGGATCGGCCTCGCTCGGTGACCTGCTCCGCCACCGCGGGCTGCTGCTGCGCGCCGACCTGCTGACGCCGTGGGCCCGCTGGATCACCCCGGAAATATCGCCACGCCGTTTCGATACCTGGTTTTTCGCCGCTATCCTGCCGCCCGGGCAGACGGCAGCCCTCGCGGCGCGCCCGGACGCCGACGCGGCGCCGGGCGAGTCGGACTCGGGAATCTGGTGGGCGCCGTCCGCGGCGCTGGAGGCGGCCAGGTCCGGCGAGATAACGCTGCTGCCGCCGACGGCGATCACGCTGGCCGAGCTCGCGGCCTATCGGGACGTGGCGGCCATCCTGGCGGCGCGCAGGCGGATCATCCCGTTGCTGCCCACGGCGGTCGTCGAGGACGACCAGGTGTGGCTCGCCTTGCCGCAGGAGGTCGAGTATCCCCTTTGACCGCAGGTATTGACGGCTTCCGGACCGAGCGGGCGACGTGCCTGCTCGCGCCCAATCCCTCGCCGATGACGCTGGACGGCACGAACACGTGGCTGATCGCGGAGCCCGGCTCGCCGTCGGTCGTGGTGATCGATCCCGGGCCGGACGACGAGGGGCACCTGCGCCGGGTGCTTGCCGAGGCGGTGGCGGGCGACCGCCGGGTGGCGAGGATCCTGCTGACCCACGGGCACCTCGATCATTCCGCCGGCGCGGCGCGGCTGGCCGCGCTGACCGGAGCGCCCGTTCAGGCCGCCGACCCGGCGCACCGGCTGGGCACCGAGGGGCTCGCCGGCGGCGACGTGGTCACGGCGGCCGGCTGCGAGCTGCGGGTGATCGGGACGCCGGGCCATTCGGCCGACTCGGTCAGCCTGCTGCTGCCCGCGGACGGCGCCCTGTTCACCGGGGATACCGTGCTCGGCAGGGGGACGACGGTCATCGCGAGGGACGGGAACCTGGGTGACTACCTGCGGACGCTCGGGCGGCTGCGGGACCTGGCCGGCGATCTGGCGGTGCGGTTGCTGCTGCCAGGGCACGGCCCGATGCTGCCGGATCCCACCGGGACGCTCGACTACTACCTTTCTCACCGCGCGGAGCGGCTGGAACAGGTCAAGGCGGCACTGGCGGCAGGCGCGAGGACGCCGCAGGAGATCGTGGCCATGATCTACACAGACGTGGATCCCACCGTCTGGCCCGCCGCCGAGTGGTCCGTGCGGGCTCAGCTCGACTACCTCGCAGACCTCTAGCGGGCGCGCTTGCGAAGCCGCTCGGAATCGAGGATGAGCACCGAACGCGCGGAGATCTGCAGCCAGCCGCGGGCCGCGAAGTCGGCGAGCGCCTTGTTGACCGTCTCCCGCGACGCGCCGACCAGCTGAGCGAGTTCCTCCTGGGTCAGGTCGTGATGAACATGCAGGCCGTCGCTTTCCTGCTGGCCGAACCTGTCGGCTAGATCCAGCAGGTTCTTCGCCACCCGGCCGGGCACGTCGGTGAACACCAGGTCTGCTGTTACGTCATTGGCCCGGCGCAGCCGCCTGGCCAGCGCCCGCAGCATGTGCATCGAGGCTTCCGGGTGCTCGAGCAGCCAGGCGTGCAGGGCATCGGCGCCGAGCGCGGCCAGCGTGACGTCGGTCACGGCACTGGCCGAGGAGGTTCTCGGCCGCGGGTCGAACAGCGAAAGCTCGCCGAACATCTCGCCTGGCCCGAGCACGCTGAGCAGGTTCTCCCTGCCGTCGGCGGCCGCGCGAGTGAGCTTGATCTTGCCGTCGAGCACCACGTACAGGCGGTCTCCGTCCTGCCCCTCGATGAAGAGGTGCTCGCCGCGGGCCAGCTTTACCTCTGAGATCTGCCGCCGCAGCGCTCGCGCGTTTTCATCGTCGAGCCCATCAAAAAGCGGTGCCCGCCTGAGCACAACCTCGGCGTCCTCCACCGGTCCTCCTCGCTGGCCGTGGTGCTGCTGGCCGTCCCGGCCGACTGGCACGCCACCAATTGTTGCTGGCCGTGCCCTATAAGTGTGGATCATTCCCGAGGGTGAAATGTGCCCGGGATCACATTACGAACTCACCTGGCCGTGGTGCCGAGATTAACATCACATTGGGGTGTACAGTGACTACCCTGTGTAACTAGAAAGCGCTCGGGAACACGGGGGAGCGCTGGGTTCGGGGGGGCTGACGCCTTGCGAGGTCTGGAGGACACGTTCTCAGACTGGCCGGCTAACCGTAAACCTGACCGGGGGCGCGCCGGTAATCCTGATCGGCGGCGCAGGCCGCGGGTCCATGTCACCGGTCGGCTGCGCGGGCTGCGGGTCCGGGTCGGCCTTCGCATCGTGCTGGGCTGTGGCCTGCTGGTAGCGCTGAGCCTGTCGGCCGCCCTGCCGCGGTGGCGCCTTGACAGCAATCCGAATCCGCCGACCCCGGGGCAGATCAACTCGGCGGCCGGCCGGGTGAAGCAGCAGCAGGCGTCGCTCGGCGCCGCGCAGAACCACCTGTCGGCCGCGAGCAGGGCGCTTGACCAGCTCCAGGACCAGGCAGAGGTGCTCACCGAGCGCTACGACGAGACGCTGGTGAACCAGCAGCGGGCCGCGGCCGCGTATAAGGTCACCCAGGCCAGGCTGGCCGCCGCGCGGTCGGCTGAGGACGCGAGCCAGCAGCAGCTGGCGGGCCTGGCGGCCCAGGAGTTCGAGTCGGGCGGCGGCTTCGACGCGGTCACGTCCATGCTCGGTGACGCCAGCGGCCCGGAGGGATACCTGAGCGAGGTCGGGATGGGTCAGGTCCTGGCCCAGCAGGGGACGGACACGCTCGCGGTGAGCCAGGCCAACGACGTAGTGGCAGCGGTGTTCCGAACCCAGGCACACGATCTGCTGGCGGTCCAGCAGGCCGACCTCCGGGCGGCGAGCGCCCTCAAGGTGGCCATCCAGGCCGCCGTGGCCAGGCAGGTTCAGTTCGTGCAGGCGGACCAGGCGCAGCGGAGCAAGATGGCCACCGAGCTGGCAACCGCCCAGGCGCACGAGGCGGCGCTGGTATCGGCGCGGCGGGCGTACCTCGCGGCGCAGGCCGCGCAGCGGGCGTATCTTGCGGCGCAGGCCGCGCAGCGGGCGGCCGCGGCGGCGGCCGCGGAGAGCTCGAACGCGTCGCCGGCCTGGTCGGCAAGCTCCGGAGCGTCGGCGAACCAGGGCGACATCGCCGCCAACTGGGCGCTTACCCAGATCGGCAAGCCCTACCAGTGGGGCGGAGCCGGGCCGGATTCCTACGACTGCTCGGGCCTGGCCATGGTCGCCTGGGAGCAGGCGGGCGTCCAGCTCGCGCACTACACCGGCTACCAGTGGGAGTCCGGGCCGGAGGTGCCCCTCGACCAGCTGCAGCGCGGCGACCTGGTCTTCTACGCGACGGACACGTCCGATCCCGGCACCATCCACCACGTAGGGATCTACATCGGCAACGGCCAGATGGTCGACGCCCCCTACACCGGCGCGTACGTCCGGATCGACAGCATCTACCAGCCCGGCCTGATGGACGCCGCCATCGACCCCGCGGGATGACGTTCGCGGTCCCGGCCGGCCTGCACCAGTGACGGGCGGAGGCCACGATCAGGTCGGGATCTAGGCAGTCCCGGATGGCAAAGTGCGAGGCGAACGCGCGGCGCGTCCACTGGCGATGAGTGCGGTGATCTTGCCGAGGAAGTCATCCGCGGGCATCGGCTTGTGGAAGAACTCCGCGGCCGAGGACCGCAGCGCGCTGACGGCGCGATCCGCCGCAGCGTGCGCGGTCACCACTGCCACAGGCAGCGAGGGCTCGACGAGATGAATCCGCTTGAGCAGTTCGATCCCGGTCATGCCCGGCATCTCGATGTCGGTGATCACCAGGTCCCACGGCTCGGTCTCCACGCACCGCAGCCCGGCCGCGGGGTCAAGGACGTGCTTGAGCTCATGCCCGCCGCGCTTGCACAGCACCTGTGCCGCCCAGATGCCGAACACCCGGTCATCGTCGATCAGCAGGATGCGCCCGCGACCCGGGCCTGGCTCGTCTGCTCGCATGTCTCTCCCGGCAGCAGGGCCAGCTGCATCGGTGATCACGGATGTATCTGATCGCCTCTCGTCACACGATACCATCTCGTCACTGTAGGCAACTATCATAATACGTAACGTGACAGACAGCCGAGGACCGAGAGACATCAGGTACGAGTGATGCTGAGACAGCAACGATCCTGGTCAGTGCGGCGCATTTCCGTCGCCGGCGTGTTCATCGTGGCCGTGATCGCCGCGGCGGTCGGGGTGACGATCAGCCTCTACCAGGAGGCGATCGGCCAGGCCAGCGACGCGCGGGTGTCGGAGATCGATTCCTTGCACGCGCAGCAGCTCACCTCCATCTTCGCCGAACAGCGCCTGGCGATGTACCGCTATATCGGGCAGGGGCTGCCGTCGGCCCTGACCAGCGTGGAGGCGCTCAACACGCAGTTCCGCCAGATCGCCGACGAGGTGACGCCGGAGGAGTCAGCCCGCGTGGCCCTCACCGACGCCCTGGCCGCCCAGGCAAGCTACTACGCGGACTTCCAGGCCGACCGCCGCTTTTTGACCGCCACCCCTGTCCAGAAGTTCATAGCAATCGGGCAACTGGACGAGCATGCGGACCCGGTCACCGATCCGCTGGCCACCCTGGTGAGCCTGGAGACGGCGGGCGCCGCTTCGTCCGCGACCCAGGCCGGCAGATCCGCCCGGCAGGCGCATGCGGTCGGCATCGTGGCGGCCATTCTGGCGATCCTGGCCGGAATCGGGTTCGCGTGGCTCATGGCCGGGCTGCTAGGTCGCGCTCAACAGCGTGAGCAGGCGCTGACCGGGGCGCTGGCGCGGCTGAGCGACCGTGACGAGCTACTGGCGCGGTTGCGGGCCGCGTCGATCGTTCTCGGCGAGGTAGCGGCCGAGCTGCGGGCCGCGGCCAGCAAGGCGGCCGCGGTGACCAGCCAGCAGTCGGCGGCGGTGGCGCAGACGTCGACGACGATCCGCGAGCTCGCCGCCACCGCCGGGTCGATCGCGGACACCGTGCGCTCGGTGTCGCAGATGACCGAGCGGGCCGGCGACACGATGCACGACATGCAGGAGAAGGTACAGGCGATCGCGGAGCGGGCGCTGTCGCTTGGCGAGCGCGGGCAGAAGATCGGCGACATCCTCGAGCTGATCAACGAGATCTCGGCGCAGACCAACCTGCTCGCGCTCAACGCCGCGATCGAGGCCGCCCGGGCCGGCGAGGCGGGCAGGGGCTTCGCCGTGGTGGCGGCCGAGGTGCGCAAGCTGGCCGAACGGTCCATGCGGTCCACCGAGTCGATCGGCGCGATCATCGCCGACGTCCAGGACGAGACGAACGCGACGATCATGGCGACCGAGCAGGGCACCCGGCAGGCTCACGAGGTACGCGAGCTGATGGCCTCGACCGCGACGATGCTCGAGGAATCGATCCTGGCCACCCAGCAGCAGAAGTCCGCCGCCGATCAGGTGGACATGGCGACGCAGCAGATCAGGGAGGCAGCCGACCAGCTCGCGGCCGAGCAGACCCAGTGGGCGGCCACATCGGAGCGGCTGGAAAGGCTCGTGGACGAGATCGAGAACGCGCTGCGAGACGACAGCGCGGAACTCATCCATGGGCACTTACGTGCGCCTTACGGTTGCCGCCGAGGCGTACGCCGTGCCGGTCAGCAACGTGCTCGCGATCGTCGGCCCCGGCGACCTGACCGCCGTACCAGGGGCGCTTCCGGAAATACTCGGGGTACGCAGGCTACGCGGCCAGATCGTGCCCATCATCGACCTGGCGCTGGTACTGGGCCTGAACGCGACCGTACCGCAGCGGCAATTGCTGCTGGCCGAGGCCGACGGCGTCAAGGCGGGCTTCACGATCGAAGAAGTGAGCAGCGTCGACGAACTGGATGGTCAGCTCGAAGCGGCGGAGTCAGACTTCCTGCTCGGCGTCATGGTCCGCGACGGCGAGCCGTTCGGCATCATCGACGTTGCCCGGATAATCGGCTCGCTGCGGCGCGCGGGCTCATGACCGACCCCGATACCGAGCTGTGGGAAGCATTCCACGAGGACGTGACGCATCGGCTGGATGAGATGGAAGCGGCGCTGCTGGCGATCGAGGCCGGTGACCCGGGCACTGCGATGATCGACTCGCTGTTCCGCAACGTCCATACGATCAAGGGGACGGCGGGCATGGTCAGCATGGGTGACGTGGCCGCGGTCGCTCATGCGGTCGAGGACGTCCTTGCCATCGTGCGCGATACGGGCACGTTCCCGCCGGGCCTCGTCGATCCGCTGCTGCACGCCACCGGCGCCGTACGGGGTCGCGTCAACGGTGGTGACATGCCCGTAGACGCTCTGCTTGCGGAACTGGCCGACGCCCTGACGGCGTTGCGCCAGGCGGGCTCCGGCGCCGGGGATGCCTGGGCGCAGACGCCCGAACCGGGCTCCGAGGGCACGCAGGTACCAAGAAGCCAGCAGAGCCCCGAGGACTGGGTGAGCCGGGGCGTCCTGGAGGTCCCCGCGCGAGCAGTCCCCAAGCAAGGCAGGGAACTACCCGGCGGCCCGGTGGCGCCCAGGCCCATCCCGGAGCAGCGGTCGGTGCGAGTCGATCCGGTCAAGCTCGACAATCTGCTCGATGTCATCGGTGAGGCGGTGCAGGACGGGCGCAGGCTGGCGCACGCTCTCGGGCCCGAGGCGGAGCTGCCTAAGGCACTGTCCGCCGCCCTGGGCGCGGGCGTGCGCACACTGGAACAGCTGAGGGACAGCGCTGTCAGGATGCGGACGCTTCCGCTCGCCGTGATCGCCGGGCCGTTGCCCCGCGCGGTCCGCGACTTCGCGCGGGCGGCGGGCAAGGACGTCACGTTCACGGTGGTGGGCGCGGATACCGAGCTTGACCGCGTGGTCCTGGAGAGTCTTGCCGAGCCGCTCACGCATCTGCTGCGCAATGCCGTGGCCCACGGCATCGAGGCTCCGGCGGACCGCGAACGGCTGGGCAAGCCCGCTCGCGGCCACATCGAGCTGCGGGCCGTGCCCCGCGGCAACCTTGTCGAGATCGTCGTCGCGGACGACGGCCGGGGCGTGTTGCCTGAGGTAGCGGACCTGGCGGGCCGCGAGGGGTCGCTGGCGGACGTACTCGCGCACGCCGGTTACTCGACCGCGGGGGAGGTCACCCATCTGGCCGGCCGCGGCGTCGGCCTCGACGCGGTCAAGAGCTACGCGCACTCCCTGGGCGGTGCCCTCGAGATCCGCAGCCAGCCCGGTCACGGGATGGAAGTCACCCTGCTGCTGCCGGTCGCGCTGGCCATGATGGACGTGCTGCTCTTCGAGCGCGGCGAAGCCGTGTTCGGGGTACCGCTGGCCGTGGTGGACGAGGTGATCCAGGTCTCGCAGCTGGCCACCCTGAGCGGCCGGCTCTCGCTCACCGTCCGCGGGCGGCCGTTGCCGGCCGCGGACGTCGCGGTGCTGCTCGGCGGGCACGCCCCGCCGCTGAGCCGCCGGCCCCGCGCGCTGATCGTCGCGGTTCTCGGCCGCCGGATCGCGGTGCTCTGCGACGCGCTTGTCGGGCAGGAAGAGGTGATGGTGAAATCGCTCGGACCGCTGCTGGCTGGGGCGGGATACCTGGGCGCGGCGGTCCTCGGTGATGGCCGGATCGCGCTGCTTGCCGAGCCGGCCGCGCTCGTCCGCGGCCGGCCCGACACCCCAGCCCAGTCCGGCCTGGACCGCCCGCCGGATCCCCCCAGGATTCTCGTCGCCGAGGATTCCTTCACGGTCCGGGAACTCCAGCGCATCATCCTCCAGACGGCCGGATACCGTGTCGTGACGGCACGCGATGGGACCGAGGCGCTTCGTATCATCACCGGGGACGCCGACATCGCGCTGGTCGTCACCGACCTGGAGATGCCGGGTCTTGACGGGCTCGAGCTGACCCGCGCGATACGCGCGGACCCGGCGCGGGCCGCGTTGCCTGTCGTCATCGTGACCTCGCGGGGCTCGGAGGAAGACCAGCGCAGGGGCGTCGAGGCGGGGGCCGATGCGTACATGACGAAACACAACTTCGATCAGCACGCCCTGCTCGCCACCGTCGAGCGGCTCATCGGCCGATGATGGCGGTGCTGCGATGACGGTGCTGCGATGACGGTGCTGCGCGTGCTGATCTGCGAGGGGTCCCGCGGCTTCGCGGTCAGGCTCCGGCGGGTGCTCGAGCATGACGGCGACATCTCGGTCGCCGCGGTATGCGCCACCGCGAAGCAGGCGATCGACGCGCTGCCGATGGTCCAGCCGGACGTGGTGACGCTGGACCTGCCCGGCACGGGCGGGCTGGCCGCCATCGAGGAGATCATGAGCGACCGGCCGCTGCCGATCCTGGCGATCTATGCCGACGCCGACGGCCGGGGCGAAACGGCTGCCGCCGCGCTTGCCGCCGGGGCGCTGGACGCGATCGGCCGGGGCGACCTGGACGTGGAGGACCCGGGCGCCGCCGCCGCGGCCGCGTTCCGGCAGCGGGTCAGGGTCCTGAGCCACATGCACGTGATCCGCCATCCGCGGGCCCGGCTGCGGAGCATGCCGGCGTCGCAGTTCCCTGGACGCCCGGCCTCGGTGATCGGGATGTGCGGCTCGACCGGCGGGCCATACGTGCTGGCGCGGCTGCTGCGGGACCTGCCCGCCGACTACGCCATTCCCATCCTCGTTGTCCAGCACATTTCGGCCGGTTTCACCGAGGGGCTCGCCCGCTGGCTGGACCAGTCCGTGCGGCTGCCGGTCAGGATCGCCGCGGACGGGGCTCCGCCGGCCGCGGGGGCCTGGATCGCGCCCGAGGGCGCGCACCTGAAGCTAGCCCCGACCGGACGGCTCTTCCTTGACCGGCGCACCGTCGCCGGGCAGCACTGCCCGTCGGGTGACGTTCTGTTCGAGAGCATAGCCGCGGTCGCAGGCAAGACCGGCGTGGCCATCGTGCTGTCCGGCATGGGCAGCGACGGCGCCAGCGGCGCGGCGGCGGTCCGCCGTCGCGGCGGGCTGGCGATCGCCCAGGACCGGGAATCCTCGGCGATCTACGGGATGCCGCAGGCCGCCATCAGCTACGGGACCGACCTGGTGCTCTCGCCTGGTGAGATCGTCACCCAGCTGATCGGGCTCAGGTACGAGCCGGTGCCGGTACCGGGGACTTGACGATGTCGCTGGCCGAGGTGGCGGAGATCATCCGCAGGGAGACCGGGATCACCCCGGCGGTTTCCGGGGATAACGTGCTGCGGGCCGCGCTGCGCCGGGCCGCGCCCGAACTCGAGCCCGCCGCCTTCGTCCGCGCCGCCGCGGATCCGGTCCGCGGCCGGGACCTGGTGCAGCGGCTCATCGACGAGGTCACGGTGCAGGAGACCACCTTCGTCCGCGACCGTGCCCAGCTCGACAGCATCCCCTGGCCCAGCCTGCTGCACAGCGCGGAGGCAGCCGGATCGGCGGTCATCCGGGTGTGGAGTGCCGGCTGCGCGACCGGGGAAGAGCCCTACACGCTGGCGCTGCTCGCGGCCGAGTCCTTCGCCTCGGCGCGGCCCCCCGTTGACGTGCTGGGCACCGACATCTCGGGCCGCGCCCTCGCCGCCGCCGCGGCCGGGCGCTACCGTGAGCGCGCGGTCCGGGCGCTGGACGCCAGGCTGCGCCTGCGGTACCTGGAGCGGCAGGCAGATGACACCTACCTGGTCGGCGACCCCCTGCGCAGGCTGGTCAGGTACCGCCGCCACAACCTGGCAAGGGATCCGCTGCCACCGCTGGGGGAGGCTGGCTTCGACCTGATCATCTGCCGGAACGTGCTGATCTACTTCGAGGCATCGGCCGCGGAACGGGTGCTGGAACGGCTGGACCACTCGCTGCGGCCGGGCGGCAAATTGCTGCTCGGCGCCGCGGACGCACTGCGGCGCACGGTGCGGATCGCCGCCTCCGACCGCACCGGGGACCGGCCGCCGGCGTCCGGTCCCCTAAGAGCCCCGGGACCCCCAGGACGCCTGAGAGCCCCGGGGCCCGGCGGCCGTCATCCCGCCGTGCCGCGCGCCCGTCAGCCGGTGCCGGCGGCCGAGCCAGCGGATCAGCGGCTCACTGCCGTGCTTGTCGCGGCGGGCAAGGGCGACCGTGACCGGGCCGTTGCCGAGGTGGAGTCGCTGCTGCGGGATGATCCGCTGCACGCGAACGCGCAGTTCGTTTACGGGCTGATGGTGCTGGAGGCCGGCGAGCCTGACCGGGCGGCCGCGGCCTTCCGCCGGGCGCTGTACGCCGACCCGGGGTTCGCCCTAGCGGCCTTCGCGCTCGGCTGCGCACACGACGCGCTCGGGGACAATGCCGCCGCGCGACGCGCCTACCAGCAGGCGCTGCGGACGCTGGACCCGGCCGACGAGCGACGCGAGATCCTGCTCCAGCAGATCCGCATCGGCGATATCGCCACGGCCTGCCAGCTGCGGCTGCGCTGGCACCAGCGACCCTAGCCGCGGGTCGCGGTCAGGAGCCGTCGAGCGTCTCGAGCTGGCCGAGCGCCTGGCCGTAGGCCTGCGAGATCAGCTTGATGACGTTGTCATGGGCGCCGAGCGGCGCGGCGCACTTGGCGCCGACGGCCGCCGCGGCGGTCTCGAGGGCCGCCGGGTCGGCTTCCGGGCCGATCAGGCACGGGGCGATGGCGATCCTGCCCACGCCCATCGCCTCGAGCCGGGCCGCCGCATCCTCGACCGTGGGCGTGCCGTCGAGCGACGCGGCGAGGACGGGCAGGGCAAGCCGGGCGGCGAGCAGGACGGCGGTGATGCTGGCCGAGCCGACCGCCTCCTCCCCGCCCACGGTCGCCACGATGATGCCGTCGGCCGACGTGGTGATGCTGAACATGCGTACCCGGTCGGCCCTGGCAAGCCCGGCGTCGGCGAGCCTGATGTGCAGGGCCTCGGCCAGCTGGGCGTTGGTGTTGAACACCTCGGCGATGCTCGCGTTGGCACCGCTGGCCCCGATGGCCTCCCGCAGCACGCGGACCGTCGCCGGGTGCGGCGCGACCAGCTGGGGGACCACGATCGAGGACGGCGCGCCCGCCGGGCGCCTGGCCGCGGCGTCGGCAAGCACGGCCCTGATCCCGCACGGGTCGCCGCGGCCGCCGTGATCGATCCTCGCCGTGCGGACATCGAGCGCGGGGTTGTTGACCCGGAGCACGGTCGCGATCTCGGCGGTCGGGCCGGACAGGCCGTCCTCGCTAATGCTGGGCACCGCGAGGATGAGCGCGGGCGCTCCCTCGGGCAGGCTGGCGGGTACCGCACGCCGGTGACGGCCACCGGGCTGCACCAGCCGGCCCGCAGGCTGGCGGACCGGGAACCCGTTTCCTGGCTGCCTCATTGCCGGTGCCGACGGCTCCGCTCCCGGCCGCCGCGCGGGCAGTCCGGTCGAGGAATCGCGAACGTCGGTCACACAGCGAAAGCGTAGTCGCCGAAGATCAATAATATGTGAAAATCAACAAAATCCGGATATGCCGCCAATGATGGGTGCGGATGGTTTTGGCCGCCGCGAAGTATTCAGGAACGCCCGGCTGGCTCCGGATCGCTGGGGCTGCGAGGACGCGGCGGATCCTGTGCTCGCAGCGCGCTCCAGCCGAGCCGCCCGGTGACTCCCTCGAGCTTGTCCCCGACTACCAGGCCTTTATCGGTGATGGTAACGCTGTTCAGCGTCATCTGGTGCCAGCTGTTCCGCATCTTGACGACGTTGATCGCGCGGCCGAGCGCGGAGTCCTGCTCGATGTACCGCAGGTCGATGACGTTGTCGAACAGGAACATAAGCCCTTCAAGCGACTGGGCGGTGATCCCGCTGCCCGTCGTCTCGCTGCTGGCCATCAGGGAGACGCCGGCCGCGCGGACGAGCCCGACCAGGCTGCGCATGTAGGCGGGGAAACGGTCCCATTCACGATCGGCGAGGACCAGCTCGGCCAGGCTGTCGATGGCGACGCGGCTCACCCGGTGCTCGGCAAGGTTCGTACGTACGGCGTTCGCCAGGACGTCCAGGTCAAGGTCGCCCATCGACACGTAGGAGATCACCAGGTGCCCGGAGGCGCGATACGCCGCGAGGTCCCAGCCGAAGGCAGCGCCCATGCCGATGAGGTGGTCGGCGGTGTCCTGGAACGTGACGAACAGGCAGCGCTCGCCCTCTTCCAGCCCTTGCGCGAGCCAGCCCATCCCCAGGGTCGTCTTGCCGACACCAGAAGGCCCCATGACGAGGGTGGCGTCACCTCGCCTCATCCCCCTGGGCATCAGGTCGTCCAGGCCGCGGATCCCGCTGCGCATCGGGCCGGACAGCGGCGTCACGCCGGCCGGGACGAGCGTCTCGATGCGCGGGAAGATCCGGATCCCGCCAGAGCCGATCTGGAAGGTGTGCCTGCCTGGCACGTGGCGCCCGCCGCGCATCTTCACGACCCGCAGCGACCGCCGGTCGACCGGCTCGCGGACGTGGTATTCGAGCTGGATGATGCCGTCAGCCAGGGCGAACTCAATGCCGCTTGTCATCTCCTCGGGGGTGTACTCGCCGACAAGCAGCAGCACCGCACCGGACTCGGCGAAACTGGCGGTCAGGTCGTACAAGGCGCCGCGCAGCTCGCGCTGGTCGGCAAATTCGCTGAGCAGCTTGGCGCTGTCGATCACCACGACGGCGGGCTCATCCTCCAGCGTTTTGCGCACGATCTCCGAGACCATGGCCTTCAGCCCGTCCGCGCGAGGAGGCCGCAGGAAGTCACCCAGGTGGATGTACTCGACCCGGGGGCCCAGTGCCCCCGCATCGAAGAAGGTGAACGGCTCCAGGTGCCGCACGAGCTTGCTATGCGGCTCGGACACGGTCGTGTAGTAGATGCTCTTGTGCTCGCTGGTCGCGGCAGCGAAGCACATCTGCTGGGCAAGGATCGTCTTGCCGGTTCCCGGCGCGCCGGCCACCACGACGAGCGCGCCCGACTCCAGCCCGCCGTCGAGCACCACATCCAGCCCGTCGACGCCGGTATTAATCCGCTTCATGGCAGACCACGTCCATCTCTCAGCAGGGGATCAGCGATTGTGACGAGGTGACGCCAGGAGTACGACTTGGAAACGACCGCGTCCGCGCCTTCCGCAAGACGGGCATCATCGCTCGTCGCCAGGATCGGGATGCCCGCCGTGGCGGGCTCGCCTCGCAGCCGCCGGATGAGCTCGGCGCCATTCATGACCGGCATCATCATGTCGGTCACCACCAGGTCGGGCCGCGACTCGCCCACCGCCTGCAGCGCGTCGGCACCGTTACCAGCATCGGCAACCTCATGCCCAGCCCGTTCGAAGATCCGCCGGAGCAGGAGCCGTTGGGCCGGCTCGTCGTCAACGATCAGGATCTTGGACAACCGGATTGCCGCCCCTTCAGGCATAACTACTCTACGAAGTCAAGCTTACACCTAAAGTGACGATCTCAGTGGGGGCAGGTGATGCGGCACCGTCGGCCTGGTATCCGTCCCGGACCCGCCTCGTGCAACGGCCCGGCGCGGTCCCAAAATGGGGATATGGGTGGTCGACCCGGGCACTCGCCGAACTAGTTACTGGCGGGTAGCATAGGGGGCAGGAGGCCCGGACGGGCCAGCGGCGAACGGCGGAGTAGCAGATGAGCCACTACAAATCCAACCTGCGTGACATCGAGTTCAACCTCTTCGAGGTGTTGCGGCGACAGGATCTACTGGGCCAGGCTCCGTACTCCGAGCTCGACGAGGAGACGGTCCGCGGCATCCTCGCCGAGCTGGCGAAGATGGCGACGGGGCCGCTGGCCGAGTCCTTCGCCGATGCCGACAGGAACCCGCCGGTCTTCGATCAGGCCACGGCCTCGGTGCGGATCCCCGAATCGCTGCGGAAATCGTACCGGACCTACATGGACGCCGAGTGGTACCGGCTGTCCCTCCCGCCGGAGCTCGGCGGGACCCAG
>Ga0209693_10000179_pt1 | contig 24293 bp, 15 predicted proteins | sample HubBroMetageWRM3_FD_188345 | JGI IMG/M metagenome (GOLD analysis project Ga0209693, IMG submission 188345) | Warmed soil microbial communities from the Hubbard Brook experimental Forest, New Hampshire - Hubbard Brook CCASE Soil Metagenome WRM 3... | ecosystem: Environmental > Terrestrial > Soil... | reverse complement strand
GAACCACCCTGATCGCCTCGGCGGTCGGCACACCAGGTTCTGCCGACTGGACCAGCCGACTACCGGTTGCGACAGCTGCTAGCCGAGTTCACCGGCCTGTCCGGCCTCACGCCCAATCCCGAAGTTGCCCTTGTTAACCGCTCTGCGGTGGTGCACACCACCGGCACCACTCACACCAACCGCCCCCTGCCCCGCTTCGGCGGCCTGCCTCATTCCGGTCGGCCTATAGCACCGAAGTGACAAAAGGACCGAAAAACCATTCGCGTTTCTCGTGAAGATTTCTTCCCGATGTTCGGGTAACTTCCTTATTACTAGGAAGTAACTTCTAGACGGCAGATGCGGGGGGTTGCTCACTTTCCGGGTGGTGAGGCACGTGGGACGAACGCCAGATGCCGCTGCTGGGGCATGGCCCAGGGTGCCGTCCGAGACCGCCGAGTTGATGCTGCCCGAACTCGAGCGCATGGCCGAGGAAATGATCGAAGCCATCCAGCGGGGGGTGCCCGAGTACGCCCGCCCGCTGGACGACGCCTACCACGGCACAGTTCGCCGGGCCGTGACGCACGCGCTGGGCCAGTTCGTCGAGCGCATCGCCAACCCCGCGACTCCGCGTAAAAGAACTGCGGAGATGTTCCGGGAGATCGGGCGCATCGAAGCCGGGGAGGGTCGCAACCTCGAACCGCTCCAGATGGCGCTGCGGCTGGGCGCCCGGGTCGCCTGGCGGAGCCTGTGCGCGAAGGCCGAATGGCTGGACGCCGACGTGCTCGCCCGGGTCGGCGAGGCGATCTTCCTCTACCTGGACGAGCTGGCTGGCGCGTGCGCCGAGGGTTTCACGTCAGCGCGTGCCGAGGTCGTCGGCGAGCTGGAACGCCGCAGACGGCGCCTGCTCAACCTGGTGGTGGCCGATCCCCCGGCCTCCCCTGACGCGATCGCCGAACTGGCCAGGGCGGCCAGATGGACGCTGCCGCGCCGGGTCGCGATCGTGGCCCTGCGGCACCAGGACAACGACTACTTCGGGCCTCTTCCCCCGCTGCCGCCCGACGTCATCATGGACACCTCCCGCGACGTACTGTGCCTGCTGGTGCCCGATCCTGACGGCCCGGGCCGGGCGCAGATGATCGAGCGCGGCCTGCGCGGCTGGACCGGTGCGATCGGGCCCGCCGTGCCGCTGGCCCGGGCGAGCCGCTCGCTGCGCTGGGCCCGGCAAGCCCTGGCTCTGACCGAGCGCGGGATACCATCCTGCCCCGAGCGGGTCGTCCGCTGCGCGGATCACCTGGCCACGCTCGTGATCTTCGCCGACGAGGAGCTGGCGCGGGTACTCAGCGCGGCCCGCCTGGTGCCGTTCCAGGGGCTGCGCCCGGCCCAGCGGGACATCCTCTCCGAGACTCTGCTGTCCTGGCTGCAGAACCGGGGCAACGCCAAGGCCGTGGCCCGCCAGCTGCACATCCATCCGCAGACGGCCAGGTACCGGCTACGCCAGCTGCAGAGCCTGTTCGGGGAGACACTGGACGACCCCGACAGCCGGTTCGAGCTGGAGATCGCACTGCGCGCCGGGCGCCTGCTCGGCGCGGCATCCTCGCACGGGAAAGGCTCGCGGCCGGCCTCAGGAATGGTCGTAGCCGCGCCCGCCAACGCCGCGACCGACCTAACCCAGGCCCGTGCCACCAGCGCACCCCGCCCCGACGCCTTGACTCCCGCCCGGACTCCGGCCCGCATCAACGGCAAACCCCGCCCAGTCACCCCATCGCGGTCCAGCACCACAACCCGCGCCAGCGCCCGCCCCTCCCGCGCCAGCTCTGCCTGCCCCAGCGACCACCTCCGCCCCGTTCCCCCACCCCGCCTCGCTTGACCGCGGGCGTGAACGCCCAGTCCAAGCGCGCCAAACGGGCGTTAGGGTTCGCGGAAGAGGCGGAGGCGGGACTCGCCGGCGCGCTCGCGCATGGCCGGGTCTTCCACGCCCAGGCCCTCGCGGGGAGCCAGGCACAGCACGGCAGTCTTGCCGACGTGCCGTCCCTGCTGCACGGCCCTGGTGGCCTCGCCCACCTCGGACAAGGGGTAGACGCTGGACAGCGTGGGCGCCAGCTTGCCCAGCCGGACGAGCCGGTTCATCTCCCAGTTTTCCTGGTAGTTGGCGCCGTGGCTGCCGATGATCCGCTTCAGCTTCATCCACAGGTGACGGTTGTCGTACTCATGCTGGTAGCCGCTGCTGGAGCCGCAGGTCACCACCGTGCCGCCGCGCCGCGCCACATAGACCGAGGCCGCGAAGGTGGCCCGCCCCGGGTGCTCGAACACGATGTGCGGGTCCTCGCCTACCTGCCGCCGGATCTCCTCGCCGAGTCGGCGCCAGCCCTTGACGTCCGAGAGCGAGCCGTTCAGGTCCTCGCGGTTCACGACGCCGGCGCAACCAAGCTTGCGGGCCAGCTCGGCCCGCTCGGCCGAGCTGACCACCCCGACCGGGATGCCGCCCCCGCCCGCGACGAGCTGCACGGCGTAACCGCCGAGCCCGCCGGTCGCGCCCCAGATCAGCACCACGTCGCCCTGCTTCATCGCGGCGCCCCTGGGGCTCACCAGCATCCGGTAGGCAGTGCCAGCGCACAGCGTGGTGCTAGCCGCCTCCTCCCACGTCAGGTGGGCCGGCTTGGCCAGCAGCTGGCTCGCCTTCACGACGGCGAAATCGGCCAGCGCGCCGAAGTTCGTCTCGAACCCCCAGGCCAGCGGCTCGTCTGCGGTCATGGCGTCATCCTGAGCCGCCGGGTCCTCCTGGTCGATGTAGGCCGGGCTGACCACCACCCGATCCCCGACCGACCAGCGCCGTACGCCGGCGCCGAGCCGGACGATCACGCCGGACGCGTCCGAGCCGAGCACGTGATAAGGCAGGTTGTGCCGGGCGGCCCACCGGCCCTGACTCCCGTACCTGGCGAGGAACGCGAACGTCGGCAGCGGCTCGAAGATCGCCGACCAGACCGTGTTGTAGTTGATAGCGGCCGCCATCACCGCGATCAGCACCTCGTCGGGGGCCAGTTCCGGTATGGGGACCTCGCCCAGGTGCAGCGACCTGCGGACGTCTTTGTCACCGGACTCCCCGGCGAACATGGCCACATCGGAGCGCCTGGTGTGCGCGGCCCGGTAAGCCTCAGGGAGCGGGCAGCGGGTCAGCTCATTCGCGGGGGCGCCGGAGATGACGGCATCGGTGAGGGTGGTCGAGGCGGTCGGGCCGGTCATGACTCGTCTCCAATCCTGCTGAGCAGCTCGCATAGATGAGCGCCGACGATGGTGACGGCGGGGGGATCAAGCAGGTTGAGGTGGTGTGCGTCAATGCCGACCACCTCCAGGCGCGGGCACAACCGGTCCCAGCCGCGTGCCTCGCCGATGATGTCGTACCGGGGATCGCGCACCGTCCAGGGCGTTTCCCGCTCCGCGCGGTACAGCACTGCCGGCCCCTCGTGGCCGCCCGCCCGGTAGCGCTCGAGCGATCGGGTGTCCTCATAGGAGGTGCGCTGGTGGCGCAGGATCGCCGGGCTGAGCTTGTCGTCCAGGCCCGCCTCGGACATCCGCCGCAGCACCAGCTCGAGCTGCTCGTCTTCGGGCCGTCCGAGCAGTTCCCCGCCGGACAGCCGCACCTCCCGCCCGTAGGTCCTGGTCAGGTAGTCGGCGAAGGCCACGAAGCGGCGAGCCAGCGCGCGGTCCTCGTCGCCGGAGGGCACCGGCTGGGGCAGCGCCGCGTCCAGCAGCACCACCAGCCGTACCCGGTAGCCGTCCGCGGCGAGCTGACGTGCGGTCTCGTACCCGAGCACGCCGCCGAACGACCAGCCGCCGAGGACACACCCGCCAGGAAACCGCTCGCGTACGGCGTCGGCATACCGGCGGCAGCGGTCGCTGACCTCGCCGGACAGGCGTTCCAGCCCGAACACCGGTCGGTCGCGGCCCAGCAGGCTGGCCAGCGCCTTGTACACGCCGGTGGTTCCCCCGGCCGGGTGGGCCAGCAGCACGGGTAGCGTCCCGGCACCCGCCTGGATGGTCCTGATGAGCCCGGACACCTCGCCGTCCTCGGCCAGCCTGACCAGGTCGGCCGCTGCCTCGACGGTCGGGATGGCGAACAGCGCCGCCGCGTCCAGATCGCGGCCGGCCTCGCGCCCCAGCCGCCCGGCGATCTCGGCCCGCGCGGCCTTGGTCAGGCCCGCCGGACGCAGATCGTCGGTCACGCCGACCGCGGTGATGCCGAGCACGTCAGCGGCGACCCGGGCCACCTGTCGCTCGGCCGCGTCCCTTGGCTCGACTCCATAAGAAGGTCCGTTACGCGACGTCAGCAGCCGGCCGTCTGCCCCGGTCGGCGGCGCGGTGCCCGGCTCGGTCGCCGCCGCGGCCGCTGGTTGCAGGCCCAGCTCCGCCGCGAGTGCGTGCTGCAGCTGGGCCACGGTGCCGCCGTCCAGCAGCAGAGCCGGGTCGATGGTGACGCCCAGATCGTGTTCGAGCAGGTAGCCGATGCGCTGCGCGGCCAGCGAGTCCAGTCCGGCGTCGGTCAGGGCCAGATCGGCAGGCAGCTGGTCCGGAGCCAGCCCGAGCACCGCCGCAACCTGACTCAGCGCCCGCTCCTCGATCAGCGCCTGGTGCCGCCCCGGGTCGGCCCGGACCGCCTCGGCGCCCGGCCAGTCCCCGGACCCGGCGCTGGCCTGGTCACGTCCGTGACCAGGACCGCTGGCCAGCATCGAGCTGAAGAACGGCCGCGCCGCGATCTCGGGGAAGGCCTGGGCGGCTGCCGCGCGGTCCATGCGGATCACGCCAGCGGCCGGGCGCCCGTCGGCCAGCAGCGCCTCCAGGGCCTCAACGCCCTCGTCCGGGCCGATGGGCTCGATACCGCCGATGGCCACGTCGCTGGCCTGTCCGGCGGCTGCCCACACCCCCCAGTTGATCGCCGTAGCGGGCAGGCCCTGGGCCCGGCGCCAGGCCGCGAAGGCATCGAGCCACGCGTTGGCGGTGGCGTAGGCGGTCTGTCCCGGTGAGCCGACCAGCGCCGCGGCCGAAGAGAACAGCAAGAACCAGTCCGGCCCTGCCCATTCCGGCTTGTTCTCTGCAGCCCGGGCGCGCTCGATGGCTTCGTGCAGCCGCCAGGCCCCGGTGACCTTGGGTGACCACACTCGTGACACCTCGTCCGCGGTGACGTCGCCGAGCAGCGCGTCAGCGGATACCCCGGCCGCGTGCACGATCCCGTGTAGCGGGGTGCCGCCGCCACCCGCGGCCGCGATGAGCTTCTCAGCCACCCCGGGCCTGGCGATGTCCCCGCGCACCACGCGCACCTTGGTCCCGGTCGCGCGCAGCTGCTCGAGCACCGGCCGGATCTGCGCCGCAGCGCCGGAACGTCCGTTCAGCACGATCCGGCCCGCGCCGCGCTCGGCCAGCCAGCGGGCTACTACCAGCCCGAGACCCCGGCAACCGCCGGTGACGATGTACCCTCCGCCCGGCCGGACGGCCGGGCGGAGGGCTCGTCGGCCGGCTTCCCCCCGGACTAGGCGGGCCACCAGCCGGCTGCCGTCCCGCCACGAGATTTCGTCGTCCGGCTCGTCCGCGATCAGCTCGCTGGCCAGGCAGGCCGCCGCCGCTTCCCCCGACTCCGCCGGATCAAGATCGACCAGGGTGGCCCGGAGCCCGGGACGTTCCAGCGCCAGCACCCGGACCAGGCCGCGCACGGCCGCCAGGCCAGGGTGGCCAGCCTCGCCTGGCCGCGCGGCCGTCGACCCGGCGGTCACGATCCACAGCCGGGCCGGAGGGCCTGGCTGTGCCGCGAGGGAGGCCGCGAACCTGATGGCCGTGAGCACGAACTGCCCGGACGATTCCTGGCCCGGTGGCGGCCGGGGGGCCACGAGCACGGCCCCGGTCGGCGTGGTCCGGTCGAGACTCTCCGGGCCGACTTCGACCTGGTGCCCGGCCGAGCGGAGGCGAGCGGCCAGCTCCCCGGCCAGTCCGCCTTCCTCGCCGTCCAGTACCCAACGGGGTTGACCCACGGCCGGGCCGGCCCGCAGATCGTGCCGCTGCCAGCTCAGCTCGACCAGCTTGTCGCGGTACGGGACGGGGATCGCGGTTCGCGGCACGCGGCTGACCCGCACGTCCAACGCCTCGATCAGGATCGGCCCATTCCCGGGCTGGTCAGCGGTGAGCCGCAAGTCCACGGTCACCTGCCCGTCACCGCGCCGGACGTTGCCGAGCCGGCACTGACCGCCGCCCGCCGCGTCACCGACGACCCGCAGCGCGCCGATGGCCATGGGCACATCGTCGCCGTCAGTGCAGGCGGCGGCCAGGCACCGGTCGAGCACCTCGGCCGGGATGTGCTGGCCGCGAGCACCCCGCACGCCCCGGATGCCAGTCGCATCGGGGTCCGGCCCGTCCTCGGGCCGGTCCGCACGGGCGGGGCTGTCGGACCGGCCCATGTCCCCCCCGGCATCGGGTGGGGTGCCGGGCCGGTCCCTCCCCTCCGCTTGGCCGGCTGAGGGGCGAGTGGCTGCTGGGGCGCAGATGGCCCATGGGGTGAGTGTGCCGACTTCGGGGAGGGTGGGCGCCGGGGCGGCGGTGGACGACGCGGTGGCGGTGGCCAGCAGCTGCCATGCACCGGCCGCGTCCTGCGCGTGGATCCGGACGGCGGCGCGGCGGTCGCCGGCCGTGTCAGGGTCCAGCGGGTCGAGCGTGGTGGTGAGCACGGTGTCGGCGCCGACGGGACGCAGCCGGGCCAGCCGCAGGTCGCTGACCTGCACGGCGGTGCTGGCCGTCGGCCACGCTTCGCACGCGGCGGCCACGGTCATCTCGGCCGCCGCGCTCAGCGGGAACAGGGCCGCTTCGGCCAGCCAGCCCCATGTTGTCCCGCCGGCCCGCAGCTGCCAGGCGTGACCGCCCGTGGGGAGTTCCACGTGCGGGCCGAGCAGGGGGTGACCGGGCGGACCGGGCGGGAGCGGCGGATCGGGCCAGTAGGTTTCGTGGCGCCAGGGCGCGGGCGGCAGGTCGATGACCGGGCCCGGGCCCGGACGGGGCAGGCTGGCCCCGTGCGTGAGCAGCGTGGCCAGGCCGGCGTGGAAGGCGAGGACCTCATCGGTGTTCCGGCGCAGCGTGCCGGTGATCACACCGGGCTCGCCGGTCTCGTGCCGCACGGTTTCGGCCAGCGGCCTGGCCAGCAGCGGATGCGGGGAGATCTCCACGAACGTGCGTAGCCCGTCCCGTGCGGCTGCCGCCACCGCCGGGCCGAGCCGGACCGGCCGCCGCAGGTTGGCGGCCCAGTAGGCCGCGTCGCACCGCGGCGGAGTCCTGGGGTCATCGTGCACGGTGGAGTAGAAGCGCGGCCCGGCTGGCCCGGCTGTAATGCCGGCGAGTTGCGCGGTCAGCTCGCCGAGCAGCGGGTCGACCTGCGGGGAATGGCCCGCGCCCTCGACGGCGAGCAGGCGCGCGGTCGCGCCGCCGGCGCGAGCCCGGCTGACCAGGCTGGCGAGCTGCCCGGCGTCGCCGGTCACCACCGTGGCGGCCGGTGACGACAGCACCGCCAGGTGCACGTCCGGCAGGTCGGCCGCCAGCTCGCTGACCTCGTCGGCGGGCAACCCCACATAGCCCATGGCCCCGGCCCCGGCCAGGCGGGACAGCAGCCGGGACCGGCAGGTGATCACCCGCGCCCCGTCGGCCACGCTCAGCGCCCCGCTGACCACGGCCGCCGCGACTTCCCCCATGGAGTGGCCAATGACCGCGGCCGGCCAGACGCCGCGTGCTTCCCACAGCCGGGCCAGGGCCACCTGGATGGCGAACAGCGCTGGCTGAGCGTGCTGGACCTGGCGCAGGGCCTCGGCGTCGCTGGCGGTCTCGGCGAGCGACAGCCCGGCAGCCTCGGACAGCCGGGCTTGGACCTCGGCGAGGGCCTCGGCGAACACCGGCTCGGCAGCGGCCAGTGCCCGGCTCATGCCGGCCCACTGCGACCCGTAGCCAGAGAACACGAACGCCACGCCCGGGCCGGCCTGGCCTTCGGTCCCGGTCACCACGCCGGGGTTCGGCTCGCCCGCGCCAAGCGCACCGAGCCCAGCGGCCAGCTCGGCCCGGTCGCGGGCGATGACCACGGCCTGGTGCGGCCCGCGACCCCTCTGCCGGTCCAGGGTGCGGGCGAGCGACCGCAGCGGCGGCTCGCCGGAGGGCCTGCCGTCCAGCCAGGCCCCGAGCTGCCGCGCCCGATCTCGGACGCGCTCGGCCGACCTGTCGGACAGCAAGCAGGCCACCGGTTCGCGGTCCTGGTACTCAGGCTGCGCCCAGTCGTCTTCGGCGGGCGCGGCGGCCAGGACGATGTGCACGTTGGTGCCGCTGAACCCGAAAGCGGAGACCCCGGCCGTGGGCGGCCAGGGGTTGCCAGGCCAGTCCGTGGTCTGCGCGGCCACGGCCAGGCCCAGATCGGCCAAGGGCACACGCGGGCTCGGCGCGGTGAAGTGCAGCGTAGGCGGAATCTGGCGGTGCGCCAGGGCAAGCACCGTCTTGATCAGCCCGGCGACGCCGGCGGCGGCCTCGAGATGGCCGATGTTGCCCTTGACCGAGCCGATCAGCAGCGGTCGGCCGGCCGGCCGGCCCGCGCCGAGCACCTGGCCCAGGGCCTGCGCTTCGATCGGGTCGCCGAGCGGCGTGCCAGTGCCATGCGCCTCGACGTAGTCCACCTGGCCCGGGTGTCCTCCCGCAGCGGTGTGCGCGTCGCGCAGCACGTCACGCTGGGCCGCAGTGCTGGGCGCGACCAGGCCATTGGACCGGCCGTCGGAGTTCGCTGCGGTGGCGGTGATGACCGCGAGCACGCGGTCGCCGTTGCGCCGGGCGTCGGCCAGCCGTTTCAGCACGATGATGCCGCAGCCTTCGCCGCGCACCATGCCGTTCGCCCCGGCGTCGAACGGCCGGCAGCGGCCATCGGGCGAGGTGCCCCCTCCGGCGTCGAACGTCATGGTGATCACCGGGGAGAGCAGCAGGTTCACCCCGCCCGCTAGGGCCAGATCGCTCTCCCCGCGGCGCAGGCTGGCGGCCGCGAGATGGATGGCGAGCAGCGAAGAAGAGCAGGCGGTGTCCACGGCCATGCTTGGCCCGCGCAGGTCGAGAACATACGAGATCCGGCCGGCGGCGATGCTGGTGGCTGCGCCGGTGGCGGTCCAGGCGTCGATCCGGGACAGGTCCGAGGTCGTGAGGAATGCGTACTCGGCCGCGCTGATGCCTGCGAACACCCCGGTGCGGCTGCCGCGCAGCGACGCCGGAGGGAGGCCTGCCTGCTCGAGTGCCTCCCAGCAGACCTCCAGCAGGAGGCGCTGCTGCGGATCCATGGCCAGTGCCTCGCCCGGGGATATGCCGAAGAACGCGGCGTCGAATCCGGCGATGTCGGCCAGCACGCCCGCCGACCGTGTCACGCGGGCCAGGGCGTCGCCGGCCGCCGGCGAGCCGTCATCGAATGCCGCCCACCGCTGGGGCGGTATCTCGCCGATGCCGTCGCCGCGGGCCAGCAGGAAGTTCCAGAACGACTCGGGGTCCCTGAGCGTGCCAGCGGTGCCGCCGGGGAAGCGGCAACCCATGCCGACGACCGCGATGACGTCATCTGTCGGCGAGCCCGCCGCGGCCGGCTGGAGCGGTGCCGCCGGTTTCATCTGGCCGTCCGCTGCAGCACCGGCCAGGGCGCTTGCCAGGCCGCTGATGGTGGGGTGCTCCCAGACGAGCGTGGGCGGCAGCGGCCGGCCCAGCAGCGTCTCGAGGTAACCGGCCAGGGCCACGGTGTCGCGCGAGGACAGGCCGTGCTCCTCCAGCGGACGGTCCGGATCCACCTCGGCGTGGTGCAGGCCGCACATGTCAGCGAGCTGTGCGGTGATCAGGCGGCGCAGCTCGTGCTCGCCCGGGACCGTCGGCTGTTCGCTTTCGCCCTGAGGCTTTGGCCGTTCGCGGCCGTGACCCATGATGCGGCGTCCTCCTCCCTCGCACCGGGGCGCGCAGCCGCGTCACTGTCCGCGCGCCGCCACGACGCTAACCGGCCGCAGGGCGCATCGGCTTGCGCCGGCCCGACAGTAGCCGGGCACCGTTTTGTAAACCTCGTGACAGTGGCAGGAAATGGCGGGCCAGGTGACCCGCGCGCGGGTGCGAAACTGCGTGGCCGACTTGCGCCAGGGGTGACAAGCAACCGCCGCCGGTCCGTGCCGTACTGGGGGAATGCTGGGCCGAGGTGACACCGCGGCGCGATGCCAGCGGGCGGCCGAAGCCGGCCGACCGGCCCGCGGCCGCTGGCCGCTGGTGGCCGCGACGATCGGCGTGGCGGCGTTCCTGACCACGATCGACAGCACGATCCTCAACGTCGCGCTGCCGTCGATCCAGCGCGGCCTGCAGCTGCCGCTGCCGGTGCTGCAGTGGGTGGTGACCAGCTACCTGCTGACGTTCGCCGCGCTGATGCTCGCCGGCGGGCGGCTCGCCGACCGTTTCGGGCGGCGCCGGATCCTGCTGATCGGACTGGGCGTGTTCACTGTGGCTTCGGTGCCGGCCGCCGCTGCGAGAGACGCTGCAATGCTGCTGGCCGCCCGGGGGCTGCAGGGGGCAGGCGCCGCGCTCGTGCTTCCGGCCGGGCTGGCGATCGCCGCCGCAGGGCGGACGCCAAGGGAACGAGACGCCGGCGCGGCGGTGTGGATGGCCGCGCTGGCGGCCGCGCTCGCCACCGGGCCGGTGGCCGGGGGATGGCTGACCCAGCACCTCGGCTGGAACTGGATCTTCGTCGTGAACATCCCGGTCGGCCTGGCCGGCCTCGGACTCGGCTGGCTGGCCGTGCCGGAATCGGTCCGGCCGGGCGCCGAGCGGCTCGACTTGGCCGGGCTGCTGAGCGCCGTGGTCACCCTGGCCGCCGCGACGTTTGCCCTGCTCGAGGGGCCGACCCTGAGCTGGGGCTCGCCGGCGGTGGCCGGAGCCGGCGCCGTGGCGTGCGCGGGCGCGGCCTGCTTTGGCTGGGCCGAACGGCACTCACACGCACCGATGGTCGACTTCACGCTGCTGCGAGAACGTGCGCTGGCCGGCGGGATCGCCGCTTCGGTCCTGTGGGGAGCCGGGGTGAACGGGGTGTTCTTCTTCACCTCGCTGTTCCTGCAGCGCGCGGCGGGCTTCTCGGCGAGCCGGACCGGCCTGGTCTTCGTGCCGATCGCCGTTCTGGTGATCCTGGTCAGCCCGCTCGCACCAGGCCTGGTCGGGCGGTTCGGCGCGGCCCGGGTCTCCGCCGCAGGCCTGATGCTGGTCGCGGTGGGCCTGGCCGCGGTGTCGCTCACCCGGCACGATGTGACCTTGCTGCGGCTGCTGCCCGGGGTCGCCATCATCGGCGTCGGCTCGGCGCTCACCGTGCCGCTCACCTCCAGCGCGCTGGCGGCCGTGCCCGAGGCGCGCGCCGGCCTGGCGGGCGGCCTGCTGGGGGTGGCCAGAGAGGCGTCCGGCCTGGTGGGCATCTCAGTGATCGGCCTGATTGTCACGTCAGGGCAGGCGGTGCCAGCGCACGGCCGCCTGGGCGGGGCCTTCGTGGCCGGATACGGGACCGGCCTGATGGCCGCGGCCGGGCTCGTCGCGCTCGGCGCGGTGATCGCCTGGCGCACGCTGCCCGCCGCACCCCCTGACTAAGCACCTGCCTGGCCCAGCCGCCTGGTTAAGCCCCGAGGGCCGTTTCGATCATGGGCCAGGACTGGTCGAACGCGGTCGACCAGTAAGGCCAGGAGTGACAGCCGCCGCTGTAGAAATCCGAGGTGTAGCTGATCCCGAGAACGGTCAGCTCGGCCGCCAGCGCGTAGACGCTGGGCGCCACCGCCGACTCCAGGATGTTCCCCCCGGTCGGGCACGAGGTGTCGGAGCCCGAGGCGGTCAGGCCGTTGCCGACGGACAGGAACATCTGTGAGCCGCGCAGCGACGGGGCGAGCGAGCAAGGATCGTGATCCTGCCAGATCGGGCGCTGCAGGACCGGGTCGCCCCACAGGTCGTCGGGGAAGATGCCGGCCCGGGTGACTACTGCTTCGATGAGGGTGACCGCCGAGGGCAGCAGAGTGCAGTCCATGCCGCTGTAGGAGGCCACCGCCGCGTATGCGCCCGGATGGTGCGCGGCGATGAACAAGGCGGCTCCGCCACCGGTCGATACCCCGGCGATGGCCTGCACCGTGCTCGCGCGGAACCCGCTCTGCAGGATCTGTGGCAGCTCGGTCGCTGTGTAGGTCTCCCAGTTCTCGCCGCCTAGGCCGAAGTTCCACCAGTTGCTGTAGAAGCCGACCGGCCCGCCGTCAGGCATCGCGATGATCACTGGAGCGCCCTGCGTCTCCTGCTCGACGTTGGTCTCCTCGGTCCAGGTCTGGTAGGTGTCGCAGCAGCCGTGCAGCAGGTACAGCACCGGCCAGGTGCGAGCCGCCATGGGCGACCAGCCGGGGGGCAGCAGCAGCCGGACCGTAGTGTCGGCCGCGACGGCCGGGGAGTAGATCGTGACGTCCAGGGTGCGGGAGTCGACCTGCTGCTCGGAGACGACGTAGGCACCGTCGGCGGCCGTGCCTGCGAGACCAGCGGCGGCCGCGCCCCCGTGCGGGGCCGTGGCCAGTGCGATCGAGGTGATGACCACGGCCGCGGCAGCGGCCGGCCGGAGCATGCGCATGGGCTTCGCCTTCCTGTGAGTTCTTAGCCGTCGGCGGCGAATGCGCCGAGCAGGTAGCGCTCGCAGCAGGCCGACCGGGCGATCTTCCCGCTGGACGTGCGTGGGATATCGCCGGGCCGGACCAACCGGAAGTCGTGCAGCGGGGCGCCGTGACGCGTCGACACGGCGGCCCGCACGGCCCGGATCACCTCGGCCTGGTCCACCTGCTCGGCCGCGGCCTGACGGCTGCGCTCGGCGACGACCACGAGCCGGTCGCCCGCCTCGCCCGGGGCGGCGAACGCCGCTACCCGGTCGCGGCGGATCACCGGGTGGGCGTCTTGCGCGGTGGCCTCGATGTCCTGCGGGTAGTGGTTCCGGCCGTCGATGATGATCAGGTCCTTCAGCCGCCCGGTGACCAGGAGCTCGCCATCGTGGAATACCCCGGTGTCACCCGTGCGGAGCCAGCCGTGCTGCGGCGTGCCGTCCGGGGCGGCAGCGAGCACCCCGCCGAAGGTCTCCGCGCTGCGCTCGGGCGAGCCGAAGTAACCGGCCGCGACGTTGGGCCCGTGCACCCAGATCTCGCCGACCTGGCTGTCCGGGCACAACGAGCCGGCCTGCGGGTCGACGATCGCCACCCGCTGGCCGGCCGGGACGCCGCAGGAGGTCAGCAAGACCACTGAGTTTTCGTCCCCGGCGAGCGGGATGGCTTGCCCGCGCTGGAGCGCGGCGCGATCCAGCGCCACCGTCAGGGGTGGCCGGCCCGGACGGGTCGATGCAACGTAGAGCGTGGCCTCGGCCAGCCCGTAAGCGGGCGTCAGCGCTCCTGGGGCCAGACCGCAGCCGGCAAAGGCTGCGGTGAACTTGCGCAGGGTGGCCGGGCGGACCGGTTCGGCTCCGTTGATGAACGCGCGGACATCGCTCAGGTCCAGGCCGGCCCGTTCCGCCTCGCCGATCCGGGTCGCGCAGTACTCGTAGGCGAAGTTCGGGCCGGCGGTGAAGACGCTGGGGTGCTGCGAGGCGAGCTGCAGCCACCGGGCTGGCCGCATCAGGAAAGCGACGGGATCCATGAACGCGGCCTGGCACCCGGCCGCTACCGGCATCGCGATCGTCATCATGAAGCCCATGTCGTGGAACAGCGGCAGCCAGCCGACCGCGGTCGACTGGTACGGCTCGACCCCGAGGGCGGCGGAGATCTGGGCGGCGTTCGCGGCCAGGCAGCCGTGAGTGATCATCACGCCCGCTGGCGTCCGGGTGGACCCGGACGTGTACTGGAGGTAGGCGAGGTCGGCGGGCCTAGCTTCCTCGTCGCGCCAGCCGTCGGCGAGCTCGGCCGGGACCGTGTCCACGCTGATGACATGCCGCGGCTGCGCCGCGCACTCGCGCAGCAGCGACGAGACCGACTCGGCGGCGGCATCGGTCGTGAGCACAGCCGCGGGGTCGGCGTCGGCCAGGATCCGCAGCAGCCGGTCCCGGTGGCCGGGCAGGTCGGGGGTAAACAGCGGGACGGCCACGACGCGGGCGTAGAACGCGCCGAGCATGGCCACCACATAGTCCAGGCCCTGTGGGGCCAGCACCGCGGCGCGGTCCCCGGCCAGCACCCGGCCACGCAGCGCGGCGGCCACGGCGCGCGCCCGCTGATCGGTCTCGCGCCAGTTCATCGTGGTCCGGTGGCCGTCCGGGCCGGCCAGGTAGTCGAAGAACGTGTAGCCGGGGCGGTCGGGGATCGTCTCGGCGAGCTGACGGGCGCGCAGGACCAGGGTCGTCTGCTGCGACCTGAGGGCGGCAGCCCCAGCCTGAGCCGCTGTGTCGCGCATGGCCGCCTCCGATCGCCGGGCTGGGCTGCACGCCAGCCGGGGCGTAAAGTTACCTGGGCCTAGCCCGCGCCTCTCCTCAGCGACTGACACATCGCGGCAATGACGACTGTTACCCGCGTGACAAAGGGGCGAGCAGCGCAGCGGTGCTGAAGGCCGACACCCTGGGTGCCGCGGCCCCGGATACGCCGATGTACGACTACCACGCCGACACCGACGAGATCGTTCCCGTCGCCCAGGACAACACCCTCACCCAGAACTGGTGCGCGTGCGGCGCCACCGTGCAGATCGTTCGCGACCTGATCGGCGAGCAGAGGAGGCCATCGCTCGGGAGAACTCCGCCCTGACCTTCCTGACCGACCGGTTCGCCGGAACCCCACCACCAACAATTGCTGACCTGGATTTCTGGGCGAACCACCCCGCGAGGTCGCTGACCTGGGCCGGGCACGGCGTCGATGCTGGGCGCTGTCAATTCGATCCTGGGCAACCCGCGATACACCGGGCGGCGGGTGCGGAACCGGCAGCGGACCGACACCGAGCTGGCCGACCCGGCCAACATCGCCCTGGGGCACCGCACCTGCCGCGGTGGAACCTGCCCGACGGCTGGGTCATCTCCGCGGCCGCGGGACCTGCGGGCGGCCTATGGAATCAGCCTGGTCCAACGGCAAGCCCGCCTACCGGTGCCGTCACAGCCACACCAGCGCCGCCCGGCCCGTTCCCGCCCGGCCGAAGAACGCCTACGTCCGGGAGGACAGGATCCGGGCGCAACTGCCCGCCCTGCACAGCCTGCTGACTTGCCCGCGGCAGCCCGCCGCCGCTGCGCGCGGCAGGCGCCGCACCAGATGAGGCACCGAGATGAGCGCCCGGCCAATGCCGGGGACATAAGCTACCTGCGCGCGGGCGCAGCTTCCAGGCAGTGTCCGGCGGCCGCCCCAGACAAGGTGCCATCCGGCAAAACGATGATGGCTATCTCGCCAGGCAGACGGGATTCCCAGCGGCGCCGGGGCCTGTCAAGGAACGCGGCCTGGGTGACGTCACCGCGGCGCTCCGCGATCCTCGCGCGCAGGAAAGTGAGCTCTGTATCTTGCTGTCGCCACAGACCCCTCCCGATATCCCATCGAAGGAAGAGTCAGGGGTCCGTGCGCCCGCCTCCGGTCGCCGGCGGGGCAAGCAGCTGATCGATGAGGATGTCCTTCAGCCATCGCTCGTACCGTCCCGGGGGCCAGGCCCGCTCGTCGACGAGCAGTCGGTAGACCTCGGGAGACATGAGCGCATGGATGATGTCCGCGGCGTCGCGCTCTGTCAGCTCCTGCCGCAGCGCGCCGGGACGGGCCAGGGACGAGGCGATCTGCCCCTGGCCCTCTTGCCGCTGTCGCGTGTACTCCGCGAGCAGCGCCGCCGCCTCGGGATCGGCGCCTGAGGCGCTGAGGAGGATCCGGTAGACCGGTGCCGACCGCGCGTTGATCTGACGGCAGATACCGGCGAACCCCGACAGCTGCCTGACCGGATCCGTGTCGGCGAACAGCACACGGGTGCCGGCCCGATCCTGCAAAGAGGCCGCCTCGTCGTCACCGGCGATTGAGACGTCGAGCAGCGCCCTGAGGATCCCGAGCTTGGAGGAGAACAGCCGGTACACGGTCGCGGACGGGACGTCCGCGACCTCGCTGATGGCCTCCATCGTCGTTGCCGCGTAGCCGCGCTGGAGAAACAAGGCCCGCGCCGCCTGGACAACCGCGGCACGGGCCAGCCGCGTTCGCGCCTGGCCCGTGCCGCGGGCCTTCCGGCCGCTGGCGTCCCGGAAGCTTCGGTCGTTGAGGTCGGTAGCCACGCTTGTGAGATTACTACTCTCAATATGAGAGTGATACTCTCAATATGAGAGTGTCACATACCGCTGTCGGCGGCGTGGCGGCACCGGGCGTCAACCCGAGGAGAAAGGACACTGGCATGAACATCTCGACCGCACCGCCGGGCATCGCGAGCCGCCACCGATTCCTCCGCTGGAAGCCGGCCGCCTACTGGCTGGCCACCGCGGTGGTAGTGGGCGAGCTAGGCCTCGGCGGCATCTGGGACATCACCCGCCTGCCGTCCGTCCGCGAACTGGTGACGAACCTGGGCTACCCGTCCTACTTCCTGGTGCTGCTGGGGACCTGGAAGGTGCTTGGTGCGGGCGCCCTGCTCGTCCCGCGCCGCGCGCTGCTCAAGGAATGGGCTTACGCAGGCGCCTTCTTCACCTACAGCGGGGCCGTCGTCTCCCACCTGACCACCGGCTATGACCTCGGCGAGGTGCCGCTCGCGGTCACCATGGCCGCGCTGACCGTGCTGTCCTGGGCGCTGCGACCCGCGAGCCGCCGCGCGCCGCGCCCGGCGTCAGCCGCACCGCCGGGTTCCGCGGTCCGCGGCACCCGGGGCATCGCACACGCCGCTTTGCCGCGCGGGAGGCGGTGAGCGATTATGGCCCGGATCACCGTCCGGCCGCCGTCCAGAGGCCGCCGCGCTGGTCGCGCAGCTGGCGGACCCGGACCGGGGGTGGGACGCGATTGTGTGGGGGAGTATGAGCGGGCGTTCTAGGGCAGCCAGTACGCGGCGATGGCGCCGTTGTTCGAGCATTACGGGGTGCAGTTGTGGATGCCGGAGGCGGGCGGCCCGGTCGATTACGCCTCGGAGCATGATGAGCAGGCGATGACGGTGCTGGGGCTGTTGTCGAAGCGGGAGATCACCCGGACCAGCATCCGGGTCCGTACCGCGATGGCCGCCCAGACCCGGCAGGGCCGGTACCTGGGCGGTCGCCCGCCCTACGGGTACCGGCTTGGCGATGCGGGTCCGCACCCGAATAAGGCGCACGCCGCCTGGGGCAGGCGGGCGCACCGCCTCGAGCCCGACCCGGAGACGGGGCATGTGGTGCGGTGGATGTTCACGCAGCGGCTGGCGGGGGCACATGTGTTGCGCGGATGCCCGCGCGCTGAACGACGCGGGCATCCCGTGCCCGTCAGCGGCCGACCCTGACCGGAACCCACACCGCACCGGCTCGGCGTAGACCCTCGGCACCGTGGCGACCATCCTGGGCAATCCGCGGTACACCGGCCGTCAGGTGTGGAACGGCCAGAGCACCGACACCGAGCTGGCCGACCCCGCAGACCGTTGTCAGGAAAGCAAGCTGATCCCGGGCTAACAGAGGTCCCGCGCCGGAAGGAGGAGCAGAAAACCGCCGGTCGCCCGGCGCAGGCGGAAGCCTGCACCCGGGTGACGTTCCCGCCTGCCGCAAAACGGCCGGTTATGGGGTTTTACTGTGTCCGAGGGGGGACTTGAACCCCCATGCCCTTTTGGGGCACTAGCACCTCAAGCTAGCGCGTCTGCCAATTCCGCCACCCGGACGAGTGCGTGCCACGGCTGATGCCGGGCTGGCCGCATCACGATAGCAAATCCGGGCGGTTACGGCGACGAGGCTTTGGCCGGGCAGCGCTGGAGCATCGCAGCAGGCGACCTGGAACGCTGTGCCGCGGGGTTGGGCGAGCGCGGGGGACCAGGACGCAGGGTGTAGTGCGACGATGGCGGGATGACGGACAACGCACCGGTCGGCGACTCCGGCGGCCCGACCGCGCAGGATGAGGTCGCCGCTCTCGCCAGCGAACTGATCAGGATCGACACCACGAACCCTGGGGACCACTCGGGCCCAGGGGAACGCGCGGCGGCCGAGCGCGTGGCGGAGCTTCTCGCCGAGGTTGGGCTGGAGCCCACCGTGCTCGAGTCTCATCCGAAACGCGCCAGCGTCGTGGTCCGTATCGAGGGCGAGGACCGGGCGCGGCCGGGTCTGCTCATCCACGGTCATCTCGACGTTGTCCCCGCGGACCCGGCCGACTGGCGGGTGCACCCGTTCTCCGGCGAGACCAAGGATGGCTGCGTCTGGGGCCGCGGCGCCGTGGACATGAAGGACATGGACGCGATGATGCTCGCGGTGATCCGGCAGCGGCTGCGTGAGGGCCGGCGGCCGCCGCGCGACGTGGTGCTCGCGTTCCCGGCCGACGAGGAGGCGGGCGGGAAGTGGGGCGCCCGCTGGCTGGTGGACAGCCACCCCGAGCTGTTCGAGGGCGTCACCGAGGCGATCGGGGAGGTCGGCGGGTTCAGCGCCACGATCGGCGGGCGCCGGCTCTACCTGATCCAGACGGCCGAGAAGGGCATCGCCTGGATGCGGCTGACCGCGCGCGGGACAGCGGGACACGGATCCATGCTGCAACCGGACAACGCGGTCACCGAACTGGCCGAGGCGGTGGCCAGGATCGGGCGCCATGAATGGCCGGTCCGGCTCACCCCGGCGGCGCAGGACTTCCTTGACGCGGCGGCAGCGGCACTCGGCGTCGAGGTCGATCACGGTGACTACCGCGACCTCATCGCCAAACTGGGCCCGATATCGCGCCTGGCCGGCGCGACCGTCAGCAACACGACCAACCCGAGCGTGCTCAGCGCCGGCTACAAGGTCAATGTCGTCCCGCAGGTAGCGACCGCACAGGTGGACGGCAGGTTCGTGCCCGGCGGCGAGGACGACTTCTTCGCCGAGGTGGACAACCTGCTTGGCCCGGGCGTGCAGCGCGAGTTCATCCACCACGACATCGCCGTGCAGACGACGTTCGACGGGCCGCTCGCCGATGCCATGGCCGCCGCGGTGCTCAGCGAGGACCCGGAGGGGCAGGTCGTGCCTTACTGCCTTTCTGCGGGGACGGACGCGAAGTCGTTCCGGCGCCTCGGCATCAGGTGTTTCGGGTTCAGCCCGCTGCGGCTGCCCGCCGATCTTGATTTCGCCGGCATGTTCCACGGCGTGGACGAGCGCGTTCCGGTCGACGCGCTGCAGTTCGGCGTTCGTGTCCTGGATAAATTTCTCGATCTTTGCTAGGCCTTTGTCCCAGGTCAGGACCCTGATGAGGCGGGCATGGTGTCCGGACGAGGGACCCGTTTCGCCAATTACCCCTTGCGTACGTTGAGTAGCGCTATAGTTACGCACTGTGTGAGGCCGCTATCCCCGGGGCGCGCCCCTTCCACCTAGCGCCCCGGGCGGCGGTCGAGCACATCGCCGGTACCGACGAGGAGGGTCGCCTGTGTCGCCGGAACAGGGCCAGCGCCCGACGTGGCTGGTCGGCGGTCATGCCCACGCCGGGAGGCATGACGCCGCCAGCAGCGCGAAGGCCTGGCACCTGGGTTGCTTGATCCTCGCCGCCGGCCGCGGGTCACATCCCGCTCAGGCGGTCACGGCCGGTGGCCTCGCCGCAATGGCGAGTGCCCCGGCTGTGGCCGCCGGCCCCCGCTTACCCCGCTGAACCAATCCCGCTGCCAGGCCGCCTCGGCGACCGGGTAGCACCAACCCCCGAAATAGCCGTCCTTGCCTGCTGCAATCGAAGGTCACTTTTAGTTACAGGTGAGTGACAGCTAGTTATGCGAGGAGCGATCGATGAGTACTTGGGTCGGCATGGGCCCGGTGATCGGACCCGGCTCGCTTGACGGGTTTGCCGTCGGCGTCATGATGTCCGGGGCGTTTTTCCTGGCGCTCACGGCTCAGCGGCGGGCGCGCCGGCGCCCGGCCGTGGCGGTGGGCACCACTGGCATGCTGACGGCCGGGCACGACTGGCTGTCCCGGCGTCCCAGGTTTCCCAGGATCTCCAGGGCACCCAGGGTCACCGAGATTCCCGGGCAGTCCGGGGTCTCCGGGAATCCCGACGTGTCCGGGGCCAGGACATTCGGCGCGGATGCGCTCGAGCCCGGTGCGTTCGAGGCGGGCGCGTTCGGGCCGAGCCCGTTCGGAGCGGGGCCCTTCGGCCCCGGCGCCGAGCGGCTGGCGCAGCCGGACGAGCCGGGAGCCTACAGCGACACCGGCTGGCACCTGACGGTCGGCGATGACGGCCGTGCAGCGGGCGGCCACCGGAGCAGGCACCGGTCCAACGAACCGCTCCCGGGCACCACGTCACCGGACCGGACCCCCCGAGGCGGCACGTCGCGGGACAGCGGCCACGGGAGCGGCGCGGTCCCGGGCAGCACCCGGCGTTCCAGCGGCGGCTTCCCCGACAGCGCGTTCCCGGATGACGCGTTGCCCGACGATGTGTTCCCGGAGACCGGGTTCCCGGACGTGGAGTTCCCCGGCGAAGAACCGCGCGACGCCGAGTGGCTGGACCCGCTTCCCGGTATGACGCCGCGCGGCGCCGGGCGGCTGGAGCCGCCGCCGGGCATGGCGCCACGGGATCGCGGGCGGCGGGAGTCACCCTTCCCTGACTGGGCATCCCGGGAGGACAGGCCGTTCCCGGGCGGGGCCTCGCGGGACCGCGGGCGGCCGGACGTGGAGTTCCCCGACGTCGCGTTCCCCGACGGCACGTTCGGCACGTCGAAGCGGCCCGAAGCGCGCCGGCTTCCGCGGCATGCGGCGCCCGCGGTCGGAGTGGGCAGCAAGGTGAGCCACTGGATGACCGGCCTGTTCGCCAGGCCTGCGACGAGCGGCGCGCGCGGCTGACCGCTGCGCGCGAGGAGCGCTTCCTGTCGGCCCCGGGTGCGCGGCTTGGGGCCGGCAGGAAGCCTGGCTTGATCCGGAACGGGCCGCGTGCCTGGACTCGTCTAGGGACGGAACCGGGGCAGCGGGGTCCTGGCGGGGCGGATGATCTGCCGCCGCAGCGTCGCCTTCCTGCTGCCGTCGGCGTTCCGCAGCATCCGGGCGAGTTCCCAGTGACCGTACTCGGCATGGTCCGTGAGGATCCTCCGCGCATCATCCCTGGGGATGTCGCGCGGCAAGTAGAGGACCATGTAGGAGTACTCCGCCATCTCCATCATTGTGCGCCATCGCCGCGGTGGTTCAATCAGCTTGAGGAAACGCATCGGACAGGTTGCGGGAACACAAGTATCCACGCGGCGAGTTGCAGCATAGAGACTGCGGGTAGCAGATGGCCGTACAGTCGGTCGCCTGCGGGCCGGCTGCGGTAGCCTCCAGGGCGGCCGTGGTAGCTGAACGGCCCGCGGGATGTGAAGGTGAGAGAGTGGCAGCAAGGACAGGTTCGGCCGCCGGCGGCGGGAAGGCGCGCAGCGCCTCGCGCAAGAACGGCGCGGCCAGCAGGAGCGGTGCCGGAGGCAACGGCGAAGCATCCCATGGCGGCAGGCGTCTCGTTATCGTCGAGTCGCCTGCTAAGGCACGCACGATCGCGGGCTACCTCGGCAAGGACTACGTGGTCGAGTCGAGCATCGGCCACATCCGCGACATGCCGGACAAGGCGGCGGAGATACCCGCTAAATACCGCGGGGAGCCGTGGGCGCGCCTCGGCGTGAACGTCGATGCCGACTTCGAGCCGCTCTACGTCGTCAACGCCGACAAGAGGCAGCAGGTCTCCAAGCTCAAGAACCTGCTCAAGGACGCCGACGAACTGCTGCTCGCCACCGATGAAGACCGCGAGGGCGAGGCGATCGCCTGGCACCTGCTCGAGGAGCTCAAGCCGAAGGTGCCCGCCCGGCGCATGGTCTTCCACGAGATCACCCCCGAGGCGATCGCCCAGGCCGTGGCGCACCCGAGGGAAATGGACGAGGGCCTGGTGGAGGCCTACCAGACCCGGCGGGTGCTCGACCGGCTCTACGGCTACGAGGTCTCGCCGGTGCTGTGGAAGAAGGTCATGCCGCAGCTGTCCGCTGGCCGGGTCCAGTCGGTGGCCGTCCGGCTCGTGGTGGACCGCGAGCGGGAGCGGATCGCGTTCCGCGGCGCCAGGTACTGGGACCTCGAGGCGGTGTTCGCGAAGGTCAGGACCGAGCAGGGCGACGCGGCCGACGTGTCCTCGTTCCCGGCCGCCCTGGTGTCGGTCGACGGCCGCCGGGTCGCGCAGGGCCGCGACTTCAGTTCCGTCGGCGAACTGAAGACCCAGGACCTGCTGCACCTGGACGGCGAGGCGGCGGCCGCGCTGGCCGACCGGCTCGCCGACGCGTCGTTCTCCGTGTCGAGCGTTGAGCGCAAGCCCTACCGCCGTTCGCCGTACGCCCCGTTCCGCACCACCACGCTGCAGCAGGAGGCCTCGCGCAAGCTCGGCTTCTCGTCCAAGTACGCGATGTCGGTGGCGCAGCGGCTGTATGAGAACGGCCACATCACCTATATGCGGACCGACTCGACCACGCTGTCGCAGACTGCGATCACCGCGGCCCGGGCGCAGGCCCGCGAACTGTACGGCGCGGACTACGTGCCGGACGCGCCGCGCGTCTACACCAGCAAGGTGAAGAGCGCCCAGGAGGCGCACGAGGCGATCCGGCCGGCCGGTGACCGGTTCCGCACGCCGGCCCAGACCGGCCTGTCCGGCGACGAGTTCCGCCTGTACGAGCTGGTGTGGAAGCGCACCGTGGCCTCGCAGATGAAGGATGCAACCGGCGAGTCCGTGTCGGTCCGCGTGGCCGGCCGGTCCAGCGCGGGCGAGAACGCCGAGTTCGGCGCGTCCGGCAAGGTGATCAGCTTCTACGGGTTCCTCAAGGCCTACGTGGAGGGCGCCGACGACCCGGACGCCGAGCTCGACGACCGCGAGCGGCGGCTGCCGCCGCTGGCCGAGCGCGAGCCGCTGACCGCGGAGAGCCTGGCCGCTGCCGAGCACGCGACCCGGCCGCCGGCCCGGTACACCGAGGCATCGCTGATCAAGGAACTGGAGGACCGGGCGATCGGCCGCCCGTCCACGTACGCCTCGATCATGGGAACGATCCTGGATCGCGGCTACGTGTTCAAGAAGGGCACCGCGCTGGTCCCGTCGTTCATCGCGTTCGCCGTGGTCACGCTGCTCGAGCAGCACTTCGAGCGGCTGGTCGACTACGACTTCACCGCGCAGATGGAAGAGGCGCTGGACGAGATCGCCAGGGGCGAGGCGTCGCGGGTGCCCTGGCTGCGGCGGTTCTACTTCGGCGCCGACGGCGAGGAGGGCCTCAAGGAGCTGGTCAGCGACCTGAGCGACATCGACGCCCGGGCGGTCAGCTCGTTCCCGCTGAGCGGCAGCGACATCATCGTCCGAGTCGGGCGCTATGGTCCTTACCTTGAACGCGACGGACAGCGGGCTAATGTGCCGGAGGGCACCGCCCCGGACGAGCTGACACCGGAGTTCGCCGAGGAGCTGCTGTCGCGGCCGACCGGCGACAAGATCCTCGGCACCGACCCGGAGACCGGGCGGACCATCGTCGCCAAGGCGGGCCGGTTCGGCCCGTACGTGACCGAGCAACTCGGCGACGACGCGCCAGCTTCGGCGAAGCCGCGTACCGCCTCGCTGCTGAAGTCCATGGATTTGGACAGCGTGACCCTGGACGAGGCGTTGCGGCTGCTGACGCTGCCGCGCACGCTCGGCGAAATCGACGGCGAGCCGGTCACCGTTCAGAACGGGCGCTACGGGCCTTACGTAAAGAAAGGCGCGGACAGCCGCTCGCTGGAATCCGAAGAGCAGATGTTCACGGTCACCCTGGACCAGGCGAAGGAGCTGTTCGCGCAGCCCAAGCCTCGTGGCCGGGCGGCACGCGCGGCCGCGGCACCGCCGCTGCGCGAGCTCGGCGACGACCCGGTCAGCGGCAAGCCGATCGTGCTGCGCGAGGGCAGGTTCGGCCCGTACGTCACCGACGGCGAGACCAACGCGTCGTTGCGAAAAGGCGACGCGGCCGAGTCCATCACCCCGCAGCGCGCGGTCGAACTGCTGGCCGAGCGCCGTGCCGCGGCACCGTCCCCGCGGCGATCGGGCGGAGCCCGGACGCGGACGACCGGGTCCGCGGGCCGGTCAGGGTCAGCGAAGGCGCCCCGTTCAGGCTCGAAAACCAGTGGAACTCGTGCCAAAAAGACGTGACAGACAGATACACGAAGAAAAGCGGCCTTCCGATCATCTGGGCCGGTGACAGGACCGCAGAGCAAACTGCCGATA
>Ga0209693_10000178_pt1 | contig 24339 bp, 19 predicted proteins | sample HubBroMetageWRM3_FD_188345 | JGI IMG/M metagenome (GOLD analysis project Ga0209693, IMG submission 188345) | Warmed soil microbial communities from the Hubbard Brook experimental Forest, New Hampshire - Hubbard Brook CCASE Soil Metagenome WRM 3... | ecosystem: Environmental > Terrestrial > Soil... | reverse complement strand
TTGCCCTTGTTAAGGGTCCAGCCCACATCGTTGCCGTGGTCGGCACGCCAGGCCCAGATGTTGTCGATGATCGAGTTGCTGGCGTTGTCCAGCAGGCTCACCGTGGCGCTCACCGGGGTGGTCTCAGCGCCGCCGATGCGGAAGAAGACGTCCTGGATCAGGTCCGGGTCGCTGGCGTTGCTCGGTCCGGGCGTCCCGACCGACAGCAGGACCGGCGAGTTGACCGGGCCCGCGTCGATGATCATGCCAGACAGCTTCACCCCATCGTTCGGAAGAACGACCATGGCGGCGTTGCCGCGCTGCGGGACCAGGGTGGCCATGCCGAGGCCCAGCACCACGGTGTTGGGCCGGCTGACCAGGATGGGCTGGTTGAGGTTGTAGACGCCGGGGGTGAGGATCAGGCTCTTGCCGAGGGCCAGCGCGACGTTGATGGCCAGGACCGACGTGCTCGGGTTGGCCACGAAGAAGTTCGACAGCGGAATGGAGCTGCCGGCTTCCGTGCCGCTGGTCCAGGTCGGCCCGGACGAATTGTGCTGGACCGCAGGAACGAAGACGCTGTAGCTGCCGTTTGAGCCGGTGTAGAGGAACGGCTCTTCCTCGGTCAGCGGACAGGTGCCGAGCGTGGTGTACTGCGTCCCCGACACCACGCCGAACGACTGCGCGGGAGCGCCGGGGTCGCCGCAGAAGACCTGGTTCCAGACTGAGTTGCTCCACCCGTCCAGGTCGCTGTTCCTCGTCACCCACTGCTGCTGGGAACCGTTGACGACCTGATCGCCGGCACCGGTGAACTCGGAGTTGGCGATGAACCCGCCGCTGGAGTAGCCCGGACTGGTGCAGTAATCGAACAGGAACAGGTCGCCGCCGTTTATGTGGACTGACCGCAGCGGTGCGGCCTGCGAGACCGCCCAGGCTTCGCGGCCGGTCTCGCAGCTAGTCGTGGTCGTCGTCACATTGATCGTGAGGTTCGACAGCGATCGCCAGAAGTTGTCTAGCGCGGTGCAGCTGCCGTCGGAGCACTGGTTGTTCACGTTGATCTCGCCGTTAACGGTGACATCGTTGGGGCTCAGTCCGAGGCCGGCGACGGTGGTGTAATAACCGACCTGGAAGATGAGCGGGTCGGCGGCCGTTCCGTAGGTGCCGGGCTCGAAGAGGACGGCGTAGCGCTGGGAGCCGAACTGGTTGGACACCTGCTGGGCGGCGATCGAGTCCAGCGTGTTCTGGATCGAAGACTGCGACATGGTGTCGTTGAAGATGTAGACGTTCGGGCCGAACTGCCCTCCGGTGGTCGAGGGCGCCACCGGAACCGCGGCCGCAGCCGGGGCCGCCGGCGCGGCGACCGCAGCCGGGACCCACCCAGCGGCGAGGCCGACGCCGACGAGCATGGCCGCCGCGACAGGGAGGGCCGGCCGCAGCCGGCGAGCGGTCAGGCCTCTGATTATTCTGTTCATGACGACGCCCTTGCACCGGTGAGGGTGAACCAAGGTCGGCGGGCTGCTCGCATAACGCTTCCTTTCCCTATCGACTTGCTGGTCCGGCCATATTCCGGGCCTTGCCTGATGGAAAGCCAGCCTGGATGACCGCTGCGGGCTATCGAGCAGACAAAATATCTGCAGCTCACGGCGATACGGCTGCGCTTTCATGATCGCTTTGCTGGATGATCAGGAACGACACCAGGGCTTAACCTAGCGGCACGCCGGTTAACGCGCCATAAACATCATTGTGGGGCCGTAAAAAATCCATTAACGAATGGTGAAATTGTCCGCGCCTTACATCGCGCTTACATCGCACGTTCATGAGGCATCCGCAAGAACGACTCCAACGACGCCCGCTCTGTGGCGATCGCGGCGCCTGGCGCGAACTGTCCGGCTACGACCACCCCGCCGACCCGATCGGCCCCGAGCACGGCGCGGCCGCCCCCGGACCTGCGCGCCGCCTGGCACGAGGCCCTCACCGCCCTCGGCCCCGCCAGCGGGCCCGACGTCCGCGGCCTGCCCGACGGCATCCTGCTGCACGTGCGCGACACCTACCCCCTCGAGACCGCCTGGGCACAGCGATACTTCGGCGACGAACTCCGCCGGGTCCGCGCCGCCGCCGCCCGCGACGCCCGCCTGGCCGCCATCCGCGTCGCCGCCGGAGCCCGGGCGGCCGAACGCCGCGGCCAGCACGAGCAGGCTGCCGAGCAGCAGGTTCTGGCCGCGAGCTATCAGGCCCTGCACGATGCCTACCTGGACCGCGAAGCGGTGTTCGCCGTCGGCATGGCCGGCGGGGCCGACTGGGACGCCGCCACCCCCCACCAGCGTCTATGGTTTCGAATCTTCATTTTGGGATGCTGTGTGTCGTTCACACTCGTCTGCGGATGTCGGCCGCGATCGTTACTCAGTTGATTACTCACGCCGCGTTTTAAGTGGGATGCTGTCTGGTGGACTCAGCCTCATCCCGCAACCGCTCAGTACTGGCGCTAATGATGCGTTGCGATGATCAGACAAATGATCAAGATGACGGCAGCGACCGAAAGTATCAGGATCACCGCGAGGACGTGCTCAAGGACCCAGTCCTGGCGTGCTCTCCGTTGCCGGTCCTTCAACGTCATCCTGGGCTGGGGCGGATGGTAGCCAGGGGGAGGATCGTGCAGGTAGAGGCCTCGGCGGCCCCGGCCCAGGCGGTCTGCTTGGTCCCTTCGCGGGCCACCAATCCAAACCATCACGCCTCCCGCCGCTCTGCCGCCCCTCTGCGGGCAGTGTAGCCGTGCAGGATGCTCGAAGATCGCTGCCGCCGCGCTCTGGTCGAGTTATCTAGCCGCACGTGATGATAGGGCTCGGCGGAGACGCCTCAGTTTGTCTCGTCCTTCCGCCAGGTGGCTGGCGTCCCTATCGAGAAGGTTGCTCGCCTTGTAGGCCACACCGGGACGGCCACAACTGAGACCGTTTACCGTAAGCAGATCCGTCTCGTAGTCATGGGCGGCGCGGAAGTCATGGACGGCCTGTTTCCTAGGCAGGACACCGATGTTTGTTACTCAGTTGGTTACTCAGCGCGGAAACTCGTGACTTCCGTCATGCCGTCATAGCCTTCTACCTGGTGGGCCGTACTGGATTTGAACCAGTGACCTTTTCCGTGTCAGGGAAATCCACCGCAGTTCCGAGTGTCTGTGACCGCCGGACTGAGTCGAGGGGGGAGCCACTGACCTGCGAGAAGAATCTGGTTGGGTCGTGCTACGTCCGGGCGCGCCTGAACACGTTGGCTCCCCATTTTGGCTCCCACAGCGTCTGGAATGCCGGATGCCGCTCACGGCGCCAAGATCGACGTGGGCTGTTCGTAACTCGATGCCTGTCCGGTCTGCTCCGAGGAGTTCGGCGGGGATCGCGGCGGATCGCGACCCGTGCGACATGTGCTCAGGTGACGGCTCGGAGTGTCATGCGGATGATGAGCTTGGTGGCAGTTTCGGGCGAGCGGCGGCGTGCTGTGACGATCTGGTCCCATCCGGCAAAGCAGGTGGCGGCTACCAGCAGGTCGGCGGCGTCGCGCCGGCTCAGGCCTGCTGCGAGCGCGTCGGCGTCACCGAGACGCTGGACCAGGTGTTCCATGATCTGTACCCGGCCGGCCTCAAGCTGGTCGATTACAGGCAGAGCGTCTGCTTGGGCGCGGGCCAGGGCAAAGATCGTGTTGCTGGCCGCGGAGGGGCTGGAGAACACGGGTGATCGCGGCACGCCTGGATGTGGCGCGGGCGCAGTGTCCAGGTGGCGGGAGAGGCTTGCTGAGGAAGGCATCACGGGGCTGGCGGACCGGGAGCGCCGTGGCCGGCCGGACGTCATACCATCCGGTCATGAAGACGTCTGGGATTACGGCGGCACTGCCGGGGCAGGACGTGGGCCGGGCCAAGGCGTTCTATGTTGAGAAAGTGGGACTGCAGGCACTGGAGTCCGCCTATCTCAGGGCAAGAGATGGGCAGGTGGGCCTCACGGTCGGAGATGGCGTCAGCCAGCTGTTCGTCTATCCCGCCCAGGCCAGGTCGTCAGGGGAGTTCACGCAGGCCGTCATCCATGTGACCGACGTGCGCGCCGCGGTCGAGGAGATGAGGGGCCGCGGCGTGGTGTTCGAGGAGTACGACACGCCCGAGACGCGGACCGAGAACGGCATTGCCCGGATGCCGGGCGGAGGCGAGGCGGCCTGGTTCAAGGACTCCGAAGGCAACCTGGTCGGCATTGTTCCAGCCTGAGGAGAATCAGCGGATCACCGATGCGAGTCGCCGCCCAGCGCATGGGTCGGGGCGGGCTTGCTGAATGCGGGCATAATGTCCTCTGCGGTACGCCGGCGGCCTACGTGTAGAAATAGGGGTCGAGCACGCGAACCTGCGTGATCTCGTCGACCGGAAGCTCGTTGCGGATGGCGGTCTTGCGGATCGCTTCGGGAGTCGGCGCCTCATAGACGCAGAACGTCCGGGTCTTGTCCTCACTCACGAATGAGCTGATCCAGGTGACGCCCTCCTGGGAGTTGTGCTCGATTACCCCGCGGCAGAGGTCAGCGCCATCCTCGTCCGCCGAGATTTGCAAGCCCTCCGGGAAGGTGCGCTGCACGATGTAGCGTGGCATGCCATTCCTCCTGGTCTGCTGGCTGAAGGCTTGCCAGCGAACCTACTGGCACGCGGAGCGTCCCGGCGTGGGGGGAATTCCCCATGTAGGGATCGGCGGCTACCTATCTTGAGATTGTGAGCCCAAGCCGCGCAGCTTCGGCGCCCGCCTCGCCGCGTGTGCGTACGTCGAGTTTTCTGAGGATTGCCGAGACATGATGATCGACCGTCTTCGGGGATAGGAAAAGCCGCTCGGCGACATCGGTATTGCGCAGACCTTGCGCTATCAGCGCGAGCACCTCGATCTCGCGCGCGGTAAGGCTGGCCGGATTGTGCTGGGTCACTCGGCGGGGCCCGCGGGGCACGCCGCGGATGCCGCGTTCATGCAGCCTTTGAGTCACGATGCTAGCCGCGGGCCGTGCGCCCAGCCGTTGGAGTTCGGTTAGTGCTCGGCGCAGCCCCGGCTCGTCACTAGCGCCCGCGAGCGCAAGCGCAGCCTCATACGGACATCCGATCATGGCCCACGACTCGGCTGCCCGCGCCCACTCCCCGGCCATCTCCAGCGCGTACGGATCGTCACGCGTCACGGGGACTGCGGCCGGCAGGCCTGCGCGCCACCGCCAGTACACCAAGGCGGTCGTGTACGGGGAGTTCTTCGAGACTGAGAACTCCAAGGCGGCATCCGTGGCCGCGGCTACGGCGTCGTTGCGGCCTTCCAGCCAGGCTGCCTCGGCGCGGGCAATCGCGACCGGCGCGATCCACTGAAGCTCCCGCCTTGGTGCGGCGAGCTGCAGGGCCTCGTCGAGCGGAGTCCACGGATCGGGGTCGCCGCGCCGGGCGCGCACCAGCCCGAGCGCTACCAGGGCATGGATGCGCGCGAACGGACAGGGCTCGCCGAGACAGATCCCCGCGATCTGGGCGGCCTCGTCCCAGTGACCCGCGGCCAGCCGGAGCTTGGCCTGCCAGCTGAGCAGGTAGTAGCGATACACGTCGAAGTCGATTCCCTCGGAGTATGCCAGTCCGGCGCTTATGTGGCGCTCCGCGACGTCGTGCAGGCGGAACCGGGCGGCGGTGCGGGCGATCACCACGCAGGTGATCGCCGCATCTTGTTCGAGCCCGGCGGCTTCGTACAGATCGATGCACCGTTCCAGCTTCTCCAGGCCGCCTAGTTCCCCCGCGAAGAACTCGACCCAGCCAGCCAACCGGTGCGCATCGGTTGCGGCCCGGTCGTCGCCCATACGGCTCGCGAGTTCCACTGCGCGCGCGGCCCACACCGCCGCGCCTTCGGGGTCCTCGTCTGCCATTAGCAGCTGCGCAACCTGGCAGTAAGCGGCCACGAGTTGCCAAGTCAGCTCAAGCGGTTCGAGGACCGCTACCGCTCGCAGCGCAAGCTCCTTCGCCTCGGCAAGCCCCCCTACCTGCCAGACAAGCTGTGAAAGCCACCGCAGCGCGTTCCCCGTACGGAGGGGATCACCGAGCTCGATGTAGCAATCAAGCGCCTGGCGCATGGCCTCAGCTGCGGCTTCGAACTGGGTCGTGAAAAAGCACTCGGCCGCCCGGCCTTCGGACAGCTTGGCGCGCAAAGAAAGCGGGACCGCCACGACACGCAGCGCACGAGCGTACAGGGAGGCAGCCTCGCGGTGGGCGCCAAGCTTCGATGCCCGCGCCGCGGCCGCGGGCGTGAAGCGCAGCACCGCTTGGTCATCTTCGGCAGCGTCCGCGTGGTGGGCGAGGCGAGCAAGATCAGGCGCGCCGGCTGGCGGTGCCGCCAGCGCAGCAAGGACCGCACGATGCAGGCGAACCTTGCTGGGCTCGTCGATCGCTGCCTCAAACGCCTGCCGGGCCAACTCGTGCCGGAACGAGACAGAGCCCGATCGTAGCGTCAGCATTCCCCCCGCCACACACTCCTCCAGGCGCCCGCCGACGTCCTCTATCAGCGTGTCCAAAAGCCACAGCTCGGTTTGCGACGGCGCGATCGCGACCGCCTCCAGCAGCTCACGGGCGGCAGGGCTCAGCCGTGCCGCGCGGGCGAGTACCGCATCGCGAACCGTCGGCGGGACGCCGAGATCACTGGCCCCTAGTACCTCAGTCACGAAGAACGGGTTACCGCGTGTCTTGCCATACAGCTCCGCGGGGCTCGCTCCATGCCGCGCGGCCAGACTCGTCACAGCCTGCAACGAGAACGGCGGCAAGCGGACCCGGGTGATCGCCTGGCCAGCTCCGATCTCGCCGACCACGATCCGCAGCGGATGCCAGCGATCAAGCTCATCGCGGTAGGTCACGATCACTGTGGCCCGCACGCCCTCCAAACGACTGGCGAGCAGCCGGAGGACATCAAGTGTCGCTTCATCCGCCCAGTGCGCGTCGTCGATCACCATGATCGTCGGCGGTCGTCGCCCGAGCTCGCGCCGCAACGCCATCGTCACATCATGCGGCCCTGCTCCCGCCTGGACCAGCTCAGCCAGCTCGCCGCCGACAGCCTCAGCGACGTCAAGCAGCGGTCCGAGCGGGCGCGGCGTGAACAGCGGATCGCAAACACCCCAGAGCACCCGCGCCCCGTCCCGATTGGCGTCACAGAAGGCCCGCGCCAGTGCTGTCTTGCCGATACCCGCCTCACCGGAGACAAGCACCAAAGATCCCCGGCCGTCACGCGCCTTCGCGATCGACCTCTCCAGCGCTGCCAGCTCGCCTGTCCGCTCCAGCAGGCCGTTGTTCTCGCTTGCCGCCGCTAGCGCCACATTTTCGACCTTGATATGGGTAATGGGCCATTACATGATGAACCCGGCGGCGAGGGCGCGCAAGCTCACCGGCCCCAGGCGCGGAAGCGCGCTCGCTCGATCGAAGTCGTCGCTGAGCCAGCAGAACCCGAGGAAGGATCATAACACCGAGACACCCGCGTGCCTTATTGCCAGCCGCTCCCGGAGGAACGCTCGCATCAGGGCGAGGCCGGTGTCGGCGCAGACGAAGATCATCGGGCTTCGTCGCGTCCTCCTGCAGGTGGAACACGTCCGCGCTGTCGAAGAACAGGTTCAGGCAGTCACCTTCTCGAAGCGTGCGGGATGTAGTGCGAGCCCATCTCGGACCTGCACGAAGAGCCGGGGCCATGAGCGGCATTCTCGCCGCGGCGCCGTGAAATATGGGGAGACCTGAGTCCGAATATGGGCGCTTCTCCCGTGGTACAGGCGGCTTGCCCGGACGCACTCTCCCATCAAGGAGCTGGCGATGAGCCGCTGGCGACATCGCTTTGTGATCCAGCTCGTGAGCGGCCTGGGCGTCCAGGAGGTAACCGCGGTGAACGCGCGACGATGGTCGAGGCGCCTGACCTGTGCCGGGCAGCGACGGGTCCTATGCCTACGCCGTCGCCAACCCGGCGCCGGTCCACGTCGCCGCCCTGGGCGGCGTCACCCAGGTAGCAGCCGGATGTCAGTTCAGCCTGGCCATCCGCCAGGCCGCGTTCATCCAACTTCCGGGAACTGCGAAAGAGGTAGCGAAATGAGTATCTGGCGAGCAATGCGGTACCGCGTCCGGACCGCAGCCGGGATCGTGCTGGCGTTCGGCGTCGTCGTCGTCGGCGCAGCGGCGGTGGCCAGCCCGGCGCAGGCTCAGCCCGTCCTGCGGCTGCCGCCGCGCGCGGCGGCGGTGAGCTGGGGAGACAATCAGGATGGCCAGCTGGGCGACGGAACCACGACCGCAAGAGCGACCTATGCCGGTGTCAGCGGACTGAGCAGCGGCGTGGCGCAGGTCTCTGCGGGGTCGGGCAACAGCATGGCCCTGACGACCGGCGGCACCGTGTGGACCTGGGGTGACGGCGTGGCGCTCGGGACCGGCAGCGCCGCGGACAGCACCGTCCCGGTGCAGGTCCCCGGGCTGGCCGGCGTCACCCAGATCGCGGCCGGGAGCTTCGGCTTCGACCTGGCGCTGCGCTCGGACGGCACGGTCTGGGGCTGGGGGCTCGACGTCCTGGGTCAGCTGGGCGACGGGAGCACCGTCTCCAGTCGGGCGCCGGTTGAGGTATCCGGGCTGACCGGGGTGACCCAGATCGCCGCCGGGGACGGGTTCGGCCTGGCGCTGCGCTCGGACAGCACCGTGTGGGCCTGGGGCTGGAACCGTAACGGCGTGCTAGGCGACGGCGCCACTGCCGTCAGTGAGAGTGACGTGCCGGTCCAGGTCACTGGCCTGTCGAACGTGATCCAGATCGCCGCGGGCGCCACGTCGGCCATGGCCGTGCGAGTCCAGGCCCGCCGGGGAAGCGTCCTCAGGACTGTGTGGACCTGGGGTAACAATGGCTCCGGCCAGCTCGGTGACGGTACGACCACGGACTCGGCTACCCCGGTGGAGGTCTCTGGCATCAATGCCCCGTCCGTCACCGCTATCTCCGCGGGTGGCGGCTTCTCGATGGTCCTGGGCTCGGACGGGTCGGTCTGGGGATGGGGTGAGAACTCCTTCGGTGAGCTCGGCAACGGCACGACGACCAACGAGCTGCGGCCGGTGGAGATCCTGGTCGGCGCGGTTACCGGCATCTCGGCCGGCCAATCCCATGCGCTGGTGCTGCTCCGCGGCGGGTCGGTGCTGGCCTGGGGGACCGGCCAGTTCGGCACCGGCTCCTTCAGCCTGACCCCCGAGGTAGTTCCTAGCCTGGCCGGGGTCACCCAGATATCCGCGGGGAACGACTACAGCCTGGCCGTGCACCAGGTCGTGCTGGTCTTCGTGCCCGGCGGCGTCTCCGGCACGCTCCGGCGATGACCCTGCGCCTGCGCGCCGTACCGCGGGCCGGCCGGGCCCGCAGCATCCCGGCATTTAACTCCCTATTCAGCGACTCTGGAGGAAACCATGGCCCTGCGTGATTCGATGCGCGATTCGGCTGCTGCGTACCTGCGGCCCGGCGAGACCGTGCAGGCGGTACTCGGCGCCCAGACTGCCAGCCAGCTGGTGGCCGCGGTCAGCGGCGTCTTCTTGTTCCTTGGCCTGAACCATTACCGGATCGTCGCGGTCACCCCGCAGCGAGTGCTGATCCTGGATGCGGGCCGGGCCAGCATGAAGACAGCCCGCGGCGTCGTGGCCGAGCTGCCGCGATCGACCCAGCTCGGCCCGCCAACGGGCCTGTGGCACGTAATCCCGGCGGCTGGGGAGAAACTCCGGGTTCACCGCCGCTTCTTCAAGGACATCGAGATCGCCGACAACACCTTCGCCGCCGCGCGGTGAATAAGACCAGCCGGGTAACGCGCCGGTTCCTTAGCGAGAAAGACCGGACCAGAGAGAGGGAAGCAGTGAAAGCCATCAGATCATCCAAGCACCCGGTCATTGCCAGGTCACGGGCCAGGACGCTAGCCGGTGCGGGCGCCGCCGCCGTGGGCCTGGCCGCCGGGCTGGTCGCGTCGGCGCCCCGTGCGTCGGCGGCGACGGATTATCCGAGGCCGGCGATCGCGGTGGCCGGCGGTAACTCGGTCATCGCCGTGCAGACCTCCGGCGACGGCCTGCGGTTCTACTGGAACAAGCACGGCACCACGACGTGGCGCGGCGAGGTGGTCGCGGCCACCAAGACCACGTTCTCCGCGCCGTCCATCGCGGCGGACGGCAATACCGTGATCATCGCCGCGCAGGGCGCGGACCACAACCTGGATTTCTACCGGCAGCAGATCGGCGCCACCGGATGGCACGCGGAGACGGTCGCAGGGGCGGGGACGACCTACTCCGCGCCGTCGCTGACGGTCAACGGCGGCGGCGTGAACATCGTCGCCCAGGGACCCGCGGACAGCCTGGACTTCTACTGGCAGCAGAACGGCACCCCGGCGTGGCACCTGGAGACGGTCGCAGCGGCGGGCACGACCTATTCCGCGCCGGCCATCGCGTCCAACGGCGGCGCGGCGAACGTGGTCGCGGCGGGGCCGGGCAACAGCCTGGATTTCTACTGGCAGCTCAACGGCACCAGGCGGTGGCACGGGGAGATCGTGGCGGGCGCCGGGTCGACCTACTCCGCCCCGGCTGTCACTGGCAGCGGCGGCGCGGCGAACGTGGTCGCCGAGGGACCGGGCAACATCCTGGACTTCTACTGGCAGCGGAATGGCACCAGGCCGTGGCACCTGCAGGCCGTGAAGGGTTCATCGGTTTACGGCCCGCCCGCCATCACCACGGACACCGACGGGGTGGACGTCGTCGCGCCGGCATTCTTCAGCAGGGTGGACAGCTATACCAACACCAGCGGGAGCTGGCAGGAAGAGCACGTGATCCTCGGATTCTTCGTCGAAGGAATCACCGGGTCCGCCACTGTGACCACGAACGACGGCAGCGAGAACATCGCCGTCTTCGGGGATGGCGGGGACTTGGACTTCTACTGGCAGAACAGCTTCGGGGGTTTCGATAAGGAGATCGTCGCCGTGACCGTCAACTGACCGGCTCGGTGGAGCACCGTCCGCACCGAGGCGACCTGCGAAGCGATTTCGATGGCCGCAAGCTTGCCGGGCCGGGCCGGGCCAAAATGGGGACCGCCGCCGCAAATATGGGGAATGACTCCCGATCCCCGCGTGGCGGCGGGCCTCGTATGGTCACAGCAACTCATCCGGGTCATCGGATGGCTGCACAGGGAGGCGGCACCATGAGAGTTCTGTGGGTCTGGCGGCGGCTGGGGCGGTGCGGCGGCTGCGCCGCGCTGGCCGCCGCGATGGCGATCAGCGTAGTGGTCGGGGCCGGCGCGGCGCAGGCCCAGCCGGGGACGCGGCTGGGCTGGCGGTCCTCGGCGGTGAGCTGGGGTGATAATTTCGTTGGCCAGCTGGGCAACGGGACCACGGCCGGCAGTGTGGCGCCCGGCGGTATCAGGGGGCTGAGCAGCGGCATCGTCCAGGTCTCGGCCGGCCAGCAGCACGGCCTGGCGCTGGCCTCCGATGGCACAGTGTGGGCCTGGGGCGAGGGCTCTTCCGGCGAGCTGGGTAACGGCTTCCTCAACGAGAGCACGACGCCGGTCAACGTGGTGGGACTGAGCGGCGTGACCCAGGTATCGGCAGGCACCCAGCACAGTCTGGCGCTGCGCTCGGACGGGACCGTGTGGGCGTGGGGCCAGAACCTTAACGGCGAACTGGGCAACGGGACGACGTACTTCGCGCAGCCGGCGCCGGTCCAGGTGCCCGGGCTGACCGGGGTGACCCAGATCGCGGCGGGGGACTTCTTCAACCTGGCGCTGCGCTCGGACGGGACGGTCTGGGCCTGGGGCGACAATAGGGTCGGTCAGCTGGGCGACGGCAGCACCGCCGCCGAGAGCGACGTCCCGGTCCAGGTCAGCGGCCTGTCCCGGGTCATCATGATCGCGGCGGGCAAGGGCACGGCGATGGCGGTGACCCGCCGGAGCTTCATCAGCACCCAGACGACGGTGTGGACCTGGGGCTGGAACTTTTACGGACAGATCGGCGACGGCACCTTCACCAACCGGCTCACTCCGGTCCCGGTGGCGGGAATCGGCGCGCCGGTCGTCGCCGGGATCGCTGAGGGGTACGGGGACTCGCTGGCGCTGGGATCAGACGGGTCCGTCTGGGCCTGGGGCGCTGACATGGGCGGCCAGCTCAACGGCTATCCCACCCAGGCGCCCCAGCCGACGCCCGCTGAGGTAGCCGGGATGGGCAGCGGAATCACCCAGATCGCCGCCGGGGACGGCCCCACCCTGGTGCTGTACTCGGACGGGACGGTCTACACCTGGGGTTACAACCCTGCTGGTCAGCTGGGAAGGGTGCAGGTTGCCGGTCTGACCAACGCCACCCAGGTCGCCGCCGGCGAGGACTTCAGCCTGGCCATTCACCTGACCCCGCCAATCATCTTGCGCTAGCGACCCGGCATGACCCGGGCTCGCAGGTGCCTGGGCAGCTACCGTGCCCGCAGGCATGCCGTCCGTTGCTGCGGCCTGCGGGCATGTCCGGCGGTGTCCGACCGGGTCGATCGGCCCTTGAGCACGCTCAGCCGACGAGCGAGTCTGCTGTTTAAACCGCGAAGCGAAGCGCACTGACCAGCCATTATGAGAAAAAACCGCAGGTGGCTGGCTCTCCTTGCGGCTCTCAGAACTAGACATGATTTCGAAAAATGGCGTGGGCCGTACTGGATTTGAACCAGTGACCTCTTCCGTGTCAGGGGATTCTAGAGTGTCTGTCACCGTCGGTCTGGGTCGAGCTACGAGCCAGTGACCGGGGCGAACATTCTGGCTGTGTCGCGCTGGGTCTGGAGGCGGCTGACTGCGTTGGCTCCCATTTCTGGCTCCCACCGCCCGGCGGAGGCGAGCACACGTTGTAGCGATGCCGCGATGTCGGCCGTGCCGTACTAGGCCCTCATGAGCAATGGGGCTCGATTGCTTGCCGCCGTGACAGTATGCCAGCCGCGGGGTGGACCGCTCTTCAAGCGCGGCCTTCCTTGCGGTTTTGCGCGTCTATCGCACCTGATTCCTGACGGCTACTGTGGTGGCAGGCGACGCGGGCTGGAGTGGATGCGGTGCGGCACCCCGCCAGCCGGGGGCGCGGCACGAAGGATTTGGCCATGAGGCAGTACATGTGGCTGGCCCGCAGCAGGCCGATTCGGCTACTCCTGCTGGCATGGGGTATCACCTATGCCGGCGACCTGGCGGCATTCACAGTGGCGTCGGTGTACCTGTACCGTGTGGGCGGCGCGGGATATGTCGGCCTCCTCGGGCTGGAGTACGCGCTGTTCGCCGCGCTCCTCGTGCCGCTGATCAGCAGCTGGTCTGACCGCGTGCGGAGGGAGCGGCTGCTGATCGCCACCCTGATTCCGAGGGCGTTGCTGCTCGGCGCGGCCGGCGCCGCGATGAGCGGGCACGGGCAAGCCATGCTGGTGGCGGTGCTGGTCGGGCTGGACGGTGGGCTGTGCAGCGTCTTCCGTCCCGTGCAGGCCGCTCTGCTGCCCTGGCTGGCCCGCACTCCCGACGAGCTGACCAGCGCGAACACGGCTGCGAGCGTGATGCAGGCGGTAGCTATGCTCGTTGGGCCGGCGATCGCCGCCGGCCTGCTCTCGGTCGGCACACCGCGGCCCGCCATGTTTGTCACCTGCGGCCTCGTCGCGGCCGGGGCCGTGCTGCTCGCCGGTGTCCGGCCGCTCGCGGCACAGGCGCCTGCGCGGGCGGCAAAGATCCTGAAGCAGCTCAGGCTCGACATGGCCGCGGGCTTCACGCCTTTCATCCGGCAACGTGGCGCGCTGGCGCTAGTCGTCCCCGCCGCGGCTCAGACGTTCGCCCGCGGAGTCCTCAACGTGCTCACGGTCGTCATCGCCCTGGATCTGTTCGGCCTCGGCCCCGCCGGCGTCGGCCTGCTGGGCGCGGCGCTCGGCGCAGGCGGCATCCTCGGCACTCCGCTTGCCGTCGCGCTGGTCCGCGGGAAGAGGCTGGCGCGCTCCTTCGCCGCGGGGGTCGCGGGCTGGGGCGTGCCCATGATCCTGCTCGCGTTCACGCACGCGCGATACTGGCCGTACCTGCTCTTCGGCGCCGTCGGGGTGGCCAACCTGGTCGACGATGTGGCCGTCTATAGCGCCCTGCAGCGGGTGATTCCGCCCCGCCTGATGGGACGCGCACTGGGAGCGCGCAGAGCTATCCTCCTGCTATCGGTCGGCCTCGGCTCTGCCGTCGCGCCATCGCTCATCCACGCCTTCGGAGCCCGGGCCACGATGGCGGGGGTCGGCCTGCTGCTCATCGTGACCGCCACCGGGTACGTGCCCAGCCTAAAAGCCATCGACAGCAGGCTGTGCGCACCCGGCCCTGAGGTCGCGCTGCTGCGCCGCGTGTCGTTCTTCGGCCCGCTGCCGTTTGCCACGGTAGAGCACCTGGCCAGCGTGCTGCGGCCCGCGACGTACGAGCCCGGTGATGTGATCATCCGGGAAGGGGACCCCGGCGAGTCCTTCTACCTGATCGCAGAGGGCCAGGCCCGCGCCAGCAGGGACGGCAGGCAGCTGAGCGAGATGGGGACTGACGACTCGTTCGGGGAGATCGCCCTGTTGCGACAGATACCCAGGACGGCGACCGTCACCGCCATCAGCCGCCTGCAAGTCTGGATTCTGGACCGCGAGGAGTTTCTGGGCGCAGTGACGGGCAGCCCGGAGAGCGTGGAGAGCGCGGATGCAGTCGTCTCAGCCCGGCTCCAGATCAACTGACCGGTCCAGTCACTCAGGATGACCGGGCATTCCAGTTGTACAAGATGTCGGCTTCCTTTTCCGGGCGGAACGCCTCGATGAAATCGCGATCATTCGGCCCCCATACGCTTCTCCAGCGCCTGACGTGTTCGTAATGGCCATGGGCCAGACTGCGCTCGATACCCAGGGCCTCCGCGACGTCAAGATCACAGTCCACCCAGACCCGGCACCTGAGGTAGGGCAAGCGGCTTGGATGAAAGAGGCCAACCCCTTCCAGCAGCCGGATCGGGGTCGGTGGGGAGCTGATTTCACCGATCACCTGCCTTGATTCCCAGTCGCGCATGGTGCACGTTATGGCCTCGCCCATATAGATAGGATCGAGAACTTCTTCCTGCCAGCGGAGCCAGTTGTACCCCGGCCATCCTCGGCCGCGCTTCACGCACGTGCCTATGGTGTACCAGTCCACAGCGAAGAACGGGACTACAGGCCCAATCCCCGGCACCCTCGCCAGGCCCGCTTGTAGCTGCCTGGTCAGCGTCGACTTGCCAGCGCCGGCCGGTCCGGATACGGCGACTGCATAAGATCCCAGCGGTCCGTCGTAGACGCTGTAATCGGCAATGATCGCCGCTATTACTTCTTCGGGTTCGGTGGCCGTCAATTGTGGCGCAAAAGTCATGGTTCTGACTCCGTTCCAGGGCCGGGTTGCTCTGCCCAGCGCACTGCACTTCCAGCTGCCGTCAGGGTGCCAAGAATGCGATGCGGCTGTCAGTCACCCAGCCGACAGTCCGCCTGTCAGCCTGCTGACGCCTGACTTCCCGCGGACTAAGTTAGCTATCCGTGGCGCTGACGTTGCCGGTGACCGCATCGGGGCAACGGAAGCGATCTTTACTGGGACAGGTGTCCGGTAACGCCTTGACGCGATCATGAAACGCTATCCCCTCAGAAAGGGCTGAGCCCCGTGCGAGCTACGGAACATGTCACGCAGGCCGTTGTTGACCTGCGAGAACAGGGCGTGAAGACCGTCAGACCTAACGGCGAAGACGTCGCACTGAAGGAACCGTTTGCACCCGACCGCGCTCGCGACAACTGCGGCCATCACCGTCACTGAAGGACATCTCGGCGATCGGGGAGATCAATTCCTTCTGTTCCTGGCTCCCCGCTGGCTCCCGTTTTGGCTCCCACGGCGAGACATACATTCGAAAATGGTGGGCCGTACTGGATTTGAACCAGTGACCTCTTCCGTGTCAGGGAAGCGCTCTCCCGCTGAGCTAACGGCCCGAGTACCTCGCCGAGATGCTACCAGAGCGAAGCCCCTCAAGCGCATCGCCAACCGCACGCAACCCCGTCCAGGCTAGTCCTCGAGCACGTCCGGCAGCCCGAACCGCCCAAGCAACCCGTTGTCCACGAACCGCGTGATCGCCGAGATCCGCCCGCCCTCCAGCGTCAGCACGATCAGCCCGTGTCCCTCGAACCCCGATGCCCCCGGAACGTAGCAACCGAACGCCGGCTGCCCGTTGGCCCGGCTCGCCACCAGCCGGCTCTCCAGCCCCCCGTGATACGAGGAACTCGCCCGCATAAAGGCACCAATCGCCGCCGCCCCCTGGTAAACGAGCGGCACCGGCGGCATCGTGAACACGGCGTCCGCCGTCAGCAGCGCCACCACGCCCTCCACATCCCCCTCGGCGTACGCGGCCGCGAACCGCGTGACCAGCTCCCGCTCGCGGGCCGACCGGGGGAGCGGCGCGCGCTCCCGGTCCGGCCCCGGCAGCCGCCCGGCCATCGTGGCCCTGGCCCGCTGCAGCGAGCTGTTCACGGAGGCCTCGCTGGCAGCCAGCATGTCCGCGACTTCCGCCGAACGAAAGCCGAGCACATCCCGCAGCACAAGCACCGCCCGCTGCCGCGGCGGCAGGTGCTGGACGGCAAGAACGAAGGCCAGCGCGATCGTCTCCTTCGCCTCATACCGCGCCTCGGGACCGGCGCCGGAATCGGCCAGCCCGTCCAGCAGGGCGTCCGGATACGGCTGCAGCCACACCGGCTCGCCCCGCCGGGTCGGCTCCGGCGGCACGAACGGCGGCCCCGCCGGCTCCACCCGCGGCCGGCGTGCGCCGGCGCGCAGCTCGTTCAGGCAGCGGTTGGTCGCGATCCGGTACAGCCAGGTGCGCAGCGACGCGCGGCCCTCGTACTGCCCGAGCCCTCGCCAGGCGGACAGCAGGGTCTCCTGCAGCACGTCCTCTGCGTCCTGCACCGAGCCGAGCATCCGGTAGCAGTGCAGCCGCAGCTCGCCCAGGTACGGATCGGTGAGCTCGCCGAACGCCCGGTCGTCTCCCGCCCGCGCCCGCTCCAGCGTCGCCTCTGTCACCACATCGGATGCAGACACCGCCCGCGCCCAAAAGTCATCGCTCAATCGCGCCCCGCCAAGGTGTCTGTACCACCGAAAGAACCAATCGCCCACCAGGAGCCAAAACCATGCACCAGCGCCTCATCCGCTACCGGACCAAGCCCGACCAGGCCGCCGCCAACGAGGAGCTCATCCGCGCCGTCTACGCCGAACTCCGCAGCACCAGCCCCGACGGCCTCAGCTACGCCACGTTCAAGCTAGACGACCAGGTCACGTTCCTCCACCTGGTCCGGACCGGGCGCGACCCCAACCCGCTGCTTGCCGTCAAGGCCTTCGGCGAGTTCCAGGCCGGCGCCCCCGACCGCTGGGAGCACCCGCCCGTCCAAGAATCCCTCACCGAGATCGGCTCCTACCGCTTCTTCCCAGGCTAGCTCCGCCGACGCAGGTCACGACCGGCCGATCACGGGCTCCGCGAAAGGCAGCAGGTCCGGCGTCCGAGCCTGGAGGAAGTCGTAATCGCACCCCTCGGGCGCCTGCAGAACGTGCTGACGGTGCAGCACCGGCCACCCGCGAAGGTCCCCGAACGAAGGCAGCACAGGTGACCGCCCGGACAGGTCGGCCGAAACCGACAACGACCCCGCGTACGCGTCCAAGGTCACCAGATCCCCGTCGCGCAACCGCGACAGCGGCCCGCCGATCGCGCCTTCCGGCGCGACGTGCAACACCACGGTGCCGAACCCGGTGCCGCTCATCCGCCCGTCGGTGATCCGCAGCATGTCGGTGACGCCCTGCGCCAGCAGCCGTGCCGGGATCGGGATGTTCCCCCACTCCGGCATGCCCGCCCCCACCGGCCCGCACCCGGCAAGCACAAGCACCGAGTCCGGCGAGACATCGAGCAAAGGGTCCTCGATCCGGGCCCGCATCTCGTCATATGAGTGGAAGACCACGGCGGGCCCGGTGTGCCGGAGCAGCGACGGGCTGGCCGCCGCGGCCTTGATCACCGCCCCGTCCGGCGCCAGGTTCCCCCGCACCACCATAAACGCGGGCAGCGAGGTCACCGGCTCCCCGAGTGGCCACCGCACCGGCCCAGCCTGCAGCGATTCCCCGAGAGGGACACCTGCCGCGGTAGGTACCGACAGGTCCAGCTCGGAGCAACGGGACGCAAGCGCGGCCAGCACCGCGGGCACCCCGCCCGCCGCGGCCAGGTCGGGCATCAGCCCGGACCCGATCGGCGCCACGTCCAGCATCACCGGCACCCGCTCGCTGACCGCGCCGAACGCCGACAAGGCCAGCGACAGGCCCCGCCGCCCCGCGACCGCGCACAGGTGGATGATCGCGTTCGTCGACCCCCCGACCGCCGCAAGCACCGCAAGAGCGTTCGAGAACCCGGCCACCGTCAAAAACGAAGAAGGCCGCACACCATCACGAACCATGGCCACGATCCGCCGCCCGGCCTCCTCGGCCAGCTCCGACTGCCGCGGGTCTCCCGAGGCGAGCACCGCGGACCCCGGCATCGCCATCCCCAGCGTCTCGGCCATGATCGCCATCGTGGAGGCCGTGCCCATCGTGTTGCACGCCCCGAGCCCCTGCCCCAGGCAGCCCTCAAGCCGCGCCCACGCCGCGTCGTCAAGGGCACCGCTCCGCCGCGAGTCGTACAGCCGCCACAACGCGGTCCCGCTGCCAAGCAAGGTGCCGTCGAACGAGGCAGGCACCCGGAACCCGCCAGTGACCACAAGCGCCGGGATGTCCGCGCTGGCCAGCGCCATCAGGTAGGCGGGCACGGTCTTGTCGCAGTTGCCAAGGGCCACGATCCCGTCAAGCGGCTGGGACCTGATGGTTTCCTCGACCTCGATCGCCAGCAGGTTCCTGTACAGCATGGCGGTCGGCTTCATCAGGTCTTCGCTGAGCGACATCACGGGGAACTCAAGCGGCAGCCCGCCCGCCGCCTGCACCCCCCGCCGCACCGCCGCCGCCAGCGCCGTCAGCCCCCGGTCGCACCGGTTCAGATCGCTGGCCGTGCAAGCGATCCCGATCAGCGGCCGCCGCCCAGAAGACCCAGAAGACCCAGAAGACCGAGAAGACCCAGAAGACGGAGAAGACCGAGAACCAGCGGACCGCCGCAGCCCGGCGGCCCGCAGCGCCGCCCGGTGGTTGAGCGCCACCTCGTCGTCCCCGCCCAGCCACGCGTCACTCCGCAGCGAACCGGGCGGGGATGACCACTGCTCGTTCGGGCCAAAGGAAGAAGACACCAGCCGCACCCCAAAGACAAGCGATAAGAACGAGACCTCAGCCGGCGCTGGACCCCACCGGCTGCCTCTCCTCGGTATACCTCTCCCGCCTGATCTGGAAGAACGGCGCGTGCGTGATCGCCTTGGACAGCAGCGCCAGCGGGATGCCGATCAGGAAAAGCACCAGCGCGATGATCTTCACCGGAGTCGACGTGGTGGGCAGCGACTTGACGATCACGTAGACCAGCGTCCCCGCGCCGACCAGCGGCAGCAGCAGCCCCATCAGGAACTCGCGGACGTCACGGAACAGCACCGAACGGTAGTACCAGATGCTGTACAGCGAGATCACCACGTAGTAGCCGGCGAACAGCAGGCCGCCGGTGGAGTCGATGTACACGATCGTGGTCTGCAGGGAGCTGCTGGCCAGGTACAGGATCAGAGCGATGATCGGGATCACGCCCATCACGATGAGCCCGGCCACCGGCGTCCGGTGCCGCCCCGTCCGGCCAAGCGCCGCCGGCACGGTGCGGTCCCGGCCCAGGCCGAACATGATCCGGCTGCCGTCCACGATCTGCGACTGGATCGTGGTGGCGAACGATGCGATGACCGCGAGCGCCACCAGGTCGACGAACGCCTTGTCGCCGAGCCGCCCGGCAAGGAACGGCAGCACGTTGCTCCCGTTCGTCGTGATGTCCTTCGCCGACGCGAGGCCCTGCAGGCAGATGAACAGGAAGATCACCCACAGCGTGCAGAACGTGATCGAGATCAGCACGCTGCGCCCCGGGTCGCGCTGCCGCTGCTGCTCGTCGCCCAGGTAGATGGGCGAGTCCCAGCCGCCGAGCAGGAACGTCGCGATGACCACGCCGGAGATCAGCCCGGCCGACCCGCCGTGCGCGTGCGACGAGGAGAACCACGACCAGGTCGGCGCGGTGATCCCGGCCGCGTGCGAGGTGAGTTCGGTGACCAGTCCCCAGATCGCGAGCGACGCGATGATCATGTACTCGACTAGGACCACCCAGCCCTCGAACCGTATCGTCACCTTCACCCCGATGATCGCGATCGCCACCACGAGCAGGCAGACCACCGTGGCCACGATCCAGGTCAGCGGCTTGTTGTTGGTCTCGCCTGGCGCGATGAGCGACAGCACGGTCGAGCCGATCAGCGTGATGTTGCCGATGTTGGAGGTCAGCGCCGTCATCAGCACCAGGATCCCGACCGCGAACCCGATGACCGGCGACAGCCCGCGCGCCACCCACTGCACCGGGGCGGCGGCCGAGGCCTGCCAGTTGTTCAGCCGGTGATACGCCACCGCGCAGCACAGCATCGCCGCGCCCGCGATCAGCAGGGCCAGCGGCGATGCCAGCCCGGAGGTGCCGATCAGCGCGGCCATGGTCAGCGTGGTCGCGGCGGTCGGGGCGACGTTAGTGATGGAGGCGATCCAGTCGCCGCGCAGGCCGACGGATCTCGGACGCAAACCCTCGTTGCTCATGACGCGCAACCTTTCAGGCGGCCAAGGACATCAGGTGGGCAGGATGGCCGGCCGACCGCCGGGAACCACCGGCCAGTCGGCGGTGTAGGTGACCGGCCTCGGCCCGGACCGCGTCACGACGAACGTGTCCTCCGGCCTGCTCGCGGTGATCAGCGCGGTTTCCACGGCACAGGCCGCCAGGTGATTGGCCGCGAGTTCGGGGTCCGGGTCGCCCGCACTGGCCGTCCGGGAGCAGGCAACGTTCAGGCCCCCGCGCACGCCCACCACGACGGCCAGCACATCGCGGCCGGTAAGCGCGGCAGAAGGCACCGGATGCCGGAACGCGCGCCTGCGCTCGGCCCCGCCCACCAGCAGCACCGAGGGGAAGATCAGCCGTTCCTCGAGAGCGGCGGCGATCCGCGCCGCGAGGTCGCATTCCCGCTCGACCGGCTGCCAGGAGCGCAGCGCCCCCTCCAGGGCCTGCGCGGTGTCGGCACCGAGGGGTGTCCTCCTCGGCGGCCAGCCGCGGCGCCTCGATGTTCGTCGTGATCAGGATCGCGTCGTCCCTGGTGACGATGGCCCACACCAGCGCGGGCTCCTCGTTGCGGACCACCTTGTCCTCGAGCCCGCGGTCAGCCAGGCCACGGCCGGCTGGCTGCTGAACAGCGCCGCGTCCTGGCCGCTGTCCTCCAGCCAGCCGCGCACCCGGGCCAGCTTCTCCCCGACTTCGGCCGCCCGGCTCATGGGACAGGGACGCCGAGCCCGGCCGCGCCTGGCGCGGACTGGCTGAGCCCGGGCGAGAGCCGCTCGAGCCATTCCAGCGCGACCGCGGCCCTGTGCATCTTCTCGACGGCGTTCGCGCTGGCCACGGCCTCCAGGTGGTGCCCGCTCGGGTAGACGCCCGCCGCGTTGCGCAGCCCGAACTTCGCGTAAAGCGGCGCCCCGGCGCGGATCAGATCACCGAGTTCCTGCCCGCGCACCACGCCGCCGAGCGGGTCGGGGGACTCGACGTACAGGTCGAGCGGGATGCTGACCGCCGCCCGCATCTCGGCAATCTCCTCCAGCGTCATGTCGGCGGGGATGTTGACGGTGCTGGCGCCGAGTTCCTCGAACACCTTGATCGTCACCGGGTTGGACGGCGACATACTGGCGGAGACCTTCCACACCAGCCCGGCCGGCAGCGCTCCCCGCGCCTGCGCGTACGTCACGGCCCGGAGCAGGCCGAGGTCCGCGACCAGGAAGCTGCGGATCCCCGCCTCGGTCGCCCGCAGCACGTCCTCCAGCGCGTAGCCGAGCTGGCGCAGTCCCCGCACCTGGTCCCCGTGCGCCCGGCCGTCGGCCGACCTGGCGTGGGCGCCGGTGCCGTACCGCTCCCGGGGCCCGACGAACAGGCACACCTCGACGCCCGTCTCGTGCCCGGCCTGGGCCATGTCGCGCAGTTCGGCCGTCCGCAGCATCATCGCGCCGCTGCCCTGGGAGACCCGGTTGACCGTGATGCCCTCGGCCTGCGCCGCGCGCAGCACCGCCTCGAGCACCCGCGGCCCCTCGACGCTGGGGATCTCGATCCGGAATGCGGCCCCGTCAGGGAAGGCGGCCCCCCGGTCCCCCTCGCCGCCGACCCCAAGCCCGCCGAGCACGTCCGCGACCCAGCTCATCCCGTCCTCGCCTCTTCCTTATATTTTTATGCCGAACGAGCAGTGGTTTTTGGCTCTGCCGAAACATATTCTCCTGGTCCGAATTTCGATGGCATCAATGACACGGCAACATACCCTGATTTGTCAAGATCTAGCCGGTCACAGCCGTGCTGGTAGCCCCAGGCAAGCGATTGACGCGGCGGCGGGGCGATGGCAAGCTATTTCTGCTATGCCGAATACTTCACGGAGGAAGGGAACGGATCGTGACTGAACCGGAACTCCCGGGCGAGCAGCGCTACCGCCTGCACGGCGTCGAGCGGGCCCTGGACACCCTGGAGTTCCTGGCCGCGGCCGGCCTGGACGGCGTGACGCTGACCGAGGTCGCCGAACGCATCAAGGTCTCCAAGAGCAGCGCGTTCGCCCTGCTGCAGACGCTGGTCGCGCGGGGCTTCGCCGCCGATTCCGGCGCCCGGCTGACCCGCAGGTACCGGCTTGGCATGGTGCTCGCCAAGCTCGGCGACGCCGCCGAGATCCAGTCCCCGCTTGTCAGCCTCGCCACGCCGATCCTGCAGTCTGTCACCGACGCAACGGGCCTGACCTCCCGCCTGGTCGTGCCCGACGGCCCGTTCGCCGTCGTCACCGCCAGGGTCGACGCCCCGGGCACGGTGCGGTTCGCCAGCTACCTGGGCAAGCGCGAGTACCCGCACTGCACGTCCGCGGGCAAGGCGCTGCTGTCCGCGCTGCCGCCCGAACGCGCCAGGGCGCTTGCCGTCGAGGCAGGCATGCCGGCCCGCACCGAGCGAACGATCACCGACGCCGGCGCCCTGCTGCGGGAACTCGAGCTGAGCGCGGCCCGCGGCTACACGATCGACGACGAGGAGGACGCCGAGGGAGTGTTCTGCGTCGGCGCCGCGGTGCACGACCGCTCCGGCGAGTGCGTCGCCGCGATCAGCGGCACCGGCCTCAAGCTGAACCGCTCGACCTGGCGCATGGACGAACTCGGCCTAGCCATCCGCGAAGCAGCCGACCAGATCACCCTGGCCCTAGGCGGCCTCCCCTTCGCCACCCGCCCACCCCGCTGGCAGCCCGCCCCCCAGCTCGCCCAGCCGGCTCCTGCGCCCTATGGGGCTCCTGCCGCTCCTGCGGCGCCGGGGGCGGCTCCTGCAGCCCAGGCGGCTCCTGCAGCCCAGGGGACTCCTGCAGCCCAGGGGACTCCTGCAGCCCAGGGGACTCCTGCAGCCCAGGGGATTCCACCGGTCTCGGCGGCTTCTGCGGCCGTGGGGACTCCGGCGGCCGAGCCGGCGGCGGCCCATGGCTGACCGGCGCGCCCTGGTCATCGACTCGCCCGGCTCGATCGGGCTTCGCCACGTGGACGAGCTCGTCCCCGGCCCCGGCGAGGTGGTCGCCCGACCGGCGTACGTCGGGGTCTGCGGGACCGACCTGGAGCTGCTGGCCGGAGTCGTGGATCCCGCCTACGTGCGCTACCCGCTGGTGCCAGGGCACGAGTGGTCCGGTGTCATCGAGGCCGTCGGGCCAGGCGTGACCGGCCTGGAGCCCGGCCAGCCGGTGATCGCGGAGGGCATCATCCCGGACCGGGTGTGCGCCCAGTGCGTCCAAGGTCACACCAACCTGTGCGAGGTCTACGACGAGCTGGGCTTCACCCGCGCCGGGGCCGCAGCGGACCAGGTCCTCGTCCCGGCCCAGGTCGTGCACGTGCTGGGCGCCGAGGTCAGCCTCCTCGAGGCGGCGCTAGCCGAGCCCGCCGCCGTCGCCTGGCGCGCGATCGGCCGCGGCCGCCCGCGCCCGGGGGAGCGCGTCGCGGTCGTCGGCGACGGCACGCTGGCGCTGATCGCCGCGCACCTGCTGACCCTGTATTCGCCCGCCGAGCTGGTCGTCTGCGGCCAGCGCCCAGCCCAGGCCAACCTCGCCGCCGAACTCGGCGCGACCGCTTTCGAGCTAGATCTCGCCGACGACCCACACCCTCGCATCTCCCCGGCCAC
>Ga0209693_10000176_pt1 | contig 24501 bp, 22 predicted proteins | sample HubBroMetageWRM3_FD_188345 | JGI IMG/M metagenome (GOLD analysis project Ga0209693, IMG submission 188345) | Warmed soil microbial communities from the Hubbard Brook experimental Forest, New Hampshire - Hubbard Brook CCASE Soil Metagenome WRM 3... | ecosystem: Environmental > Terrestrial > Soil... | reverse complement strand
TTGGTTGCGGGGGGTGGATTTGAACCACCGACCTTTGGGTTATGAGCCCAACGAGCTACCAGACTGCTCCACCCCGCACTTCGATCATAAACAATGCTCTCGGCATCGTCAAACCTCTTGCTCCAGGAACGCGGCCGAAGTCGGCCGTTTCGCACACGATCTGGTCGTCTCATGGAACAATGGTTTTTTATTTGTATTCCGCACCCCACCGCATCCAACCCTCTGTTCTTTGCATCGAAATAACGCGCTGCGGTTCTGTGACCGGGAATTCTAGTAAACTACGAATCGATATTTTGCGCAGCCAGGAGAACATATGGCCAAGAAAGATCTCAACCCGAAAGCACCCTCCACCGGGCGAGCGGCAATCAGCGCTCAGCCTCGTCTTCACCAGCGTGCCGACGAAATTCAGGCGTACGGCACCGTTTCGCACATGTTACCTCTTGACCTTGCGGAGCCAGTTCGTCTGGAAATGACCGAGCAGCTCAACTTGTTGCTGGCAGATACCATGACCCTGCGCGATCTCTACAAGAAATCGCATTGGCAGGTTGCGGGACCAACCTTTTATCAGCTTCATCTCTTGTTCGACAAGCATTACGGAGAGCAGTCAGAAATTGTCGATACCATCGCCGAGCGAATTCAACTTCTTGGTGGCGTTTCGATCGCCATGGCTGCCGATGTCGCTGAAACTACGCGCATTGAGCGTCCGCCACGGGGCAGGGAAGAGGTTCCTGTGCAGATTTCCCGCTTGCTCGACGCCCACCAGATCATCATTGGCCATTGTCGCACCCTGGCTCGCCGTGCCGACGAAATAGGAGACGATGGCACGAACGATCTCGCCGTCAGCGATGTACTGCGCACCAATGAACTCCAGGCCTGGTTCCTGAGCGAGCACCTGGTCGACGCGCCGTTAGTGCACGCAGAGCCGCCGCGCTTACGCAGCGCGAGCTAACCTGTCACAGATAAATCGAGCAGGCTCTGACCGTGGAGCCTGCTCTTTATTTGTTCCCTGGATTCTTGTCTGGACCGGCTAAGTCCGGCTGCCTGCCTTCAGAGTGTCGTGGTTGTAATACTCGTAGGCTGACATCGGTTTTTCGCCGCCCTTTTTCCAGGTGCGCGAGTCCTCGGGCAACTTGCCCAGCACGCGCGCCATTTCCCGGATGTGCATCGCGACCGTGCCACAGCACGCGCCGATGAAGTTGATTCCGATATCGCGCGCCTGCGCCGCATACTTTCCCATTTCCTGCCGCGTCAGTTGCATCGGATCTAACGCGTAGGGAAACTCAGGCAAGCTGGTGAAGTCTGGCTTCGCCTTTGGAGTTCGGTAGGCCACCGGCTGGCACGCCAGGTAGCCCGATACTGCTTCGCGCATCTCCTCCATCGGCCCCAGAATGTGCTCAGGAGGCCGCAGGCAGTTCATGCCAACGATGTCTGCGCCGGCGTCGAACAGCGCTGTCGCGGCTTCGGCCGCGCTCTTGCCGTCGGTGGTCTCATCTTTGTTCTCGAAACAAATTGTGACCATCGTGGGCAAGCCGGTCTTCTTACCGCGCTCCACTGCGATCAGCGCCTCTCCAAGAAAAGAGAAGGTTTCACCAATGATGAAATCCACGCCTTCCTCAACCTGCACTGCCAGTTGCTCGTCAAACGTCTTCCGCACTCGGTCGGCGGCTGATGCGCTGCCCGGTTCATACATCCACGTCAGACTCAGGTTTCCCGCAACTAGGCACTGATCTCCCGCAACCTCGCGAGCAATTCGCACGGCGGTCCGATTCAAATCCTGCAGTCGATCCTCAAGTCCTACCGTCGCCAGCTTGTCCCGGCTGGCATAAAACGTCAGCGCCTGCAGAACTTCAGATCCCGCTTCGCGGAACTCCACATGCAATTCGCGTAACGCCTCGGGATGCGTCAACACGACCTCCGGAGTAAACGGACCCGCGCGCACCCACCCACGCTTCTCCAGTTCCAGCAGATATCCGCCATCGCCCAGTACGGGCCCTTCTTTCAACCGTTCCAGAATCCCTTTCTTTTTCATGCTTCCTCCTTAAATCGAAAGCTCTCTTTGCGACCTTGGCGAACCCTTAGCGACCATTTCGGTTAACCGCGTTACGCGGCCGCCTTGAATCGCCCCTTCTTCCAATCTCGCAGAGCTTGCCGCGCCGCGTTCCGTCCCGGCGCGCCAGTCACCCCGCCGCCGGGATGCGCTCCGGCTCCGCACAAATAAAGCCCGCGAATCGGCGTGCGGTACTGTGCCCAGCCCGGCACGGGACGCATAAAGAAAAGTTGCTCCAGTCGCAAATCGCCGTGAAAAATATTTCCCTCGGTCAATCCATAAGTTCGTTCCAAATCCAAGGGAGTGAGCACCTGCCGCGCCACAATTGCGCCCGGGACGTTGGGCGCATACTCGGCGATCCTCTTCACCACGCGATCACCGAGCAAATCCCGTTTCTCATCCCAGTTTCCCTCACGCAATCGGTAAGGGACGTACTGCACGAAGCAAGTCAGAATGTGCTTGCCCGGGGGCGCCAGCGACGAATCCGCATTCGAGGAAACTACGCAATCCACCCACAGCTCTTCCGGAATCTCGCCAAATTTCGCGATGTCATAACAGCGTTCCGCGAATTCCAGGGATGGCACCAGCGTGTAAAACGTCCGCTCCAAGGGCGTTGCTTGAGGCGAGGTACCAGTAAACCGCGGCTCCTCGGCCAATACGAAGTTCACTTTCGCGCAGGGCCCATCCATCTTGATGCCGCGCACCGCAAACAAGAAATCTTCTGGAAGTTCGCGAGCCGCAACCATCTTCAAAAAAGTCCGCTTGGGATCGGCATTCGACAGAACCATCCGCCCTCGAACTTCGCTTCCGTCTTCCAGTACAACGCTGCAGGCGCGCCCATTGCGAACCTCAATTTGAGCCACCGATGCGGACGTTCGAATCTCAACCCCCAGCTTCTTCCCGGCCGCAGCCAGAGCTTGCGCAATCGATCCCATCCCACCCATCACGTGTCCGTAAAAGCCCTGCAACTCGTGCTCCCCGCCGCTTAGTAAGTGAAACAGCAGCCCGATTGCGGTTCCCGGCTGGTACGGCCCGCCATGCTTGCCGTACACGTTGTTCGCCAGAAACATCGTCTTCATCTTTTCGGATTCGTAATTGTGATCGAGAAACTCTCCCAGACTTCCGGTAAGAAACGAAATCAGTTGCGCAATCTCTGATCTCGAAATCCCGCGAAACCGTTTGCCCACGCGAAATAAATCGCCCCAGCCGCCAACCGTGGTCGTGTCAATCTCCGGGGGCGGCTCCATGAAAAACGGCTGCAGATAACGCGCCAGCTTCTTCAGTTGATCGTCGATCTCGACGAACCGTGCCGCATCTTTCGTCGATATTTTTCCAAACTCCGCCTTCGCCCGGTCCCGATCCACCCACCAGGGCAACACGTGCCCATCAGGGAAGGGAACTTGAATCGCCGGGTCACAAGGAATCATGCGCAGACCGTGATCGGCGAGGCCCAGTTCCGCGATCACTTCCGGCCGCAGCATGCTGGCGATATAAGAGGTAGTCGAAACCCGGCAGCCCGGAGCGATCTCCTCGGTTACGCAACATCCGCCGACGATTTCACGGCGCTCCAGCACCAGCGTGGAAAGTCCGCCACGCGCCAGATACGCAGCCGCAGTCAGGCCGTTGTGACCGCCGCCAACCACGATCGCGTCATAAATAAAGTTGGAAGCCGTTTTCGCCAAGACGGATTCGCGTATCTATCCAGGTCTGACTCAGAGTCACGCCGTGCTGCCACGGAACCATACATTACTGTACTACTCGCTAAAAATGAAGTTGAAAATTGGACCCTCCTCTTATATGCTTTCGTGACTTGGAGTCATTCATGAGCGGAATCGCCAGCAATCCCGTCGCACCTCCGCGTTACATGCGGCAGCACGCGGCCCGTCCGCGGTCCGAGGCCAAGCGCTCCCGCATCGTCGACGCAGCCATGCAACACTTCGCCGAGAATGGTTACCACGCCGCACGCGTTGGTGACATCGCAGCCGCGCTTGGCATTGCAAAAGGTTCCATCTTCCAGCACTTCGGCAGCAAGGACGGCCTGTTCTTCGAAGTCTACAAACGCGCCGTGCGCTCGTTTTCGAAGTATCTGGATGCGCCCGCCGACGTGCGTGCCGCGGGCTTCTTCGAGGTTCTCTATTACTGGCTGGTGCGCACCGAACACCTGCTGCGCGAAGACTGGATCCCCTACCGCATCTCGCTGCTCGGCAACTACGGTACCGATCTGGTCTTGAAGCGTGAGATCAATCGCTTCCTCACCACCGAAGATCCCTACGGTACCGTCGCCTTCGTTCGTTTTGGCATCGAGCGTGGCGAGTTGCGCAAGGATATGGACATCGAAATGATTGTCTCCGTACTCGATTGGACCTTCGAGCGCTTCCAGGATGCCTTGCTCACCGCCGAACTCGATCCCGGACTTTTCCGCAGGCAGGGCGAGATGCCGGAGAAAAAGGAAGCGCGCATTCGGCAATTCCTCGCGCTCTTGCAAGGAGCGGTGGGCGCTGCTCCCGCGCCTGCAATTCGTGGTCAGCGTGAGATACGCAAAATCGCTCCGGTCGAGCTGGTGGCCAGACCGAAGGCGCTCTAGCAAAACCCGGCCAGCCCGCTCAAATTAGTGTAGAAATCCAGACTGAGAACAATTCAGACGATGCAGACTTCCATCGAGCAAATTCTCGCTAGCTACGACGACCGCGCGCCGCTGTCGCAAGCCTCGACCATTCCAGCAGCCTGGTACGTCGATCCCCGCATCGCCGAACTAGAACGCCTCAGCGTATTCAGCAAAACCTGGCAGCTCGTCGGCCGCACTGAACAAGTGAAAACGCCGGGCCAGTTCCTGAGCACCATGGTCGCGGGCGAGCCGGTCGTCGTCGTCCGCGGCAACGACGGTGCTCTGCGCGCCTTCTACAATGTCTGCCGCCATCACGCTGCCGCCGTCGTGACCGAACCCTGCGGCCAGGCTGCTCTCTTGCATTGTCCGTATCACGGCTGGAACTACGGCCTGGATGGGTCGCTCAAAGGCATGCCCGAATTCGAAGGTGTCGAGAATTTCGATCGCGCGCAAAACGGACTTGTTCCTATTCGAGTCGAAACCTGGGAGTGTTTCGTCTTCATCAACCTCGACAACCGCGCCGCCCCGCTCACCGAATTCCTCGGCGGCCTCGTCGGCCGCATGGCGCCTCTAGGCATCAGCAAACTGCATTACTTCGACCGCCGCACCTACGACATCAATTGCAACTGGAAAGTTTTCGTCGATAACTACCTCGATGGCGGCTATCATGTCCCGCATTTGCATAAAGGTTTGAATTCAGTTCTTGATTACAAGCAGTACACCATCGAGAACGAAGACCGTTACTGCTTGCAGTCCAGCCCCATGGTCTCTTCCGACGCGGACGCCGCCACCGGAGCCGCGCGCAAAGGCGACCGCGCTTGGTATTTCTGGCAGCATCCCAACCTGATGATCAACTGCTACGAGGGATACATGGACACAAACCTGGTAATTCCCGTCGACGTCGATCATTGTCACGTTATCTTTGATTTTTATTTCGGAGACATCGGCGACACCCGCCGCGAATACAATGAGCAGTCGGTAAACGTAGGCAACCGCGTGCAGGAGGAAGATCTCGGCATCTGCGAAGATGTGCAGCGCGGCCTGAAGTCGCGAGCCTATCGCGCCGGACGTCTTTCGGTCCGTCGCGAAGCCGGAGAACAATTATTTCACCGTCTCCTCGCGGCCGACCTCAAACGCGGCCTAGAACCTAGGTCTGCCGCCGCCGATTAGAGATTCCCAACTCCAGTCGCGCCAGCGACGGTATTCATTAGCCGCGGACGTAAGTCCGGGGAAGGCAACAGAGCGAGAGGAGTCCCGAAGGGACGGCACCGATTCTAACGTCCGCACGACCGGCCGCGAGCGTAAGCTCCATCGAGGAAGAATGACCAAGATGCAAGAAAAGAGAAACGAACGGATCGCGGCGAGCGTCCGCGAGTTCCTGCTAACTTCTTTTATCTGCTTTGCCCTGTTCGCTTCCGTCACCGCCCAAACCACCGCCATCCGCGCCGGCAAACTAATCGACCCAGACTCCGGCGCGGTTCTAACCGGCCAGACCATCCTGATCCGCGACAACAAGGTCGAGGCTGTAGGCAACAACCTAACCATCCCGTCCAACGCAAAGATCATCGACCTCACCAAGATGACTGTCCTGCCTGGACTGATCGACTGCCACACTCATCTCGCCGATGGCACGCGCGATTCCGAACCGATTGGCGTGTTCAGAAAAACTGCGGCCGAACTGGCGCTCGAGTCCGTGCCCAACGCGCGGGTCACGCTCGAATCCGGATTCACAACTGTGCGCGATGTAGGTACGTACCGCGCTCTAGGAGATATTGCCCTGCGCGATGCGATCAACCGCGGCGACATCATCGGTCCCCGCATGTACGTCGCCGGCGCTTACGTCACAATCACCGGCGGTGCTGGCGCTGATACCGGCCTCGCTCCCGATATCACGCTGCCCTGGGACATGCATTACGGCGAAGCCAACAGCCCGTGGGAAGTGCGGCAAGTCATTCGCAAGCTCGCGCATGACGGAGTCGATCACATCAAGGTTCTCTCCAGCGGCGCCGTGCTCACGCACGGAAGCAATCCCAAGTCGCAGGAATTTACTTTGGAAGAGCTGCAGGCTGCAGTCGATGAAGCCAGCCATTTCGGCCTTCGCGTCGAATCACATGCCCACTCTCCGGAAGGCATCAAGAACGCGATCCGCGCAGGCGTGGCCTCGGTGGAACATGCCACCATGATCGACGACGAAGGCATTGCTCTCGCCAAGCAGCACGGCACCTACCTCGACATGGATATTTACGACGAAGAGTGCATTCAGGAGGAAGGAAAAAACGGAAGCATGCCCAAGGACTTCCTCGAGCACGATGCCGCCCTGGGACAGATCCAGCGCGATAATTTCCGCAAAGCCGTCGCGGCCGGCGCAAAAATGTCGTTCGGGACCGACGCCGGAGTCTGTCCCTACGGCACCAGTGGCAAACAGTTCGCTTTCATGGTGAAGTACGGAATGACTCCCATGCAGGCCATTCAAGCCGCCACCAGCAACGCCGCCGACCTGCTCGGCCACTCCAACGAATTCGGCTCAATCAAGCCAGGAAAATACGCAGACATCATCGCCGTAACCGGCGACCCGCTAACCGACATTCGCACACTCGAAACAGTTCAGTTCGTAATGAAAGACGGCAAGATCTACAAACAATGAGGTCGGGAAGGGCACGACTTCAATCGTGCCGTCAGGGCCTGAAAATGAATGCGGCTTTAGCCGCTGAGGTGTGCTCTCCATCACTGATGATCCCTGGCAATCGTCTCCTGCCAGGTCTTTGACTTAATCAGGGTTCCATCCTTCAACAACTCACGGGTGTACTTGTAATAAAAATTCTTCTGATCGGTCGTAACCAGCAAATGTCCACGCCAAGTCAGCGTGCGCCCTTTCAAAGTGAACACAGTCTCCGCTTCTCCGCGCACCGAACAAGTCTCCGGATGCGCATCCTCGGCATCATAAGTCAGATTTTCGTAGTCGATTTCTTTCCCCCAGGGATACTCCCCGCTCTCCTGCCCCTTCCAGTGCACCGTAGTCTTGTGGCGAGCTTCGTCGCGCTCGACAGTCCACTCCCCCGGCCAGGGAAATCCTTCGCTCTTAAGATCGGTCCGTTCTTCCGATGGCTCAGGCGCAGAAAACGCAGGCGCAGCAGCCCCGTGCTCCGGCACGACGGGCAACACTACGCGCGAACCATCGCTCCCGCCGAGTTCCAGGGAAGTCGTCATTGAATAAGGCGTAGGCAGCATCATCGGCCATAGCGCATTCGAAATTGCCACGCGAATCCGATGACCCTTGGGAAACACCCACGAAGTCAAATGCATTTCAATGTCGAGTGGATAAACTTTGCCGGGCTCCAGATCGCGAGGCTCGCTCATCGAATCCCGCTGTGCACCGTTGATTCCGGCCCCGGTAATTTGCGTGACCGTTCCATCTGGCGCAACATCCGAAAGTCGCGCAAACCAGTCCGCCAGCGGCGCCGTAGCCGAGGCCCGCAACAACGCATGCGGACGCCCCAGAATAGCCACAACTCCCGGCAGCGGCGCTGAATCGTAAACCAGACTGAACGCGTCCACCGGCCGCACATCACTCAGCAGCTCGCCCCACCAGAATCCAGCCTCCACGCCAATCGATGGCACATACTTAAGCTGATGTGTGTCGGTTTGCGACGCACCCTCCGCCAGCAAGTGATTCGGCTGAAAAAATAAAGTCGACGCCCGCGCGTCTTTCGGCGGCCAAACATCCTCCCGCCTCCACTCCCCGGGCACGTTCTCCAGACTCGGATCAGGTGCATGCCAGTGCTGCATATAAATCACCAGCCTCGGATCGTGCTCCACGCCGGTGTCGCGTCCCTTTAGCCAATGATCAAACCAGCGCACCGCCTCATTCCGCCACTCAATCTGCGGACCGGGCTCAGCCTCATTCGGAAACGTATGGTTCCACGGCCCCACGATCGCCTTCACCGGCCCGCTCGCCTGCATCAGCATGTCGGTCACGTTGTCGCGATAGCCATCCAGCAATCCGCCGATCAGAAAACTCGGAATCGTGATCTCTTTCAACGGACGCACCCGCTCCCGCCAGAACGGCCCGTCATGCTGATGTTTCAAATAAAGCAGCGACCACGGAGGCGTTTCAAATCTTGGACCCAGAACTTTTTCGTCAGTCGTATAATCTGGAGCCCCAGTCCATCCCTCCGCCATATCCATGTTCAACTCAAATTCATCGATGTGCGCCATGCCATCCACGTAGTGCACATCGTCATGAAACAATTCCGCCGTCGCATCCGTCGCCAGAATCGCCTTCAACCCTGGCGCGTGCCGCATCGCCATCTGGAGAGAATTAAACCCGCCCCACGAAATGCCGAACATTCCCACGTTCCCATTCGACCAACTCTGATGAGCGAGCCATGCAATCACCTGCTCGCCATCGACCTGTTCCTGTTCCGAATACTCACGCTCCGGCGGCGCGCCCTCGCTCGCGCCAAATCCGCGAATATCCACCCGCACGCTCACATATCCGCGCCGCGCAAAATAAGCATGCTTGGGATAATCTCCCGCCGCCGTGCCATCATCTTTTCGATAAGGCAAATATTCCAGCAGGGCAGGGAACTTCTCTTCCGCTTTCGCCCCGTCTGGCATGTAGAGCGTCGCCGCCAGACGCACTCCATCTTTCATGGGAATCCAAGCCTGCTCCATGCGTACCCCATACGTAGGCGGAGAAGGTGGTTGAATCGCAACAGCCGCAGACGAAAAGAAAATAGATGTAAGTGAACTGAAGAAGAAAGCCCAGACCATCCGACGTCGATCCGTTCCGGTCAACGGTATCTCCTGGAAGTGTGTGTGGAAAGAAAACTATTCCTGCGACCCCTGTTCCCGCCGTATTGCCCGCATATCAATCCCCAACTGCTCGGCCTTCTTGTAAAGATGGCTGCGTTCCAGCCCCAGCGACTTAGCCGCCAGACTGACGTTCGAATGACTACGCTTCAACTCCGCCAGGATCACTTCGCGCTCGAAAGCGTCCACGCGCTCCGCCAACGCCCCCGACGAAAACGCAGCAGAGACAGCAACACCCGAGCCGCCACCTTTAGGCATCGCGACCTCGACAGTCGCCAGATCAACCTGACCGTCAGTAGCCAGCAGCATCAACCGCTCCACCATGTTGCGCAGCTCCCGCACGTTGCCGGGCCAGGTATAAGACTGCAACGCCGCCATCGCCTCGGCGGTAAACGGAACCGGCTTCCATCCATTCTGCGCACTCACCTGTGCAGCAAAATGCTTCACCAGCAACGGAATGTCTTCGCGCCGCTCGCGCAACGGCGGCAGCACCAGCGGAAAAACATAAATGCGGTGAAACAAATCCTGCCGGAATTTCTCCTCGCGCACCCGCGCTTCCAGATCGCGATGTGTCGCCACCACCACCCGCACATCCACGCTCACCGGCTTCTCGCCGCCAATGCGCTCCACTTCCCCTTCTTCCAGCACGCGCAGTAGCTTGGCTTGCATAGCCAAAGGCATATCACCAATTTCATCCAGAAAGATGGTGCCATGATCCGCCTGCTCAAACTTTCCAATGTGCCGGCCCGCCGCTCCCGTGAACGATCCTTTCTCATGCCCGAAAAGTTCCGACTCAATCAGTTCCGCCGGAACCGCCGCACAATTCAAAGTCACAAACGCTCCACCAGCCCGCGCACTGCGCTCATGAATCGTCCGAGCCACCAGCTCTTTCCCCGTCCCCGTTTCTCCCAGGATGCAAACCCGCGTCTCACTCGCCGCCACGCGCTCCACTTGCGCCATCACGCGCTGCATGGCCGCGCTTTGCCACACGATCTCGTGCTTGCCCAGCCGCTGTTTGAGTTGCCGATTTTCACTCTCCAGCCGCTGCAGCTTCAGGGCGTTCTCCACCGTCAGCAAAAGTTTTTCGGTCGAGATCGGTTTCTCCAGAAAATCCAGCGCCCCCAACCGGGTAGCCCGCACCGCCGTTTCAATGTCCCCCTGCCCAGACATCATCACCACCGGCGCCGTCACTCCCTGCGCCTTCAAATCCTCGAGCAGCGCCAGTCCCCCTTTCCCGGGCATCACCACATCCGATAGGATCACGTCGAAGCTCTGCGCCTTGGCCAGCTCCAGCGCCTTGGCCGCGTTGTCGCACACCGTGGCCTCGTGCCCAGCCAGCCGGAATGCCCGCGACAGGGAAGCCAGGGTGTTCGCTTCATCGTCCACAATCAGTAAATTTGCTTTTTTCGGCAACCGTCCTCCGATTTCTCAATTACCTCATCTTGCGCTCTGTGCGGACTCCGCATTCCGCGGCAACTCAATCACAAACGTCGTCCCCCGACCCGGCGAGCTCCGCACGTGGATTCTCCCTCCATGATCGCTTACCACCGACTGTACGATGGCCAGCCCCAGTCCGGTTCCATGCTCCTTGCTCGTATAATAAGGAGTAAAGATTCGCTCACACTCTTCCGGCGTCAACCCCGCTCCCGTATCCGCAACCTCCATCACCACTTCGCGGCCATCGTCGCGTGTCCGCAGCGTCAGTGTCCCGCCCCGCGGCATCGCATCCATTGCGTTCAGCACCAGGTTTGAAATTGCCCGGTGCAACAACTCCGCATCTGCCGAGATCGCTCCCAGGTGCGGATCGAGTTGCACCTCGCAACTGATCTTTGCACGTCCCGGCGCTTCCAGCTGCGCCTGAAAAAGTTGCAATGCACCGCGAATTACTTCATTTACCTGCACCCGTTGCAATTTCGGCTGAGGCATCTTCGAAAACTCGCTGAATCGTCCAATGATCCCCTTCAGGTTCGCAATCTCCGCCAGCAATGTGCGCGAGCTCTCGCGGAACACCTCCTCAAACTGCTCCGGCGTCTGTTGCCGCGCCCGCACCAGATTCTCCACCGTAAGCTGCAGCGGAAATAGCGGGTTCTTCAACTCATGTGCCAGCCGCCGTGCCAGTTCCCGCCAGGCCGCGACCCGCTCCGCCTGTATGAGCCGTTCTTTCTGCCCGAGCAATTCCGTAGTCATTCGATTAAAAGAATCGGCTAGCTGACCCAGTTCGTCATCGCCCAACACATCCACCCGCACACTCCAGTTGCCCTCGGCAACTTCCTGTGCCGCATGCGCCAGCTGCTCTACCGGACGCGTCACTCGCGCCGCCGCCCAACTGCTCAGCAGAATCGCGAGCAGAATCCCTCCGCCTCCGACCATCAGCGCCGCTGAGCGGATGTGACGCGTCAACACCACATAACTCCGCCGCGAATTCCCAATTAACAATATCGCCAGCACCGGACGATCCTTGCCCGAGCCCGCACCTAGCAGCGGAACTGCATGAAACACCTCATCCTCCGCTTTATCCCCCGACCAATGCACCAGGCCGGTCGCTTCTTCCTTGGACCGCCGCACCGCATCGACCAAAGGTTCCAGCTTCTCGAGCGGCCGCCCAGTCTCGGAGGCAGACTCAGACGGATCCACCAGCAACTCTGCCGCAAACCGCCCACCGCGATTCTGATACAGCAAAGCTCGCATTCCCGCCGGCATATCGATCCCGGAGAGAAAAGATCTATCCAGGCGGCGTCCCCCAATTACATAGACTGGACGCTCTCCCACTCGCGTTGCCCTCACCGCAAACAATCCTAGCGCCGCGCCATCCTGCAGTTCCTCTTGCTTGAGAAACGCTCCCTGATCACCCGATGCAGCGAAGCTCCCAACCCCGTTGTCCGCATAACCAAACTTCGCCGGCCACTGCGCAGACGAAATAATGGTTCCATCACTTTCCACAAACTCCAAAAAGTCGAGTCCGTTGTGTTCTGCGGTCGTCTTCGCTAATTCGAAATAAGGCCCCGCATCCGCCTGCGGACGATTCAGCTTTGCAGCCATACGGCTGGCATCCTCTGACGCCGCAATCGCCTCCACTCGTCGTGCGACGTCGTCGCCCTGCCGGTTGAATTCGCGTCGGAACTGCGTCACTAGGGCCGCCGTCCGTTCATCCTCACTGCGCTCAAAAGCGCGTCGCGTGACTGCCGACACCAGCAGTGCCACCGCCGCCACCGACAAAAAGACCGTCAGTGCGAACACCACCAGCAGTTTGCGGCGAAACATCGTTGCCTTTCTTTTCCCGTCCGCATCAGGTTTTGTAGGATGCCACGGAATCGTTTGCATGATATCTCACCCTTCAGTCTCGCCGGTGTGAAATGAAAGCGCGCGGCTTCAGCCGCGCCGCAACGCCCGCAGACTCTCAGAACGAACCCTTCCCCAATTGTCGGCGAGTATCCCCCGAGCTCGAAAAAATGGCCAGTGGATCCGAGAGATGACTGGCCACTGACCACCGACCACTATTTTCCCGCTGGCCTGCTCTGGCTAGCCAAGTCCATGCCCCGCAGCACATCATTGGCAAAAAAGAATTTCCCATCCGCCGGCACCATCATGATCTGCAACTTGTCCGAGAGCCGCTCCGCCACAATCTTATTAATCAGCAGCGGATTGTCTTTCAATATCGCCGCTTCGCCGTGCAGCCGCTCCGCATCCGCCACAGCCGTCACCCGGATGCGAGCCGCCTCGGCATCCGCCAGCAGCCTGCGCCGCTCCCCTTCAGCTTTGCTGTCCATCACCTTGGCCTGCGCCTCTGCGTCCGCCAGCAGCTTTCTGCGTTCCCCTTCAGCCTTGCTGTCGATCTCTTTCGCCTGCGCCTCCGCTTCCGCATTCTGGATGGTAGCTTCCTTCCGCGCCTGCGCCTCCAGCCGGCTCTGCTGAATTTGTTTCTCCTTCAGCGGCAATGTGTATTGCATCGCGTCGGCCTCACTCTTCGCCTGCAAAACGCGAACCTGCGCTTCACCCTCCGCATGCTTCACCTGCTGCACCTTCGCTGCCTCGGCCTCGAGTTCCGCAATCCGCACTTGCTTGGTTTTCAACTCCGTCTCTACGCTCATGCGGTCGTTTTCCTGTTCTTTCAGCAGCAAAGTCTCCAACCCATTTGCGTATTCCGCCGGCAGTTGGATATCCCGCAGCATCACTTCTTTCACTACGATCCCATCCGCCGCCAGCTTCCGCGTAATCAGCGCCGAGGCTCGCTGCCGCACTTCTTCACGCTTCGCCGAAAAAACATCGCGCACCGTATAGTTCGGCACGATTTCCCGCCAAACACTAGCCACCGTAGGCGGAACGATTTCCTTCTCCACCGGACGCGGCAAGTTTCCCTGGATATAATCCAGCCGCTTCGCATCCAGCCGGTACCGCACCGTAATCGCCAGTCCCAGAGTCAGTCCTTCCTTAGCCTGCACATCAAGAAGCTGCGGCTTGGTCGGCAAACCTGCGGCCGAAGGCTTCGGCACCTCCGAATCGCCCGTAGTAAAAATCTGATCCCGAGTATCGAACAGCGCCACGTCCTCCACCAGCGGCATCACCATATGCGCTCCTGGATAAAGCGTCCCCGGCACCGTTCCGCTCACGTCGCTGATCCGCACCCCAGCCATTCCGCTCGGCACCACCACAATGCTGAACGCCACCAGCAGCGGTCCCCAAGCCAGCATCGCCAAAGCCAGCGAAGTCCGCCACCGCACCACCACCGGAGCCCCACTCACCGCTCCTCCCGGTGTTGCAACCAATCTCCGGTACAACAATTCGCGATACAAATCGTAAGTGAGAATGCACACGGCCGCGATCATCATCCCCACGCCGCAAGTAATCAGCAAATACCGCAACGCCACCATCGTAGTTCTCCTGTGCGCTTCAGCGCTTCTGCTCTGCTTTCACAGGCACGGTCTGCGCGACGCTCTGTCGCATAGGTTGTTGGACAAAGAACAGCCGAAACACCTGCCCGAAAATCAGCTCTTCAGCCAGCAATGCCACCGCCACCGAAAAAATCAGGCCCGCCACCACCGCCATGAATGTGATCGCCATCTGCATAAAGCCTCCCGTGCGCGCGAGCCGCACGCCAAGCTCTATCGCAGGATGAAAGCCAATCCTCATTGCATTGAAAATACGGGGGTTAGAAGAAGTCGCGAAGCGCCATGAAGTGGCTATTTGATGTCACTGTATCCAGCCAGACACAGCCAGGCAGCCTACCGCTCGACGGCATGTCAACGTTTCTTTCCGCGTTCTACCCGGTGCTCCTCTGTGTCCCCTGTGTTAAAGGTTTGGCATTTGACTCCCAATTCCCCAGCCGCTATCGTTGCCCGCATGAACGTAGTCAAAGCCACGCGCCAGTTCGAAGCCTGGCTCGCACTGCACACCCGTATCGATCAGAAAGACCTCCGCCTGAAACACACGAACATGAAGAAAGATGTCTTCATGTTCCTCCGCGCCACCTACTACCGTTGGGCGCAACTCTGGCCGGAAGTCTGCCCCGAGCTCGCCCATGCCCCAAAGGTTTTAGCCGTAGGCGATCTCCACGTGGAAAATTTTGGCACCTGGCGCGACATCGAAGGCCGCCTGATTTGGGGTGTCAACGATTTCGACGAAGCCTGGCCCATGTCCTACGCCATCGACTTAGTCCGCCTCGCCGTAAGCGCACACCTCGCCGCCGAGGCGGGACATCTCCCCGTCAAGCGCGAAGACATCTGCGGCGCCATAATCGAAGGCTATCGCGAAGCCATGCTGCAAAAAGGCTGCCCCTTCGTTCTAGGAGAAAGTCATCAATGGCTGCGCCGTATCGCCACCGGCGAACTCCGCGACCCGGTGCACTTCTGGGGAAAAATTGACGCGCTCCCCACCCTCAAAGGCGAGTGCCCCATCAGCGCCATCGATGCCCTGGAGCATCTGATGCCGGCTCCCGGCCTCTCCTATCGCCTCGCCCACCGCGTCGCCGGACTCGGCAGCCTGGGCCACGCGCGCTACGTAGCCATCGCCGACTGGCGCGGTGGACGCATCGCCCGCGAAGCCAAAGCGCTGGTCCCGTCATCCTCGCACTGGGCTCAAAGGATCGAAGCCAACAGGGACTGCGGCCCCGCCGAAATCCTCTACCAGACCATCATCAACCGCGCCGTCCGCTGTCCTGATCATTTCGTCCAGCTCCGCGGCCGTTGGATCGTTCGCCGTCTGGCTCCGGACTGCTCTCGCATCCTGCTCGCATCTCTGCGCGCCCCCGACAACGAGCTTCGCCTCCTCAACGCCATGGGATACGAAACCGCCAACATTCATTTGGGTACCCCAACCGCACGCAAAGCAATCCTCCGCCATCTCGACAAACAAAAACCAAAGTGGCTGCACCAGGCCGCCGAACAAATGCTCCAGTCCGTCCGCAACGACTGGAATGTGTGGAAGAAAAAAGGCTACGCCTGAATGCTCGTGTGGGGACGGGCGCCTTCGCCCGTCCAGCCGAGCGAAGCGAGACGCCTCGACCACAGACCGCGCAATGTCCAAACCTCGACGAACCGCAAGCAGGTGGAGCAGGCCTTCCAGGCCCGCGTTAAAAGCTCAGACATGTAGAATCGGGCTTTAGCCCCTGAGGTCCTCCTGCGTTACACTATCTCGCCGCCATGCCGCGCATTGCCCATGATCCCAACGACCTCCTTACTCATCTGGAAGCCGCCAAAAACCAATTCAACCCCGGCCAAGCCACAAAAATCCGAAAGCTCCTCACCCAACTCTCCAATCTCCAACTAGATCCCCACCAGTTAATCCGCTTCCACGAAGCGCTGCTATTCCTCCGAGCCTTCCCTCACGGCCCCTCCGGAATCCCGCGCGTAGAAGATCTCCTGAACACTTTCCACCAGCGCATAGAACAACTCTGCGCGACAAACGCCGATATGTCCGTCTTCGACGACTTCGACACCTCCGGAATAGCCGGCACCACCATGCAAGACACGCTCTCCTTCGACGTAGCCCAATTGCTCGTGCATCGCATTCCCAAAAATATCGAAATCGCCTGGAACGACTACTGGGACGACTACCAGTCCGAGCGCGCTCGCGGCAACACCTGGCCCCGTTTCATTCCGCTGTTAGAAGAAGACGCCGACGTAGAAGCCAACATCCCGTGGTCAACCTGGGTCGACGCTGCCCGAGGCCGCCAGGACGCACTCCCTTGGCTGCTAAACCAATTCGCCAGACTCCCATTCCCCGGCCGACAGCAATCCGAACTCTACGACTCCCTCCGGCTCCCACTCCTGTGGAACCTCGAAAACCTGAAACTCTCCCGCACCCGCAACTGGACCAGTCCCCGCCGCTTCTACTTCCACCAATCGGCACTAATCCAGCGTAGCGAAGTAGATCTTGCGCACGAACTATCCAAGCCCGCGCCGAAACTAAAAAAACTCTCCCGCACCGCCGGCGAATCGGTAATGCAATCCATCCGCGAAGTAATGGTGGTCCGCTACCGCGAACTCTACGGCACCACGCTGGGTGACCCCAGCACAGTAGTCAAAGCCGACCTAGGCCGCGGCGTCATCATGCACTTCTGGGGATTGCCTCCAACCCGCCGCCTCCCGCTCCGCGCCTACATTGCCGGCTACACCCTGAAAAACGGCGTCCCCATCAACTACATCGAAGCCATCGGCCTCTGCGAATGGATCGAAGTCGGCTTCAACACCTTCTACACCTACCGCCAGGGAGAAACCGCATGGATTTATTCCCAGGCCCTGCGCTGTCTCCGCGCCCTGACGAATGCAAAGTGTATTTCGATTTATCCCTACCAGATCGGCCAGAACAACGACGAAGCCCTAGAAAGCGGAGCCTTCTGGTTCTACCGCAAACTAGGCTTCCGCCCCGGCCGCCCCGATCTCCAAAAATTGTGTGAGCGAGAAGAAGAGAAAATCGCCGCCAACCCAAAATACCGAACTCCCGCCCGCACCCTGAGGCGCCTGGCCGAAGCCCACATGTTCTATGAAGCGCATGAACCGACGGGTAGAGTTCTAGCGAATCAGGACCTCAATCAGCCGCGAAGCGGCGCCAGAATGCAGCCCAGAGCCTGCCCTGAGCTTGTCGAAGGGGCGCAAGCCCTGGGTAACGAAGTGAACGATCACCGAGCCCCGAAGGGGCGAAAGAACAACTCCGGCCCCTGGGACACTTTTTCCACCCGCAACCTGGGCCTGCGAATCAATCGCCGCATGTCGCGAGGCTTCAACGGGGATAGCCAGAGAATTCGCCAAGCCTCGACCGCCGCCGTAACCCACGCCCTAAACCTCAACCCCTCCCGCTGGACTCCTCTTCAAAAGCAGTCCCTCGAAAACTGGTCCCTGGTCCTGTCTGAGATCCCCAACCTATCTCACTGGACGCGCGACGAAAAAGAGCAACTGATAAAGATAATCCGCTCTAAGAGCGCAAGCACCGAAACGCCCTACCTTCGCCAAACCCAACACCACCCGCGACTGCGATCAGAGTTACTACGTCTAGGCTCATAACCTCCTCGTCGTCATTGCGACGCCCCTCGTAGCCGCGATAGCGTCGAAAAGCGCGAGGAGAGTCTGCCGTCTACTCCGCCATCGTCGGCGTTGATTTTGCTCTTGACCGCGATCGCGCCACCACAAGGGAGGGTGCCCCATCTTTGCGCTCTTTGCAAAGGTGGGATTCCACACACGTCAATGTCTTGGGATTTCAATTCCTGTATCCCTGCCGTTCCTCCCCGAGCAAATGCTAACCTCTCACTTGTAGCCCTATCCAATGCCCCACCCCATCCTCCTCTACGACGGCGTCTGCGGCCTCTGCAACCGCTTAGTCCAATTCGTCCTTCGTCGCGATCGCAACGCCACCTTCCGTTTCGCCTCGCTGCAAAACGCATTTGCCACGCCCATCCTTACCCGTCACGGCGCGAGCCCCAGCGATCTCGACACAGTCTACGTGGTCATGAATTATGAACTCCCCGACGAATATCTGCTCTCTCGTTCCGAAGCCATCCTCTTCGTGTTGAAGCAACTAGCGAGTCGCTGGCAAGCACTCGCATCCCTCCTGCAACTCCTGCCCAAATCCCTCCGAGACGCCGTCTACAACGCCGTAGCCCGCCGCCGCTACCGCATCTTCGGCCGCACCGAAGCCTGTATGCTGCCCCCTGACCAGGGTCGCAACCGCTTCCTCGATCTCTAGATAGAAAAATCTAAAGAGCGAGTAAAGGAATGTAAAACCAAACTCGGGAGAGTTCTCTAGTACAAATCCCGTAGTAAAAAAATCGTTGAAAAATACGCCCCCGGCCTTGACTCCTTCATCTCAAGTTCTATGATGAATTAACAACTCCTCCCTAGGGTAGGGGACGACCAACTAACAACCTGTAACAAGAATGAGGAGGAAGTCCCCATGAAACTGAATGACAGCATTTCCACCTACGATGTTGCTGAGGCTCTACAGGGCGAGTCCGGCAAGTTTGAAGTTACCAGCCCCAATGGCGAGCGCTATTTCGTAACCTGCTTGCCCGGACACTCGATCGCGAGCATAGAGTGGGCCGGTTCAGAGCCTAACCTGCAACCCTTTCTCGTGCGTAAAGTAGCTCAACCCGTCACGACGGAGGGTCGTACAAAAAGATCAGCGGCTGCCTAGCACTTTTTAGCAACCCTAATCAGTAAGCCCGGCTCCGATCAAGCCGGGCTTTTCATTTCTCTTCTCACCCGAAAAACTCGTTGAACTGGTCTCGAGCGATCCTGTTCAACGCCCTTCACCTAGAAAATCACAACGCATGAACCAGCCTCAGGTTAAGATAGTGCCGCGAGAGCGAGGGACCAGTCCCGCAAAAAGAGGTGCTTTATGCGAACAAGATGGATGGCATTAGTATCGTTGGCGGTCGCAGCTTTTCTTCCTGTGAGCGCACCAGCCCAGTGGAAGACACCATGGGCCTACGAAGGGCCACGAGGCGCCGAACACTGGAGCGAACTCGATCCTGGTTACGCCCCCTGCAACACCGGCAAGGAACAGTCTCCTATCGACATTCAAACGGCAGAGAAAGCCGATCTTCCCGTCCTGCGCTTCGACTCGAAAAGTGCCCCGCTCAAATATCTCGTCAACAACGGATACACCATCCGAGTGAACTACCACGATGCTCCGGGAACCGGAAGCCTTCTCATCGTCGGCGACAAGCGTTACCAGCTAACCCAATTCCACTTTCACCGTCCCAGCGAAGAGTACATTCACGGCAAGCCTTACGACATGGTCGCTCACTTGATGTATCAGGACAGCGATGGCAAGGTTGCCGGAGTCGCAGTTCTTCTCCGAGCCGGCAAAGCGAACGCGACCATCCAGCAGATCTGGGACCACATGCCCAAGACCGAGAGCAAGGTCTTGTCTGATTTCTCCCACGAGGAGCAGTCGGTTCCCGGAGTCGACATCAATCCCTCGGGCCTGCTGCCTCGCGACACTTCGTATTACATGTACATGGGCTCGGTAACGGCTCCGCCGTGCACCGAAGGCGTGACCTGGTTTGTCCTGAAGACTCCCGTCGAGGTCTCATCCGGCCAAATCAGCGCCTTCGCCAACCTCTATCCCCACGACGTCCGTCCCATCCAGCCGCTCAACGGACGCGTCGTGAAAGAGAGCCGCTAACACGGCCTGTCGGAGAAGGATTATGCGGAGAACGTCGCTGCTGCTGTTCCTCACCCTTGCGGCGACGCTGTTCGCAACGGATAAGCCCGCACTCCCGCCAGACGCCACTTCGCAGCAGGCCAAAAACAAAGCGGTCGCCGCGCGTGTGTTTGAAGAGATTTTCAACCAGGGGAAATTCCAGGTTGCGGACGAAATCTACGCCAGCGATTTCGTGAACCACGGCCTCCACAAAAATTTCGACCTTCAAGCGGATCAAGCCGCAGTGCATGCCGAGAAAAAGGCGTTTCCCGATCTCAAGATGACCGTGGACCTGATGGTCGCCGAAGGTGACCTGGTCACTGTGGTATGGACCTTCCGGGGCACCAACACCACCGCCGGATATGGACTCCCTCCAACCGGAGCCAGGATCGAACTTCGTGGCATCACAGTCTGGCGCATCGTCGACGGAAAAATTCGCGAGGAGTGGACTTCATTCGACGATATGCAAGCCGCCCGCCAACTCGTGAGCCAACTCAAGTGGCAACTGCTGGGCCTTCTTATCGTGGCGTTAATTCTCGTGTGGATCTTCTGCCGAGTCATCCTAAGACTCAGACTAACAAGACTTCCCAGGACGACGCTTTCCGAAAAATAAATTCTGGAGAAGCAGGTTTGAGCGCTTTGCTTTACGTCGGCGTGGCATCTTATCTGGATACCCCCTCCCCCTGGGGTCTAGTGGAGTCATCGAGTTAGCAGGAAATTCCCCGCAAAATCCGCATCGCAAAGGGCTTAGATCCTAAAATCCATGAAACAAAGAACTTAGAGGCGGGGCGAAGCGTCATCACCCGACCGTCACGGCCTCGACCATGATTACTCGATTTGTGGGCGGCCACAAGGTCAGATGTCACACTCGTGGACTGTGGAAATAAAAAAGGATGTCATTCCGAGTCGGGCGGAACGGCCGGCGAGGAACCTGCTGTCCTCGATACCTTCACAACTGCCGCCTCGCCCCACCCGGCCGACAGATCGATCCTCCCAAGTCGGGTTCTCTGCCCGAATCAAGGCCACCTTCTTCTCCCGGCGCCACTTCTTAATCTCCGTCTCGCGCGCAATCGCATCGCCGACGTTCTCAAAGCTGTGATAGTAAACTAGCCGGTTGGCACAATACTTTCGCGTAAATGCCCCGCCGTCGCCGGCTCTGTGGCGCAAGACCCGCGCCATGAGAAAGCCCGTCACGCCCACATAGATTACGCGGCTCTTGCTCGCCATGATGTAAACGCAGTATCGCCGCTCCGCCATTGCCGCTCGCCCTCTTAGGGATGTCATTCCGAACCGGGCCGAAGGCGCGGTGAGGAACCTGCTGTTTCTCTGCGCGACCACAAAGCAATGCCACTCCAAAGGACAGCAGGTTCCTCGCGCGCTTTCAGCGCGCATCGGAATGACAAGATTTTAGGGATGGGCGACTAGAACTGCAGCAGCAGATGTCACCAATAGCCTGTGCAAAAGCCCAACTTGGCACAATAGCGTCGCACGCACAGCGGGCGACTCCCGACGATGAATCTTCTGCAACTCGCCTCCGACCACGCTACTCCTGCCGCGAGCGCGCCCAGGAAGGGGGCAGCTTAAGCGGAGTGGCGCTCTTTGAATTCCTCGATCTTGGCCTTGGCCTTCTCTTTCGTGTCATCCACGGACTGACTGATCTTCTCGCGGTTCTCAGCGACCTTTTCGGAAGCGGCTTGCTTGTGCGACTCATGGATCTGCTTCGCGGCGTCCTTCGCGTCGCCCCATGTTTCCTTCGCCGCGCCTTTGGCCTGATTGACCACTCCTTTATTGGCTAGTTTTTCGTTACCAACACTTTCTCCAACGCTCTGCTGCACCTTGCCTACTGCCTGATCGATCTTGCCGCTAACCTGATCCTTATTCATAAGTTCCTCCAGTATTTTTTTTATTGCGGCATTCTTCTGAATGCGGTTGACGCCATCCTGCCTGAATCCTACGCGTGTATCTAGCGTGAGCCATCGGGCGAACCGGGTAGACAGCCTGAATTTAAACAGGAGACTTGTTAGGCATACCTGAGTGTGGCAGAAGGGTCTGGCGCGAATCTGTTCCATTTTGGCCACTCGGCGACAGCCACGCCGCCTGGCCGCCAGTACTATAATTCGCTCCCATGCCATTTATTTTCTGCTTCTGGTTCATGGTGGCTGCGTACGTCGTTCATGTGCTCGACGAATCCCTGCTCGGCGGCAGCTTTGTGGAGAAGGTTCGGCAACATTGGTGGCCGCAGTATTCCTGGACAAAATTCTTCTGGTTCAACACCGCCTACTTCGCCGTCATGATCGCCAGCGTCGTCCTCTACGATCTGCTTGGAGGCTCATGGATCATTCTCCCCCTGGCGTGGTCAATCGAGCGGTTCTTTAATGGATTCTGGCATCTCTGGTGGGCGATCCACTTTCACGAGTATTCCCCCGGCCTTCTGACCAGCATTCTTATCTGGATGGACTCCTACTTCATCCTGCGCTACCGCCCCGCTGGTGCGATAACCGCCACAACATTCTGGCCGGCGGCGCTGATCGGCGTGCTCTTCGCGGCGTTTCTGTTTTCCTATATTCCGCTCGTAAAGGGAAGAAACATGCCGGCCATCAAACCCCAATCCCGAAGGGACGACATGTGATAGCCCCGCACATAAGTGCGAGGTAGACACAGAAGGCCGGAGCAAGTCCCCAGATTTGTCCGAGGAGGATCATGAGGAAAACATCGCTGCTGCTGTTTGTGGCACTCGCGGCCGTAGCCGCGGCATTAAAACCCTGTTCTCCTCGCCCGCCCAAAATCTTGTCAAGGCCCTAAACTTGTGCAATTCCCGGCAACCCATTGCTCCCATTCGAGAAATAAATCTCCGAAACGTGACGGTTTCACCCCACCAAACCTGCTATCCTGAATATAGAGAGTAAAAATTGGCGCAAGCCCCCAGGGCGAGCGCCTTTTGCTTTTTGGGACGCCTTTCCCAAGACCTAAGGACCTAACACCAAAACCCAATTTCATGCGCAGACGCAAGGGCCAGTCCCCCGGACGGAACCAGCGTCCGGCCCAAGCCCTGCCCACTCGCGCAACTCCCCGCGCCCAAACTCCCTTCCAGCGCGAACAAACCACCAAACGCCGCGGAGAAATCTCCGAACTAGCCTTCGCCCTGGCCGCCGCTCGCCAAGGCTTCGGCATCTCCCGCCCCTACGGCGACAGCGAGCGTTACGACATCATCCTCGACTCGTCTCACATCTCACCTGTCATTCCGAACCGGGCCCAAGGCGCGCTGAGGAACCTGCTTTATTCGTCCATCCGCCCGCGCCTGGTCCGCGTCCAGGTGAAATCTTCCACCCAACTCCAATACGGCCTCTACCGCGTCAACGCCCACCGCCGCATCAACGGACGCGCCGTCCCCTACACCCTCGCCGAAATCGATTTCTTCGCTGCCTACGTAATCCCCGAAGACTCCTGGTTCATCTTCCCCCTAACCCACATCCTCGGCGCAACCGCCGTAACCCTAAGCCCCAAACGCCGCCGCAAACCCCATATCAACGATCCCTACCGCGAAGCCTGGCACCTGCTCCGCCAACCCGACGGCCTGGAATTCGCATAGCGAATGTAAAGCGGGCACCCCCGCCCGCTACCTTTGACCTTGATCTTGACCTTGACCGGGAAGGGCACGGCTTAATCCGTGCCGCAAAGCCGTCTTCCGCTAAGGGATGTCATTCCGAATCGGGCTGAAAGCCCGGTGAGGAACCTGCTGTCCCCGATACCCTCATAACCGCCGCCTCGCCCCACCCAGCCGACAGATCCTCCCAAGTAGGGTTCTCCGCCCGAATCAGCGCCACTTTCTCCTCCCGACGCCACTTCTTGATCTCCGTCTCGCGCGCGATGGCATCGCCGACATTCTGAAAGCCGTGGTAGTAAACCAGCCGATGCACGCGATACTTTCTCGTGAATGCTCCACCCCCGCCAGCCTTATGTCGCAACACCCGCGCCATGAGAAAGCCAGTCACGCCGACGTAAAGCACGCGACCCTTGCTAGCCAAGATGTAAACGTAATAGCGCCGCTCCCGCACCATTGCCACCCCCTATTCAGGATGTCATTCCGAACCGGACCGAAGGCGCGGTGAGGAACCTGCTGTTTGCTGGTGCGACCACGAACCAATGCCACTCCACAGGACAGCAGGTTCCTCGCGACGCTTTCAGCGTGCATCGGAATGACAAGATTTTAAGGATGGGCAATTAAGATTGCAGCAGCACATGTCACAAGTGGCCTGTGCATAAGACCAAATTGGAACCTGATTCCCCATCGAGAAGCTGGAAAAAAAGGGGATGTCATTCCGAATCGGGCTGAAAGCCCGGTGAGGAACCCGCTGTTCTCCGCGGACGAACCTTAACGATCGCGCTCAATGGCCCGTGTGGG
>Ga0209693_10000175_pt1 | contig 24589 bp, 24 predicted proteins | sample HubBroMetageWRM3_FD_188345 | JGI IMG/M metagenome (GOLD analysis project Ga0209693, IMG submission 188345) | Warmed soil microbial communities from the Hubbard Brook experimental Forest, New Hampshire - Hubbard Brook CCASE Soil Metagenome WRM 3... | ecosystem: Environmental > Terrestrial > Soil... | reverse complement strand
TCCGGCGGCTGCTGCGCGTCCTGCCTGGCATTAGCAAAGTCTGCCGCCAAGCGAAGTTCCACGTCCGCCTGCGCCAAAAAATCCTTCGCTTTTTGGGCGTGACCGCCCAGCTGATCATTGTTAGCGCTTTGCGCCATGTCAATTCGCTGATAGGCATCCACGATATCGCCTTGCGCCGCAGCGAGGTTCCCGTGCCGGTTCGGATCGATGTTCACCACCGGCGCTTGCGGTGTTTGCGGAGCCTGCGCGTCCTGCGGTGTTTGCGGCGCTTGCGGCGCTTGCGATGTTTGGGGCGCTTGAGCATCTTGCGCGCCGAGCAAGGGGACGGCAATCACCGCGGCAAGCAGTACACCGCTGGTTACTATTTTTCTGACGTTCATGTTGTTGACCTCGTCGCCCGTTCTAATCCCACACCGCAATGACGATCCTGCCATCATCTCCGATCACGATCGTCAGACGATTCGGATCAGAATCCATCTTGCCAAGTCCTTCCGCGGGCTTCACCACGTGCAACATTTTCGGCAGACTTTCTTCATGAATCACCTCGTTGGCGCTCACTCCTGAGGGCGCGGTTTCGCCCTTCGCGACGAAATACTTGCCAACGCAGTCCGTGCAATCGCCCGGAGGTGGCGGCGCCTCGGCGTAACCCGGTATCGTTTTCAAGGTAACGCGATTCGTGGCTCCGTGGACGCGCACACCTTTGAACGGGTGGCCAGGCTCGAGCGTGAAAACCGCTTCGATCACCGGGCTCTTCGATGGCGAAGTTGAATCTGTCGGCGCCTTCGCGACGAATGCCAGATCCAGCATTCCATCCGGCGGAGTTCCCTTAGTGAGCGGAACTAGTTCGGCATCCTCCCAACCGTCGGTGCTGGTTATCCCGCGCACCCGGATCACGTCCAACGTCGGTGCATGCGTGCTGCTCATCGCCTCGACGCTCGTTATCCAAAGCACCGGAGCTTCTTTCGGTTCCTCTGCTTCTGGTTGCTCCGGTTCGTTCGGTGCTTCTGCTGGCGCCGCACTCTGAGCCGTTGGCGGTGCTTGACCTTTTTTCGGCACAGAGGAGCCGGTCTGCGCAAACGTAGAAGTAGCGAAGAGACCAACACTAAAAATCACGGCCGCAAATATCCACTTTTTCATGGCATACCTCGCTGAATCGGATGTATTGCAAAACCCAGTGAATCTGATCCGGATTCCTTCACGCCTTCACGGCACGCGTACTACGCCACTAATGTCATCCGCGCGCGCCTTGAAATTTGTCTGCCCCGGCCGCCGCGGCGAGCTGCGCTGCGTGCGCAATCGCGCTGTCAATGCCTCCCTCCAGGCGATCCAGCGCATGCAGAATTAGATCCGTCGGCACAATCTGTACCAGGCTGCAAAACGCCGTGCGGCTGCTGGCAAAACTGCCGTTCTCCGCGAGCTTGTTTACCGGCGCGCCGCCACCGCACACTGAAAAGTAATCGCACTGCTTGCGGCACATTTCCACGCCCGCGGCGATATCGCGCGTCATCGCCTGCATTGCCGGGCTCCGCAGCATGTCCTCCAGCGACTCCGACAGAATATTCCCAACAATATAATCGTTATAGTCGGTGCTCTTGTAACCCAGCAGCTCCGGCGAAAAGCTGGAGACGTTGCCATGGCAATCTATGTTCACCATGCCAAAAGGCTCCACCTGTGCATTCTCCGGACAGCTCTGTTCCGGCCGGAAAATTCGCGGGATCATTCCATCAATCTCACGAATGAAGTGGATGCGGGAAGTCTTGCGCGACAAAGTCCAGAACCGATCCAGAAAATTGCGAAAGCTTTCGATGGGATCCCCGCTCGTAAGCAGCCCCGAGACATAGGTCCCCTCCGACTCCTCCACATTGAAGCAGACGTCATCGATCCCTTCCGAGAGGTAAAAATCCAGCAACTCCTCGGGCGCACTCATGCTTTTTTCCGAAAGCACCGAGATGACGTGGAACGGCACATTTTCGCGGCGCAGTAGCCGAATCCCCGCGATGGTGCGGTCGAACGTTCCTTTGCCGGAGCGCGTGACGCGGTTGGCGTCGTGCAGGTGGCGCGGCCCATCAATACTGACACCCACACCGATGTGCCATCTCTTAATGAAGTCACACCACTCTTGATCAATCAGCATTCCATTGGTCTGAATAGAATGGCGCAATTGGATCTCGGGGGGTCGCAGCGCCTCAATCGCTTCAAAAGCGGCTTGATAATAGGAGGGCGGCAGTACGAGCGGCTCACCCGCATGCCAGATGACCGTGAGAAAAGGGCTGGACCAACCCGACGCGAAGATTTTTTCAAATATCGCAATCACCGTCTGCAACGGCATCACGGTTTTTGCATCCCGCTGCGGCAGATAGCAGTAGCGGCAATTGATATTGCAGAAAGGCGTCGGCTGCAGTACGACGGTGTGGATCAGCGGCCCCACATCGCGGGATGTCGGCATATCTCGGCGCATTTCTCGGACGGCGGCATCCACGGAAATTACCAGTTATTCCAGTAATTGTGCCAGTTGTGCCAGCCGTTGTGCCAATTGTGCCAACCGCCGTTGAACCAACCCCCGTTGCGCCAACCGCCATTGCGCCATCCCCAGCCGCCGCCATTCCCCCACCCGAAGTTCGGCCACTCCCCCAGCAGCGCGGCGTCAGCGACAGAGCCCTGCCCATCCTTAAACGCAATATCGGAAACTCCCGCGCGGATCTCGCTGAGGCGTTCAGCGACGCTGGCTACGGGCGCGTCATCTTTTCGATTCACCGACGCAGCTTCCGACTGCACAGTGGCCAACAGAGCGGAAATTCCCAGAACGCCGGCGGGAAGCAGCACAGCGAGCGCTTGTTTCATTCGGGTACGGATGGTCATTTGGGGTCTCCTGCACTTCCGACGGGCGCAAACTATCATTCGGTATACATTTCGTCAACTTTAATTGTGTGAATTCCGGGTGAACGAAGACTTTTCGGCAGAATCAGATTGCTAATTTGTTCGCCGCTCGTGGATCGCAAGTCAGGATTGGGTGATCAGGGAGACGCGGATCTGGGAGCCTTCGAATGCTAGCTGGATATTTAGGGATTCGCTGGGTTCGGCGGATTGCAGGGCGTAGTTTTCGCCGGTGATAACTGTGGAGACGGAGAGCATGCAGTGGTCGGCGAGGCTGGAGATTTTGGCTTTGAAGTTGCCGGCTACCATGTTGCAGAGTTCGCCGAGGGCGTCGTTGACGATGTTGGGATCTTTGGCGGCTTCGTCGCCGGCCATTTTAGAGGCGAGGCGGATGGCGGTGTCCGACGAGCAGTGGATGGTGGTGATGCCGCAGAGAACGCCGGCCATGCCGACCATGGCGGTCAGGCCGCTTTGTTTTTTTGTTCGCGCGACTGATTGGACGTGCTGCGCAGGCGCGGGCGGGACGTAGGGAGTGAGGCGGGTTGCGGCCATCATCTCGAAGACTTCTAGCGTGGCACATTCCAGGACTGATTTCCACGCGGGGTCTGGCGGGACTCGCTTCGGGACGGCGGTCGTCGCGGCGCTCGTGGTGACGGCGGGGGTGCTGGCATGCATGGCGGTCACGGAACGCCTGCCAGGAGCGGGCCTACGCGTTCTTTCACTTGCTCGGGAGTGAAGGGTTTGCGGAGATATCCTTTGGCGCCCGCGGAGAGGGCTTCGACGACGCGGGCTTCGCTACCTTCGGTGGTGATCATGATTACCGGAACGCCTTTGGCGGCTGGGATGGTGGGGAGAGTTTTGAGGAACTCGAGGCCGTCCATCACGGGCATGTTGATGTCGCTGAGGATGATGTCGAGCGAACCTTTTTGAACTTCGACGAGGGCTTCGGCGCCGTTGCTGGCTTCGCGGACTTCGCCTAGGTCGAGGCCGGCTTGGCGCAGCGCGCGTTCGATGATTTTGCGCATTACGGCGGAGTCGTCCACGATTAGGATTTTTAGTTTACGCAAGGTGCGCTCCTGATGGAGTGAGCGGGTGCAGATTCGACGGCAAAGCTACGGCGCACAGGCAAGATTGCCTATGCTACCTTCATCGGCAGGGGGTGGCGGGACGTTAGCGGGGGCGGGCTTGGATTGGGGCCGGCGGGAGGAGCATACTAGGCGGGCCGTCAGAGGGAGTGGAACTATGAAAACTGAGGAAATTGGGAGCGCAAGGATGGTAGTGGTGATTGTGCTGGTTTTGGTGGGGCTGGTGTTGGCGGGCGGGGCTTACCGGATGGTTCATGCGTCGGACAACGCGCCGGCCGTGGGGTCTGTGGCGCCGAATTTTACTTTGACGTCGCAGGATGGCAAGGCGGTTAGTCTGGATGAGTATCGCGGGAAATGGGTGGTGCTGTATTTCTATCCGAAGGATTTCACCAGCGGATGTACGACGGAGGCGCATAACTTCCAGCGGGATTTAGCGCAGTATGAGGCGAAGGGCGCGGTGATTATTGGCGTGAGCGTGGACAGCGCCGATTCGCATCAGAAATTCTGCACGAAGGAAGGGTTGAATTTTAAGTTGCTGGCAGATACGGAGCATAAGGTTTCTGAGGAGTATGGTTCAATCATGAATTTTGGGGTGAAGAAGCTTTCGGCGCGGCATACCTTCCTGGTGAATCCGCAGGGCGTGATTGTGAAGGAATACATGGACGTGGAGCCGGCGAAGCACAGCGAGGAAGTGCTGGCGGCTTTGACAGAGTTGCAGAAGGCGCCGGCGTAAAGGCTGCTACCCTTCGATTCCGAACCGCGAAGCGGGACGGAATCGAAGGATGAATCGTCCGCCGCGGCGGACAATTCACAACTTCAACGACGACGGTTAGGGCTGAGGCAACCGCAACGCCAACTGCGCCCGCCTGAAAAAAGCAGGCGGCCGCTACAACCGCAAAGGCAACTACGAAGAACCACGCTGCTTCTGCGCCGCTGTCGAAGCAATAAAAAAGCCTCCCGCTCTGGTTGGGAGGCTTTTTTCGTGATTGATCGGTTTACGCTGCTGCCGTTAATTCGCCAGGAGTTTCTTACGCTTCAGCGCCAGGACGGCCAGTCCGGAGGCTAGCAGAAGCCAGGTCATGGGCTCGGGTGCGTCGGTGACGCTCAGTTTGTAGGTGTCGCCAGCCGCGTCGGTTAGATAGAACGTGCCGGTTAGCATGGTTGGGGAAGCTTCGGAGCCGGAATAGAGCTGGGCGCCGTAGAGGTCGGGAATATAGGTGACGGTATTCATGCCGCCCAAGTCGCTGGTGTTGAAGAAGCAAATGATGTCGTCAACGGGCGTGTCGCCCACGATGAGATCGGTGGAGTTGACGGCGAATGCGGTACCGCCCTCGACGAAGAAGGGGTCGGGATCCTGGGACATGGTCCAGGAGGCGGTGACGGGACCGCCGGAAAGGTTGTAATCCAAGGTCGCGCCAGAATCGGCTTTTGCCGGCAGGGCGGCGAAGATGGTGACGATGGCCAGCAGGGCCCCGAGTTTTAGAGTGCGGTTCATAGCGTTGTTCTCCAGAGCCAGGTGGATAGCGCGCGGGGATCGCTATTCGCTGACGTGCGTGGTATCAATCGCACGTTGCGGACCAAAGTGCCGCATTTCCAAGATGCTGATTCTATGTACTTTACTCGTCCTAGCTGGGTAGGAAATCGCTTTCAGAGGACACGGATTGGTCACTGTGGGACTAGATAGTTCCCTTCCCGCTGCAGCTGGGTATTGGCCGTTTTTCGGCTAGGCCAAGGCCTCGCGGATTCCGGATGCTCGGACATTTATATGGCGGCGCTGGCTGGTTGGTGCGTTGGTTGACAGTGGTGGGAGAATGGCGGAGGCGAAACGACGGCTGGTGCACGCTGTGGAATGGTGCCAGCTGGTGCGGAAGGGAGCCCTATGAAAACGATTATTGCTGTGGTGATGCTTTGCGGATTGGCGCTGAGCCCGGGGTGGGTGAGCGCGGCGCGTGCGCAACAAGGTGGCGGTTCCACGTCGGCGCATTCTGCAGGCGGCGCGGGTGGCGCCGGAGCGATGAGCGCGGACACGCCGGAAGATGACGCGACTTTGAATCTGACCGACGACCAGAAGGCGCAGATCAAGACGATACGCGAAGACGGCAAACACCAGATCGCGGCGTTGGGGAAGGATTCGTCGTTGAGTGAGGAAGCGAAGCAGCAGAAGCTGAAAGTAATCCGCAAGGATATCCGCCGGCAGGTTTGGGGCGTGATGACGCCCGAGCAGCAGAAGCAGTGGGCGGCTGAGCAGCGCGAACTCCGGGAGAATAAGCATGGCGGGGGCGCGGGCGCTGCGAGCAAGCCTCAGAACTGATTTTGCGGAGCGTCGCACAGAAGTGTGGCGCGTGCGGCGCTCCTCCTCGCGATCGAAGTTCTCCGAAATAACTCACCACGCTTTGCCGGCGAAAAAATATTTGGTTCTTTGCACATTTTTCTTGCATCGAATGCGAATATCCGTATTCTGCAGTATGCAAACTCGCTCCAGGTGAGCGCTGGCTAGAGAGCGAGGATTGCTGATGGAGGACGCGACAAAAAATTGAGCACCTTATCCCTCCCAGCCCAATTTCCTGCCCGGGCAGTTACTTCCACAAAAAGAAATGCAAAGCTAACCCTCTGGCCGCTGGTGGCCGCGACGTTTTTCATGGTGTCTGGCGGAACCTACGGGACTGAAGACATCATTCACGGCGCGGGCTACGGCCTGGGAATTTTGCTGCTGCTGGTGACGCCGCTGATCTGGAGCCTCCCGACGACGTACATGATCGGCGAACTTTCCAGCGCGCTGCCTTCGGAAGGCGGATATTACGCGTGGGTGCGGCGCGCGATGGGAAATTTCTGGGGATTTCAGGAAGCGTGGCTGTCGCTGGTGGCGAGCATTTTCGATATGGCGATTTACCCGACGCTCTTTGTGGCGTACCTGACGCGGCTGATACCGTGGTTCGCGGTAGGACATCGCGGGTGGATGGTGGCGATGGGCGTGGTCACCGTGTGCGCGCTGATGAACATCGCGGGGATACGCGTGGTTGCGATCAGTTCGCTGTGGCTGTTCTTTTTGCTGTCGGCGCCGTTTGTGCTGATCGTAGTAATTGCGCCGGCGAAAATTGGAGCGTTGCAAGGAGCGGTGACGGCGCCAACTACTTCGAGCGTGGGATTGATCGGCGGATTGCTGATCTGCATGTGGAATTATATGGGTTGGGACAACGCTTCGACGATTGCGACGCAGGTGAAGCGGCCGCAGAAGACTTATCCGACGGCGATGATTGTGGCGGTGATTGTAGTTTCGCTGACGTACGTGCTGCCATTCGCGGCGATGTGGCTGACGGGAGTTCCGGCTGCGTCGTTCGAGACCGGATCGTGGGCGGATATTGCGGGCATGATGGGCGGACTGGTCGGCGGACCGCTGGCGGCGCGCGCGTTTCGCGTGGCGTTGGTGCTGGGCGGAATGATGAGCGCGTTTGGAATGTTTAATGCGCTGGTGATGAGTTATTCGCGATTGCCTTTGGCGATGGCGCAGGACGGATTGCTGCCCGCGGTGTTTGGCAAGTTGAATCGAAAAACGCAGGCGCCTTGGGTGGCGATTACCTTTTTGGCCGCGTGCTGGGCGCTTTGTTTGGGTTTGGGATTTGAGCGCTTGATTACGATTGATGTGCTTTTGTATGGGATGAGCTTGATGTTGGAGTTTGTGGCTTTGATTGTATTGCGGATTAAGGAGCCTGGGTTGCGGCGTCCTTTTAAAGTGCCAGGTGGGATGGCGGGGGCGGTTTTGATTGGAGTGTTTCCGCTGCTGCTCCTGGGATTTTCGATTGTGCATGGCGAGGGCGAGCAGATTTTGGGGATCAGTGGCTTGGCGTTTGGGCTTTTGCTGATTGCGGCCGGGTTTGTGGTGTATTGGGCTACCGCGGGGTTGCGGCGAGATCGTTGGAGTGCTGCGGCTTTGAAGGATGAGCAGCGGGCGGCGTGATTTTTTGTTTGTGCGTGAGTTGATTGCAGCGCAGCACGATGCGGTGGTGCGATCCGCTGGAAAAAAACGCCGGGTCGAGATCGTGGCAAGCAGCGGCGCAGCTGACCGTTTTGTTGGGCGTCTGTTGGACCTTCCTTGAAATCTTCCTGAGACAATTTGATTGCTGCTGGGACTGGCTTGGCATTTAATGCTTGCGCGTTCTATGACGGGCAAATCCAAATCATACGATTACATCATTGTGGGGGCGGGGTCGGCGGGGTGTGTGCTGGCGGCGCGTTTGACGGAGGATTTGCGGACGCGTGTTTTGTTACTGGAGGCTGGCGGGGAGGGCGGGGCAAAGGAGATACGGATTCCGGCGGCGTTTTCGAAACTTTTCAAGACTGGGGTGGATTGGAATTACGCCACGGAGCCCGAGCCGCATTTGCACGAGCGGCGATTGTATTGGCCGCGGGGAAAAGTGCTGGGCGGATCGAGCGCAATCAACGCGATGATCTATATTCGCGGGAACCGTGCGGATTACGATTTCTGGCGCGAGCTGGGGAATGCTGGCTGGGGCTTTGCGGAAGTGCTGCCGTATTTCAAGAAATCGGAAAATCAGGAGCGCGGGGCTTCGGAATATCACGGCGTGGGCGGGCCGGTGAATGTGGCGGATCCGCGGTACGTGAATCCGCTGACGCGGGCGTTTCTGGCGGCTACGGAGGAAATCGGGATCGCGCGTAATGCAGATTTTAATGGCCCGGAGCAGGATGGCGCGGCGCTTTACCAGGTGACGCAGAAAAATGGGGCCCGGTGGAGCGCGGCAGATGGATATTTGCAGCCGGCGCGTGAGCGCAGCAATCTTACCGTGCTACCTGGGGCGCACGCGACGCGAGTGTTGCTGGAGGGCAAACGCGCGGTCGGCGTCGCGTTCCTGCGCGGCGGAGTGGCAGAAGAGGCGCGCGCTGATGGTGAACTAATTCTGGCCGGCGGGACTGTAAATTCGCCGCAGCTGCTGATGCTCTCCGGGATTGGTCCGGCGAGCGAGTTGAAGTCCGCGGGAATTTCGCCGATGCACGATTTGCCGGGAGTGGGAAAGAATTTGCAGGATCATCCGATGGTTTCTGTTGGATACCTATGCACGCAGAAAATTAGTTTGGATGGTGCGGAGACTTTGGGAAATTTTTTGCGCTGGCTGGTGTGGAAGAACGGGCCGCTGGCGTCGAACGTGGCGGAGGCGGGATTATTTTTGCGCACGCGGGTGGGATTAGCGGTTCCGGATTTGCAGCTGCTGTTCGGGCCGGCTTATTACCGCGGTCATGGGCTGGTGCGGCGCAAGGAGCATTGCTTCGGGTTCGGACCGACTTTGATTACGCCGGAAAGCAGGGGCGAGATTTCGTTGCGTTCGGCGAATCCGCTGGATGCGCCGGCGATTCGCGCGAATTATCTTTCGACGGACGCGGATTTGCGCACGATGATCGCGGGAGTGCGGCTGGCGCGGCGGTTGGCTCACACGAAGTCCTTCGACCAGTTTCGCGGAGAGGAATTGCATCCGGGGGCGGCGATGACGTCGGACGCGGAGATCGCCGAGTTTTTACGGAACGAGTTGGAAACGCTTTATCACCCGGTGGGAACGTGCAAGATGGGCGTTGATGCGCTGGCGGTGGTGGATGCTCGGCTGCGCGTACACGGGATCGAGAGGCTGAGGGTGGTGGATGCGTCCATCATGCCGCGCGTGCCGGCGGGAAACACGAATGCGCCGGTGATAATGATCGCGGAAAAAGCGGCGGAGATGATTCGCGCAGGTGCTTAGTTGTGCGCGACGGCGGCGTTTGTTGGAGGCTGCGAGAGGCGGCATTTCTGCTATGCTTTTCGCCGTGCGACGAGCGCTATTTATATTTGTGATCTTGGCGAGCTGCGGGTTGGTGCACGCTGGCGCGGCAAGCGCGATGGTCTGGCAAGAAGGTGGCGAGACGCCCGCGCAAATTCCCGCGCCGCCGCAAACCCAACCCCCGCCTACACCTCCGCAACAGCCTGCACCAGCGCAAAATCCGACGCCACCTGCGGCGCCGGTGCATACGGGGCCGGTGATCGTGATCAATCCGGCCCATGGCGGGACAGACGACGGTGCGCGGGCGGGAAACGGGCTGGTGGAAAAAAATGTGGTGCTGATATTCGCGCGAATGCTGCGGAGTGAATTCGAGCGGCAGGGATTCCGCGTGGTGATGACGCGGAATGACGATTCGAATCCTTCGTACGAGGACCGCGCGGCTGTGGCGAACGCGTATCGCGACGCGATTTTCATCAGCTTGCACGTTTCGTCCACAGGGCAATTGGGGGCGATGCGGACCTATTCTTATCAATTCTGCAGCCCCGTTGCGGTGGTGAGTGCGGGCGCGGATGCCGATGCGGCGAATGCGTCTGGACCCGGCGCTGTGAGCTCGGGGCCGACGCAGAGTGCCTCGAGCAGTCGGTTGATTGTGTGGGAAGAGGCGCAGCGACCCTATTCGGAGAACAGCCACAAGCTGGCGGATGCATTGCAGGCGGCGTTGGCGCAGAAATTTGCAGGATCGCCGGGGACGTCCGCGCGATTCGCGGTGCGCGAGCTGCGGTCGGTAGCGGCACCTGCGATTGCGGTGGAGGTATCGAGCATTTCGGGTTCGGATTCGAATTCGCTGCTGGCAATGGGGGCATCGCTGACGGCGACGATCGAGCGGAGCGTGCAGGCGATGCGGCCGCAGGGCTCGTCGCCAGCGGGCTCAGCTGGAACGGCGGGTGGGAAATAATGCCGCGGAATTTGAAAATTACCCTGGGGATATTGTCGGTGGCAGTGCTGATTGGATTGATCAGCCTGCACGGGCTGCACCAGCGGATTGAGCATTTGTCGCAGGAGCAAGGATCCGAGGAGCAGCAGCGGCGGGATTTGCTGAAGCCCGAGATTTCGACGCCCACGGACGCGATAGCGAACGCGAAGATTTTTTGGGCCGCGGGTGCGGATCGCGTGGCACCGGTGGAAGTGCAGCTGCCGTTGTCGGCGGACCCGGTGAAACGCGCGCGGCAGGTGCTGGACGCTTTGATTGTGGACGCGCCGAGCGAAGAGCAGCGCACGTTGCCTGCGGACGCTACCTTGTTGGGATTTTATATTTTGCCTGATGGGACCGCGATTGCGGATTTTTCCGAAGCATTGGCTTCGGAGACTCCTTCGGGGATTTTGAGCGAGGAGATTGCGGTGGAGTCTATTGCGCGGACGGTGGAGAGCAACGTGGCTGGCGCGCGCCGGTTGAAAATTCTGATTCATGGGCAGGAAGTGGATACTTTGGCGGGCCACGCGGATTTGACGGGATTTTTTGATTTGAATCCGGCGGTGGCGGGTGTCGCGCCCGCTGCAGCCACCAGTGGATCGGGGGCACCGCTGGCGGTACCAGCAGCGGCTCCGGGAACCTCTGGCGGAAAACCTTCGCGCTGAATTTCCGGCGTGGTGGTGGAGTTCTTGGGTCGTTAGAGCGCGCTGCAAGGTGCTGAGGTGAGGATGCGGGGATGAAGGCTTGTGTGCTCTGCGACGTGGGGCGGATTGAGGTGCGGGAGGTTCCGCAGCCGCGGGTGGGCGCGCGCGACGTGCTGTTGCGCATTGCTGCGGTGGGGATCTGCGGGACGGATGCGCACATTTTTTCAGGGCACGCGAATTACAACACAGATTCCGCCGGGAAGAACATTCCGCTTTCGGCGCAGCCGCAAATTTTGGGACACGAAATCAGCGGCCAGGTTGCTGAAGTGGGTGGCGAGGTTCGCGACCTTGCTGTGGACGACCGCGTGGTGATGGATCAGGGATTGAATTGCGTCAGCACGAATCGCGAGCCACGCTGTGAATATTGTTTGAGTGGGGATTCGCATCAGTGCGCGTTTTATACGGAGCATGGGATTACGGGATTGCCTGGAGGGCTGGCGGAATTCATCGCAGTGCCCGCCAGCAATACGGTGCGTTTGACGGCGGATTTGGATATGCGGGAGGCGGCGCTTTCCGAGCCGCTGGGATGCGTGATTCATTCGTCGGACGCGGTGGCGCGGGCGCATGCGCGATTTGCGATTGGAGGTGCCGCAGCTTCGCCGGAGCGGCGCGTGCGACATGTATTGATTTGCGGCGCGGGGCCATCGGGATTGTTATTTTTACAGTATTTGCGGCGGGTACTGGGTTACGACGGATTGTTGATGGTGAGCGAGCCGAATGAGATGAAGCGCGGACTTGCTAAAAAATTCGGCGCGGATTTTGTGCTGGATCCTGGTGACGGCGAAATGGGCGCGGCGGTGCGCGAGCATACGAAGGGCGGTGGCGTGGAATATTTGATTGAGGCGTCGGGACAGGGACGCGCGTTTGCCGCGATTTCTTCTTTGATACGGAAGCAGGCGACGGTGCTGCTTTATGGGCATGGGCACGCGGGAGTGGAACTGAGTTTGCTGAATAATGTGATGTTCAAAGAGCCGTGTTTGGTGACGCCAGTGGGGGCGTCGGGCGGATTCGAGAAAGACGGCAGACCTTCTACTTATACGCGGGCTTTGCGATTGATCGAGCAGGGGAAAATTTCCGTGGGGCCGTTTATCACGCACCGGTATTCGTCGTTGGGAGATGTGCAGGGGGCCTTGGCCGGCGGAATGTACGCGCGCGATTATGTGAAGGGCGTGGTCGCGTTGCAATAGCGTTGGGGCAATTGCGGCGGCACGCTCGCACTGAATGTGCTTTTATTTGCCTAGGCCCAGGGTGAGGAAGTGATCCTTACTCGGTGCAGACGAGCAAAGCGTTTGAGCGACATCTGGGAGGCTTTTTTGCAAAGCCGCGAGAACCTCTGCGGCTTCGTCTTCCGACAAATCTTTGGCGACCACGATAGTTCGCCAACCGATTTTGCATTCCAATGCCGCGGCCCGGCCTCTCGAAGCATTTACCCACTCCAGATCGCTGCAATCCGCGACCTCGTACTCACGTTTTCGCTCCCAGCCATGAAAATCCTTGCAGACCTTGAGCCGCAACGAGTCGAGCTCGATGATTTGTGTGACGGAGAGTTGGAAAACCAAACCGATGCCTGAACTGACGAACACCCAAATGATGAATATCTGAAACCAGAGCGGCATTTGCGCCCAACTGTTATGAATCATCGCCAGGAACGCAAGATCCGTCGCGATTGTGGCGAGGATTAGAAACCAGGGCCGTCTCGGTGGAACCGTCACGCGGAGAATTCCTGAACTTGCGACGATGTCGATTTTGGCGGTGCGCTTGAAAAAGTCCATCCGTGTCCTATTCGTGGGCTATGGTAACTAAACAGAGATTGACGAGCTACTTATTTATCTCGAGTGGCGACTGTTCGGGCCCATAGATATTCTCGAACGCCTTAGGTGCGAATCTATTTTCCAGAATGTTGACAGTTGGGGGGGTAGTCGTCACACTTGGTGCTACGAATTTCTGTGGGACCCACTGCGGAACTCTGAAGGGAGAATTATTCTTGCGAGTTGACGGACGTACGGCTGACCAATTGCGGCCGGTGAAAATTACGCCGGATTTTATTCCGCACGCGGAGGGGAGCGCGCTGATTGAGGCGGGCGACACGCGGGTGATTGTGACGGCGACGGTGGAGGATGGAGTGCCGTCGTTCTTGAAGGGCAAGGGGCGCGGGTGGGTGACCGGCGAATACGGGATGCTGCCGCGTTCGACCGAGAATCGCACGCCACGGGAATCGAGCCGCGGGAAACAATCGGGGCGGACGCTGGAAATTCAGCGGATGATCGGGCGGACTCTGCGCGCGGTGACGGATTTAAAGGGGCTGGGCGAACGAACGGTGTGGCTGGATTGCGACGTGATCCAGGCGGATGGCGGAACGCGCACCGCGTCGGTGACGGGCGCGTACGTGGCGCTGGCGCTTTCGCTGGAGCGCATGGTGGCGGCGGGAATTTTGCGCAAAGTGCCGCTGATGGATTTTCTGGCGGCTACGAGCGTGGGGATTGTGGAAGATGAGCTGCTGCTGGATTTGAAGTATGAAGAAGATTCGCGCGCGCAGGTGGACATGAACGTGGTGATGACGGGGAGCGGAGAGTTCGTCGAGGTGCAGGCGAGCGCGGAGGGAAGGCCGTACACAGACATCGAGTTGCAGGATTTGCTGAAATTGGCGGCGGGCGGGATACGGCAGTTGGTGAAGGCGCAGCAGGAATTGTTGCAAATTAAATTCGTGGCGCGCAGCACGTAAGCGGCGATGCAGCAGCGCGAGCCGATGCAAGTAACGAAGCTGTTCCTGGCGTCTTCGAATATTGGAAAACTTAGGGAGTATTTGGAATTGGCGCGCGGGTCCGGCGTCACGATCGAATTGTTGCCGCGTTTTGGCGAGTTCCCTTCCTTCGAGGAGTCTGCTCCTACTTTCGCTGAGAATTCTGTGGGGAAAGCTTTGCATTACAGCCGGTTCGCCGATGAGGCGGTGCTGGCGGATGATTCCGGTCTAGTAGTACCAGTGCTCGACGGCGCGCCGGGAGTTTTTTCCGCGCGGTATGCGGGGCCGGGCGCGTCCGACGCGGACCGCGTGCAGAAATTGCTGCGGGAGATGCGCGGGAAGGAAGGCGCGGAACGGCGCGCGCGATTCGTATGTGTGACGGCCGTTGCGCGGGCGGGACGGGCGATTGCGGTGGTCTCTGATTTGGCGCGCGGCGTGATCACCGAAGAGCCGCGCGGGGCTGGCGGATTTGGGTACGACCCGATATTTCTGTTCGAACAGCTGGGGCGGACTTACGCGGAATTGACACCGGCCGAGAAGAACGCCTACAGTCATCGCGGTAAGTCTTTCAGTAAATTACTGTATATGCTTTCGTCCGACGGTGTTGCACCTTCCTGACGCACCTGCACATCCAATAGTCCTGCTAACGAAATAGCTTGCCGCGAGACCAACGGAAGAGGTAGAAAGGGGTTCCCCCCTCTTCGAGGTGAACCGTGACAGCTTCCCGAGTAGTGACCAAGCTAGAACCATCGCTATTGACGCGCCTGGAGAGTGCGCGCGCGAACACCGACGCGTTATTTGCAGTGCTGCCGCCGAATTCGTATTACGAACGTCCGATTCCGGAGCGGCACCGGCTGATTTTTTATCTGGGGCATTTGGAGGCGTTCGACCGGAATTTGCTGAGCCCTGCGCTCGGGCTGGGTTTGGAAGACTCACCTTTCGACAAACTCTTTGCGTTTGGGATTGATCCGGTGGGCGGCGGCTTGCCGAAGGATCAGCCGAGCGAGTGGCCGGAGATCGCGCAGGTGGAACGATATAACCGGCAAGTGCGCACGCGTCTGGATGAGCGGTTGCGTGATCCGAGCGTCACGCGGGCGATCGCGGCGTCTCCGGAAATCGGGACGCTGCTGAACGTGGCCATTGAGCACCGGCTGATGCATGCGGAGACGCTGGCGTATTTGCTGCACAATCTAGCGATCGAGAAAAAACTGCCGCAGACTGCGCTGGCGCCCGACGAGCGCCCTGCGCCGGATGCGAAGGAAGTGACCATTCCTTCTGGGATTGCGACGCTGGGGCAATCGCGCGATAGCCTGGCGTTTGGCTGGGACAATGAATTTGGAATGCAGCGAGTGCTGGTGCCGAGTTTTTCGATCGGCGTCTATCCGGTGACGAACGCGGAATATTTGAAGTTCGTGCAGGCGGGCGGATACCAGAGCGGGAAATATTGGCGTGCGGAAGATTGGGATTGGGTGCGCAAGCAGAAGTTGGAGCATCCGCATTTCTGGAAGCCCGCGAGCGCATCGCCGGCGGAAGACGCGAAGACGAAGTGGGAGTATCGCGGAATGTTCGGCTCGATCCCTTTGCCGGCATCGTGGCCGGTGTACGTAAGCCACGCGGAGGCTTCGGCGTACGCGCGATGGGCGGGGAAAAAACTGCCAACCGAAGAGCAGTGGCAGCGCGCGGCGTATGGCGCGCCGGAAGGACGCGAGCGGACGTACCCGTGGGGCGAGGAGCCGCCGGAATTCTGGCGCGGAAATTTCAATCAGGAGCGCTGGGACCCGTCCGCGGTGGATGAGCATCCGGAGGGCGGGAGCGCATTTGGAGTTTTCGATCTGCTGGGCAATGGATGGGAATGGACGTCCACGGAATTCGCGCCGTTGCCGGGATTTGAGCCGTTTGAATTCTATCGCGGGTATTCGGCGGATTTTTTCGACGGGAAACATTACGTAATGAAGGGCGGCTCGTCGCGTACGGATGCGTGCATGCTTCGGCGTTCCTATCGAAACTGGTTTCAACCTCATTATCCTTATATCTACAGCAGCTTCCGTTGTACGGAGGAATAGCCAATGGCATCCAGCCCACGGATGGCAAGAGCGGGAGTTTCACCAGCTGCGGCGATTGCGGCAGCGGAATTTTCGAGTGACGTGGTGGTGGGGCTCAGCAACCCGGGGCAGAAAGAGCTGCCTTCGAAGTATTTGTACGACGAGGTGGGTTCGGCGCTTTTTGATGTGATTTGCCTGCTGCCGGAGTACGGGCTGAGCCGCGCGGGAATGCGATTGCTGCAGCGAGACGCGCACGAGATTGTTTCGCTGCTGCCTACGCCGGTGCTGGTGGCGGAATTGGGAAGCGGCAGCGGACAGAAGACCCGTTTGCTGCTGCAAGCACTCTCCAAGCGGCAGCGGGTGAATTATTATCCGATTGATATTTCGGGGAGCGCGCTTTCCCGGTGCCGGCAGGAAATCGGGCAGATGGATCAAGTGAGCATCGTGGGATTTGAGAGCGCATATCTGGAAGGTTTGCAGGAAGTGGCGGCGCGGCGGCGTGAGGGAGAGCGCATCCTGGTGCTGTTTTTGGGCAGCACCATCGGGAATTTTGACCGGCCAGCGGGCGATCAATTTTTGCGCGAGGTGCGTCGGATTTTGAGCGAGGGCGACGCTTTGTTGCTAGCGACGGATTTGGAGAAGCCCATCGCGCAGTTGTTGCTGGCTTACGACGATCCGGCGGGAGTCACGGCGGCGTTCAATCTGAATTTGCTGGCGCGGATTAACCGGGAACTTGGCGCGGATTTTGATTTGGGGCAATTTGAACATGTCGCGCGTTATGACGAGTGCGAGCGGCGCGTGGAAATGCATTTGCGGTCGAAGGTCTGGCAGCGGGTGACGATCCAGGCGGCGGGGCAGCGATTTTATTTGCGCGAGGGCGAGACGATTTGGACGGAGAGTTCACATAAATATAACCTCTCGGAAGTCGTGCAATTGGGCGAGCGGACGGGGTTTCGTTGCGAGCAGCAGTGGCTCGATGCGGAGTGGCCGTTTGCGCAGAATTTGTTTTTCGCGGTGTGAGAAAGGCAGTGATTGGTGATCGGTGGCCAGAAGCGCCGACGGTGATTTTCGAGCTTGCATGCAGAATCTGAAGCTCGGCCCTTCGGAGCCCGCCGTAAAGCTCGGCGTGTGATATATTCTTCGGCCTGATGGCCAAAATAAAAAAGAAAAACGAGAAGAAGCGAGCTGGCGCGGCGCGAAAGGCTGCGGGGCGCGTGGCGAGAGCGGCGCGCAGCGGAGCTGTTGCAGCTGCTACTGCGGCTGGCGGCGCGCGAAAATCCACGAGTGGTCTAGCGTTTGGGCGCGGGGCGAATCCGGCACGGGTTGGCGCGATTTTGCAGGGCCTGGACGAAGCTTATCCGGAAGCGAACTGCGAACTGGTTCACAAAAGCCCGTTTGAGTTGCTGATTTCCACGATTCTTTCCGCGCAGTGCACCGATGTGACCGTAAACATTGTCACCAAGGATTTATTTCCGAAGTATCCGGATGCGCGGGCGCTGGCTTATGCGGATCCACGCGCGCTAGAGCAGGAAATCCGCCCGACGGGATTTTTCCGAAACAAAACGAAATCCATCATGGGCGCGAGCAAGAAAATCCTGGAGGAATTCGGCGGGAAAGTGCCGCAGACCATGGAGGAATTGCTTACGTTGCCGGGGGTGGCGCGCAAGACGGCGAACGTGGTGCTGGGGTCGGGGTTCGGGATCGCGTCAGGAGTGGTGGTGGATACGCACGTGCAGCGGCTTTCGCAGAGACTGGACCTGACAAAGAACACGGACCCGAAAAAGATCGAGCAGGATTTGATGCAGATAATTCCGCAGCAGAAATGGATCATCTTTTCGCACCAGTTGATATGGCACGGACGGCGGGTGTGCAATGCGCGCACGCCGAAGTGCGGGGAATGCAACCTGGAGCGATTGTGTTATTCGAAGGACAAGACGATTTGAGTTGGGCTTGAGGGCAAACGCGGCGACACCACGGAGCGGTACCTGGCTCGGTACCTAGCTCGTTACTGCGCTCCGTGGCGCGCGCGTCCTGATTTCCGGTTTCTGCGCGTTACTTGCGGGCCGCCGACGAGTTGTCCAGCAAACCGATCAGCGCATGAGCCGCGTCCGGTGTCGGCACGCCGCCGGAAATGATCTCCTGGGCGGTGATTTCCTTGCCGTAGAGCGCTTTGTTCGCGTCGCGGTCCGCATCCATCGAGGCGCCTTCCAGCGACACGCCGGCGAAAAGACCCTTGGAACGCGAGTAGGTGAGCACATCAACCTTCATAGCGTCGGCATTGTAGCCGGTGGCTTGCGCTCCAGTAGGACCAGCAGCAGCGGCCGCGTTGCCGCCGAGTTTGGTCTTGCCATTCAGAATTTGCTCTACGCCTGAATGGCGCATAATGACGAGCACGAAATCGGTGGCTGTGGAACCGAGTTGCACGCCCAGGCTACCCTGATCGAGAGAATACATAGCAGGAGCGCCCCACGAACCAGACATATCGGAGCCCTTGCGGCAAATCAACTCACCGCGGCCATAGCTTCCGCCAATACCGACGGCGACTTTCTTCACGCTCGGGAAAACCAGCACGCAGTGCGCTTTATCGAGGATGGAGGTGGGCAGGCCCTTGTCACCCGAGAGAATAGCCTGCATCGCGGTGGCCGATTTTTCCAGGCGATCATCCACTTTCTTTTGAGCAAACAGGGGGAGCGTTGCAACCAAGCCTAGTGCCATAATACACAGAGTCTTTTTCACTGTTTCGTCCTCTCCTATAAAAAATAGCTCGGTCCGAGCCGAAACGCGAACCGTAGCATCCAACTCCGCTGGGGGGTTAAAGCTAACGCCGAGTAGAGCATAAAGCCCTCTGCGCGCCGCACCGGGCACCAAAAAATGACGCGGCGATTGAGGGGCCACTCATCAACGTGGCATAAGGAGTGTACCCCGGAATGTCACGTTTCGGGAAGGCGTGGACAAGAAAAGGCAGCGCTATCTGTACTCTAAGCGCGCGTGCGACAATTGGGTGGCTCGCGGAATCACTGTATGGGCCTGGCGGCGAAGATTTGAAAAGCTGTTTAATTGGATTTTCGAGGAAAGGAGGGTACTTGAAAGTGTTTGAGAGCGGGCGAGAACGAATGTTGTGGATTGCGGGTGCGCTGGTGCTGCTGTTGATCCTGGCGGTATTCCTTTCGGCGCCGGCATGGACGCAGCATCCGAACATTCCCGCACAACAAGAGATGAGCGGCATGGCGGGCATGGACGACATGCCGGACATGCCTGGGATGCAACACGGCGCTGCCGCGCCGGAGCAGACGCCGGAGGTGCTGGCGAAGCAACTGGCGGACAAGCGCGAGAGCGAGTTCAATCATCACCTTGCGGGGTTGCTGATGATCCTAGCGGCGTTGTTTTTTCTGGCGCAGGACAAATTGGCGAGCCGCTGGCCGGGGGCCCGGTATGCGTGGGCGGCGTGCTTGCTGATCGCCGGGGTATTTCTGCTGGTTTTCAGCGATACGGAAATCTGGCCGTTTGGATATCAGAGCTTTATTTATGCGGTGACGCACAACCCAGAAGACGCGCAGCACAAAACCTTCGCGGCGATTCTGGTGGCGCTGGGTGTGGTGGCGACGTTGCGCACCAGCGGGCGGTTGCGCGGCTGGTGGAGCGCATGGATATTCCCGGTTCTGGCGCTGGCCGGAGCGACGATGCTGCTATTCCATCATCATGGCGGCATGCACGGGCCGGATGCGATGCAGACGATGGTGCGAGTGCAACATCAACATTTGCGATTTGCCGGAGCGGGCGCGGGAGTAGCGGTGGCGAAAGGACTCGCGGATACAAACGGGAAATGGCAGCCGTTTTTCAACAAGCTGTGGCCGCTGTTCATGATTGCGTTGGGCGTGATGTTGCTAATGTACACCGAGTAGTTGCAGCGAGCGGCGTGTGAGCGTGTGGCGCGGATGCAGGCGAACGGAAGATTCCTACCGACGGGCAATGGAAAGTTCTATAATTATTTGCGAGGCAGCCCCTGAGAAATGGGCCAACGATTTTTTGGGGAAACGCATCCGATGAATGGTGGGTGCGGACTGGGTATTTGAGTTGAGTTTTAGCAGGGCCCACTTGGTTTCCACTCGCAGGCAACTTCCGGCGGCCGCGATCGCGCGGCGCAAACGATAAATACCTCACCCACAGGGCATGCGTTCGAGGTACGGCGGGAAAGGATTAACCGCGATGTACACTTCGGAAATTATTCAGGCTTGGGGGAAGATCCTCAGGGGCGAGCAACCGACGCTCTCGATAGAGATTACGCGCGAGTGCCCTTTGCGGTGCCCGGGATGCTATGCGTATGAGGATGGGCATCTGGGCGGCGGGCAGACTTTGCGGCAGCTGATCGATCACAAGGGGCAAGCGCTGGTGGATGGCGTGCTGGAGATCGTGGACCGGCTGAAACCGCTGCACCTTTCGATTGTGGGCGGCGATCCGCTGGTGCGTTATCGCGAATTGGAGTTGCTGCTGCCGCAATTATTTTCGCGCGGGATTCACGTGCAGGTGGTAACCAGCGCTTTTCGCGCGCTGGGCGCGGGTTGGGCGGACATGCCGCTGCTGCACGTGGCCGTTTCGATTGATGGCTTGCAGCCGGAACATGATGCGCGGCGGGCGCCCGCTACTTATGAGCGCATTCTTAAGAATATCGCGGGGCAGAGCGTGACGCTGCATTGCACGGTGACGGGCCAGATGATGAAGCGTCCGGGATATTTGGCGGAGTTTCTGGAATTTTGGACGCCGCGGCCGGAGATCAAGAAAGTGTGGTTCAGTTTGTTCACGCCGCAGGTTGGGGACGATTTGCCGGAGATGCTGACTGCGGCTGAGCGCGCGCAGGCGATTGCGGACATGCTCGAGCTGCGGAAACAATATCCGAAGCTGGATATGTCGGAGTCTTTGATTCGGCAGTTTGCTTCGCCGCCACATTCGCCGGAGGATTGCGTTTTTGCGCAGACGACTCGAACGCTGTCGGCGGATTTGACGACGGAAATTACGCCGTGCCAGTTTGGCGGGAAGCCTGATTGCGGATCTTGCGGATGCGTGGCTTCGATGGGATTGGCGGCAGTGGCCTCGCACAAATTGGGCGGATTTATTCCGGTGGGGGCGATTTTCAACGCTTCGATCAAGATTGGGCGCGCGCGAGCAAAGGTGCGGACGCGGCAGCAGGCGAAAGAGACGCAGCGACGATTGGGCGCGAACGAAGAGGCTTGGGCGCATCAGGATGGGCGCGGAGCTTAACGAGACACGGTTTCCAGTGGCAAGCTTGTTGCTTCCGCAAAAAAAAGCAGATCCCTCACCCGCTTCCGCGGTTTCGGGATGACAATCGACTTTTCTAGATTGTGGAGTCATTCGCCGCGGATCAGATCCGCGCGGGATTCACGGCTGCGGACTACTTTGAACTGCTTTTTGTTTACCAGAACTTCGACGGCGCGGGGGCGCGAGTTGTAGTTGGATGATTGCGCGAAACCGTAGGCGCCGGCACCCCACAACACCAGCAGATCACCTGTTTCTGGCAATTCCAGAGGCCAATCGCGAAGGAAGAAGTCACCTGTCTCGCAGACGGGGCCGACGATGTCTGCTTTGGCGACGTTCGCGTTTCTATTGCTGCTACGGATCACGGGTGTGATCGGGTGAATGGCTTGGTAGAGTGCGGGCCGGATGAAATCGTTCATGGCGGCATCTACTACGATGAAAATTTTGTCGCGACTGCGTTTGATGCATTGAACGCGCATAAGCAGGACGCCTGCGGGGCCAACGATGGCGCGGCCTGGTTCGAGCAGCAGGCGGCATCCGAGAGTGCGGATGTGCGGGAGGATGGCGCGGGCGTAGGCCTTCAGGTCGGGCGGGCTTTCACGGGTGTAACGAATGCCGACACCGCCTCCCAAATCAAGATACGATAAATTTATTCCGGCTTTTGCGAGTTCGCGGACGAACGACGAGATGCGAATTACGGCGCGGCGGAACGGTGCGACGCCGAGGATTTGCGAGCCGATGTGCGCGCTGATTCCCCGCCAGGAAATGTAGTTCGCGCGGGATATGTTGAGATAGAGGCGGCGAGCGTCGTCCCAATCAATTCCGAATTTGTGGCGATGATGGCCGGTGGAGATGTGCGCGTGGGCGCCGGCTTGAACGTCGGGATTGACGCGGAGGGCGGCGCTGGCGCGGAGTTTGAGGCGGGCGGCTTCGGCGGCCAGGACGTCGAGCTCGGATTCGGATTCGACGTTGAAGAGGAGGATGCCGGACTGGAGGGCTTCGCGGATTTCTTCTTTGCTCTTCCCTACGCCGGAGAAAACGATGCGGCGGCCGGGGACTCCGATGTGGCGGAGGCGATGAAGTTCGCCGCCGGAGACGATGTCGAAGTGGCTGCCTGCACGGGCTAGCAATTTGAGGATCGAGAGATTTGAGTTCGCTTTGACCGCGTAGCAGATCGAGTGCGGAATGCCGCGAAAGGCGCTGGTGAAACGGCGGTAGGCTTCCAGAATGCTGGAGCTGCTGTAAACGTACGTCGGAGTGCCGCATTTTTCGGCGATGCGGGAGAGGGGGACGTTGTCACACTCGAGCGCGTTTTGACGATAGGCGAAGTGCGGCGTGTAGTCGGTAGGATCGGTGAGGACGATCCGTTTTCTGTTTGGTTTTGCTGGATTCGGAGTCAAGAGTGCCTTCGGCCGTTAGCGTTAGTGGAGCAATTCTTCGAGTTGGGCGCGCAGATCGGTTTTTGCATTGCGATATTTTACGATTACCGGAGCGTACAGGGATAGGCCCCAATCTTGTCCTTGGCCGCGATTGATCGGGCGCGTGCCGGGCACTACTACTGCTTTTTCCGGAATGATCAGCGGCTGATTTTCGGCGGCAATGTACGCTTCGCCGCGGACTACTTCTTGAACCGGAGTGGAGCGATTCGGAATGAAGCCGGTACCCACGACCGTGCCGGATCCTGAGAACATTTTGTCTCCTTCAGTGCTTGTCGAAGCTAGCTCTATGGGTGAAATCCGAGACTTGTGCGACCGTTCATTTGTATTGAATAGAAAAAAGTGAAGTGCTTTGTTTTGTTTGCGTTGCAAGATCGGGGTGCGGAGAAAATCGTTCATTTGGATCGCGCAGAACGAGCGAAGTGCTTTGCTTTGTGTAGCTTGCGTTGCGAGATGCGGGCGCAGAGAAAACCGTTCATTTGTATCGAATAGAAATTGTCTGTTTTGGAGGTGGGAGGAGTCGGGGTGGAGGGGTGGGGGCACTGGAGCGAGTGTGCTGGACCGGCCCGCGGTGATGTTCGAGATTTTCACAGATTCATCATCCTCTTGTGGGGCGCGGAATGCAAAAGGTTGTGTGTGGACTTTACTTCTGCCCGGTGAGGGGTGCCGTTACTGTTGGGAAATTAAAGGCAACGGCAAAGACGCCCGCCTATAAAGCAAAAAGCAGGCGGCCCATTTTGCCGTGACCGATGATGGCTGGGTTCAGGGGCGTGGGGCCTCGGCGGCGCGTGTGAGGAGTTGCGCGACCATTTTTTTGTAAATTTCGCCGGCCTCGAGGAGTTCTTTTTTGGCGACGCGCTCTTCGAGGGTATGGGCTACATGGATACTGCCGGGGCCGATCAGGAACGGTTGGCCCCAGGCATTGGCGAATGCGGGAACGTCGGTGGTGTAGGAGACGACCGTGGATTCCAGGCCGTCGAAAGAGGTGAAGCGCATCGGAGGGACGGAAAAGGCTTCTTTGGCTGCGGCGCGTCCGGTGACGGCACGGGTGACGGCTTGGCGGAGAGCGTCGCCCGAGTCAACCGTGCGGAAGGCAATTTCGGCGCGGGCGGCATCGGAAATTACGTTGGAGGCGCGGCCGCCGGAGATTACGCCGATGTTGAGGGTGGTGCGGCCCATGAATTCGTCCTGGGGTAGAGGAATTTTGCGAATTTCCTGGAGGGCGTCGAGAAGTTTGTTGATAGCGGATTCGCCTAATTCGGGATAAGCGGAATGGGCGAGGCGGCCGGTGGCTTCGATTTCGTAGCGCAGGATGCCTTTGGCGGCTAGGACTAGCTTGTTGTCGGTGGGTTCGCCATTGATCAGGAAACGCGAGCCGCGAGGATCGCGGGCGGCGGCAAGCGCGCCGGAGCTGTTGCGTTCTTCGCCGACTACGAAGAGCAGGCCGAAATTGTGCGCGCCTTCGGCTAGCAATTTTTCGGCGGCGGCGATCATGCTGGCGATGATGCCTTTGGCGTCTGCGGAGCCGCGGCCCCAGATGAATTCGGGATCTTCGCGGGATGCGAAGAAGGGCGGGACGGTATCCATGTGCGTGGAGAGGGTGACGAGCGGGACGCCCCAGTGCGCGAAAACGTTAAAGCGATTTCCTTCGACGGGGCAGCGTTCGACGGAGCCGCTGGTACGGGCGGTCAAGTCCGAGAGAAGC
>Ga0209693_10000172_pt1 | contig 24835 bp, 20 predicted proteins | sample HubBroMetageWRM3_FD_188345 | JGI IMG/M metagenome (GOLD analysis project Ga0209693, IMG submission 188345) | Warmed soil microbial communities from the Hubbard Brook experimental Forest, New Hampshire - Hubbard Brook CCASE Soil Metagenome WRM 3... | ecosystem: Environmental > Terrestrial > Soil... | reverse complement strand
AGGGCTTCAATCACTGTTTCGGTTGCAATGTTGCCTACCAGCGCATCTTGTGCGAAAGGGCAACCTCCTAGTCCGCCTAATGCCGAATCAAAGCGGCGGCAGCCCGCGTCGTACGCCGCAAGGATTTTCGCCGCGGCTTGCTCCGGGCGGCTGTGCAGGTGAACTCCGATCTCCAGGTAATCGTACTTCGTCGTCACCGCGCCGACCAGTTCGTTAACCTGTTCCGGAGCGGCCACGCCGACCGTGTCAGCCAGAGAGATCATACGCAGATTGTCGACTTCCAGCAGCGAGATCGCCTCTATTACTTCGTCCACGTTCCACAGGTCGCCGTAGGGATTGCCAAATGCCATTGAGATATAGACCACGACATCGAGTGCGGCATTGTCGGCTTTCGTCTGAATCTTTTCCAGTTCCTCGAGCGCCTGCTCGGCGGACTGATTCTGATTCTTGCGCAAAAAAGTCTCCGAGATCGAATAAGGAAATCCCAAAGTATGTACGGCTTGCGTTTCGATGGCGCGCTGCGCGCCCTTTTCGTTGACGACGATGCCGATGATCTCCACGTCGTCAGGTGGATCGAGTTCCTTCAACACTTCTTCTGAGTCCGCCATCTGCGGCACGGCTTTCGGCGACACGAACGAAACCGCGTCGATGTGCTTAAATCCAGCGCTGATCAACGCCTGCAAATAGGCGCGCTTGATGTCGGGCGGAATCTGGCCCTTCAGCCCCTGCCAGGCATCGCGCGGACATTCGATGAGCTTCACGGAATCAGACATACTCAAAACCTGCCACCGATCACACGAATTCCCACGAATCAACCTTAAAAGAAAAAACTCAGAGACTTCGCTATACCCGTATCCGTGCTAACCCGCGAAAATCCGTGGCTAACTCTATGTTTGCAGCACTCCCACTTTGAACTCCGGCACCTCGGGATTCAGCGCCGCCGCTTCCAGAGCCTGGGCAATTGCGTCGCGAGTCTCGATGGGGTCGATGATCTTGTCGATCCACAGCCGGGCCGCCCCGTAGCGCGGATCGGTCTGCTCGTCGTAGGTACGCTTCACTGATTCGTACAGCTCTTTCTTTTCGTCCTCACCGAGCTTCTGGCCGCCACGCTCGAGTTGTTTCACTTTGATCTCCACCAGGGTTCCCGCCGCTGAGTCGCCGCTCATCACGGCGTAGCGCGCAGTTGGCCACGCGAAAACGAATCGCGGATCAAACGCCTTGCCGCACATCGCGTAGTGACCGGCGCCGAACGATCCTCCCACAATCACAGTGATCTTCGGAACCACGGAGTTCGATACCGCATTTACCATCTTCGCGCCCGCTTTGATAATGCCGCTCCACTCCGCGTCCCGGCCCACCATAAAGCCGTTCACGTCGTGAAAGAAAATCAGCGGGATGAGATTCTGGTTGCAGTCCATGATGAAACGCGCCGCTTTCTCTGCGGATTCGGTGTAGATCACGCCGCCGAACTCGATCCGCTTGTGGCCTTCGTGGTCCGTAGCCTGCGCATGCAACTTCTGGTTGGCGACAATTCCCACGGCGAAGCCGCCGATGCGTCCGTAGCCGCAGATCAGCGTCTTGCCATATTCCGCCTTGTATTCGTCGAAGCGGCTGCCATCGAGCACGCGGGCAAGAATCTCCTTCATGTCGTAAGGCCGCGCCGGCGAGGAATCGTAAATGCCGTAAATCTCCTCAGCCGCCAGCGCCGGTGCGACCGGCTTCTTGCGATCCCAGGGCGATTGCCGCCGGTATCCCCACTTTTCGATGATGGAACGAATGCGAGCCAGGCAGGCCGCATCATCAGGTTCGCGAAAATCGACCGTGCCGCTAATGGCGGCGTGCATTGCGGCTCCTCCCAGATCTTCCGCCGAAACTTTCTGTCCGATCGCTGCCTGCACCAGCGCCGGCCCGGCCAGAAACAAGCCGCTGCCGTCCGTCATCAGAACGTGATCGCACATTACCGGCAGGTATCCGCCGCCGGCCACGCACATGCCCATGATGGCCGCGATCTGCGGAATACCCATAGCGGACATCACGGCATTGTTGCGGAACACGCGGCCGAAGTCGTCCGTGTCGGGGAACACATCTTCCTGCAGCGGCAGAAACACTCCCGCCGAATCCACCAGGTAGACCGTCGGAATGCGGTTCTCGATGGCGATGTTCTGGCTGCGAATCACTTTCTTCGAGGTCATCGGGAAAAACGCTCCTGCCTTCACCGTGGCGTCGTTCGCAATGATCATCACCATGCGCGTGTGGATGCGCCCCAGACCTGTGATCACACCCGCGGCTTGCGCTCCGCCCCACTCTTCATACATGCCATGAGCGGCGTAAATTCCCAGCTCGAAGAAGGTTCCCGGGTCCACCAGCAACTCAATCCGCTCGCGTGCTGTAAGTCGTCCCTTGGCATGCTGGTTTTCGACGGCTTTCGTTCCGCCGCCTTCACTGATCTTCTCGCTTTCGTTGCGCACCTGTGACATGAGGTCGGCCAGAAAGCGCATGTTCGCCTCGAATCGCGCCGAGGTGGGGTCGACTTTCGTCGTCAGGACATTGGCAGTCTTCGACGAGTAATCTGGAGGCGCTTCGATGCGATCAGCCATGAGTATGAACGAAGAGATCGGACTGTTTACGGTATACCACTCTTGCGGGAGCGCGCAACGGAAGGCAGGCCGCCTCCGCGGACGCAGACGCTCGACAAGACGGAAGATCACGTCGAAGGTGAGGACGTCTCAAGAGCCGAGTTACTGCAGGTGGAGACGACCGAGCAGAGCTTGAAAGCGCGGCTCCGAATGGAGGTTCGTCCAGACCGGGTCGACCTTGAGATAAATCAGGGCGGGTTCGGACCATCGGTAGCAATCCTCCAGCGCATTGAGCGCTGCCGAATTTCTGCCGAGCGCTGCATTTGCCTCTGCTGACGAGCAAGAATCGATTCTGAATGGCTTCGGCCTTGCCAGACTGCCTACTTCGGGGGGCTTGGCCATCTCCTCCATCGTAGCCCGGAACCCGCCCTGAGCATAAAGGCGTTGCAAAGATTGACCCCGGTCGAGAAGACCTGACAGACGGTCATTCTCCACGCTTTCCTTAAGCCAAAGATCATACTGGCCGGTCTGACGATAATATTTCGCGAGATAGAAGCGTACCGGTATGAAGTTGGGGTTCAAGGCCAGAACTCTGCGGTAAGCTTGCAGCGCCGGTTCGTAACGGCCGGCCAAATAATACCCAAACCCAGCGTCGGCGTTGATGATCAAAGAGAGTGGGTCCAATTCGCGGGAGCGCTCCAGTTCCGCGATCGCTTCTTCATGGCGGCCTTCCGGGCCGAGCAAGAGATTGCCATACCAATGGTGGGCCCGGGCGAAGTTGGGATTCAGCTCAATCGCCCGACGGAACTCCTGCTCGGCGGCCTGCCAATCCCAGTCATGCAGCACCTTAACCGCAGCCAAGGAGGTGTGCGCTTCGGCCAGCGTGTCGTCGAGTTGGAGCGCCTTCTTTGCGGCTGCCTCGGCCTCGGCCATATTGCCGACACCGTCTCCGTAGAGCGTTAGCAGCGTATGGCAATCCGCCAGCCCGGAATAAGCGAGGGCGAATTCGGGATCTCTTTCAAGCGCCTGATTGAAATACTCGATTGCCTGGCGAAACCCTTGCACACTTCTTTGGTTCCAGGCGTAGCGGCCATGCAGGTAAAGATCGAAGGCTTTCGGGTCCACGGCGCGCGGCCGCCGCAGCCGTCCAGTCTCTTCGGCGCTCAAATTAAGTTTCACCCGATTCGTAATCTCCTCAGCTACGCGCGCCTGCAGCGAAAGGACGTCTTTCAGGTCGCCATCGTAGGCTGCAGCCCAGATATGGCGATCAGTCGCCGTCCGGATCAATTGCGCCGTGATTCTCACCCGATCCCCCGAATGCAGCACCGAGCCTTCCACCACAGCGTCCACTCCCAACTCACGCCCAATCTGTGGAAGCGGTTTACGCGTCCCTTTGTATTGCATGATCGAAGTCTTCGATACCACCTTAAGATCGTGAAGCTGTGCCAGATCCGTGATGAGTTCGTCAGTCATCCCATCGACAAAGTATTCCTGGTTAGGATCGTTCGAGAGATTCTGCATCGGCAGCACGGCCACCGACCGAATCGAAGTGAGGCCCGGCCTCTCGAACAGCCTCTGCTTCCAGCCCGCTCCTTCCACCAGGACTACCAAAGCCACAATCGCCAGCCCACCCAGGAGTCCCGTCATCCAGCCGCGCCGGACGGCCGAGTGTGGCGCCGGGGCTCCGACGCCATCTGAGCCAGCCACAGAAACCGGTTGGGAATCGACCTCAGACCCTAGACTCTCTGCTGGCGAATCCGCTAGACCGGAGTGATCGTCTGAGACTCGAGGGTGATTGACTAAAGAGTCGGAAGAAGAAGCTGTGGAGCGCGCCTTTAGGCCGTTGCCACCTTTATGGCCGTTGCCATTTCCCGGAGGATCGGCCTCGAATTCCCGAACTTCGCCGACGAACCGGTAGCCCCGCTTCGGCACTGTTTCTATGTAGCGCGCCCCGTCCTCTCTTTCGTGCAAGGCCCTGCGCACCAGATAAACGACCTGGCTCAAGTTGTTCTCCTCGACCACGGTATCGCGCCATACGGTTCTCATCAGCGCGTCTTTTTCCAACAGCCGGCCGCTATTCTCCACGAGCGCCAGCAACGTGTCGAAAGCCCGAGGCGGAAGTTCGATGCGCGCCGCGCCATTTCGCAGAAGGCGCTCGCCGGGGTCTAATACAAAAGGACCAAACTCGTAAAGGTGCCTTACTGCTTTATCCATGGCTCCTTAGAAAGCTCCTAAGAAAATCTTCACAAAAAAATGAGGTCTGCTAAGGACTTCCGGGCGGGGCGTGCCGCACAGTTGCGGACGCATCACGCAGTGGAGGGCCTGGGAGTCCGTTCGGCGAGAAGTCTATTCGAGCCTGGCGAGGGCTTGGAAGAGCACGAACGTGGTGGTGGGGGCCACTTTTCTCCTAGGCTCGAAGGCTCCAGTGCATCGCAAGCACGGCAACTTCACAGTTTTGCCGGCTTTTTTTTCGGCCAGAAACCTCACGGCCGAAGCCGGCAAGCAGGGTCACTGGGGGAGGATTTACGGAGCCACGGCTTTGATCTCAGGCGGTACGGGGGAGAGGGCAAAACTGCTTCGTCAGGCCTGAGAGACCCAAGCCGGAGGGGTCCGAATCCCTTCCCCGGGCCGCTGTTTGCGTTATCTACCCAACGAAGAATCGTACCTCGCCAGATTCTGGCCAAATCTAGAGTTGGCCTACGCTGCGAAACAGCGCAGCAACGTTTTCTGGAAGAGTTTCCTCGAGCTTGCGGGCTAGCCATTCCTGCAACTCCGACTTTTGCGGCGCAGCTAGAGATTGAAACTCCAGCCCGACCAGACCTTCCTGGCCGCGCCAGCACACTTTCGTTTCGGAGAACAGCTGGCTAGAGCGATCCGGCAAGCTAAAGCGCACGGCTGTCGCGAGCTCGGGATCCGGCATGGTGCGGGTGCTGATCGCGACCCCACCCTCGCTGATGTTGACGGTCTGGCACAAGAACTCTTCGGATTGACCCGCTCTCACAAAGGCAGGAACTGCAAGGGGACAGCGGAAATATCGCCGCCGTTCACGCACCATGAGCCCGTACGCGGCCCGCAAGATTTGGTTGATCGAGTCGGCCGAGAGCGGCCTTGGCAGCACAAAAGTCGAATCCAGTCGGGCGCCCGGCGTCCGCTCCCCGCCGCCGGTGGCGATGGCGAAAGTAACGGCGGTGCGGTTTGAACGTGAAAAACGCAACTGCTCCATCACCAGAATCGCGCCCTGCCCCAGCAAAAGGTCAACAACGACAGCCTCGAACTTCTGCTTATCCAAAATGCGGGCGGCGGCAAACACCTCTTCACAAATCTCGGCGCGTATGGCAAGCGGCCGCAGTGCGTCGATGATTAACTGGCAAGCGAGCGCATCCTTGGACACAACTAACGCTGCAGCGGCCGCTGCCGCATCTGCGGTCTCGGTCATGCACTACTCTCTTTCTTGGTGCTCCGATTCGGCTCCCGGCTGAGACCGGGCTTGCAAGGGATTACGCCGCGTCATGCGAAGGAGCGTCACCAGCAACGCCCCACACGCCGAACTAAATAACGCAAGGCCCACAAAAAGCAAATAGTTCACGTTCAGTGCTCCTGATCGGGCCACAGTGAGGATATGGCTTGCGGTCGCTATCGAGCTGAACGATCGTCTGTCGCGCGCAGGGTTAGTGTCAATCGAATTAATCGCGGGGAATAGGATGAGTTAATAAATAGATTAATTAGTTATTAAGTGTTGATGTTAGTAAGTATATAACTTGCGGCGTCGTATCGCGTCACAGAGTTCCTGGTTTGCCTTGATTGAAATCCCAACCACGATTTGCACCGGAAGAGATCCGGCTTCTGGCCGGGGAATCCCGGTTGCTGTTTACCCTTATGCTACCGGCACCCAGACTGCTGACCGCCACGCGGCAATAGAGTATGCTCACTGGCATGCTGTAAATCTCCAAAGGGAGCGTGCATGGCTGATCTAGATGCGGTTCTAGAGCAGTTGAGAGCAGAACGCAAACGTGCGGAGGGCGAGCTTAAACAACTGGAAAAAGTGATTGCACAGCTGAGCAAGGTAAAGATCCGAGGCCCACAAGCCTCGCTGCGCTCAGGCAATCACATGAAACGCCGGTTGTCGGCTGCAGCCCGCGAGCGCATCGCGGCAGCGCAAAGAAAGCGCTGGGCGAAGGTGCGTGCGCAGTCCAGAAAACCGTTGTGAATTTCAGTCGAGTCGGGTTCCCGCCTTTAGCTTTTCCAAGGGGTGGGAATCCGGCTGTGGTTTTAAGAACTTAAGACTAAGCTCGTCGTTCCAACCACTCATCCAGCCGGCATCCATCTTCCTCCAGCAGAAACGTTCCTACGCCGAAGCATTCCCCAAAGATGCGTTGCGATTCCCGGTCGCGTGCCGCGCGCGAAATCCATTGTTTCCCCACCTGGTACTGCGAGGCCGTGAACCACTTCTGCGGCAGCACCTCCACCAGCCCTGCCTGCAGGTAGAAAACAAAGAGAGCGAACGCCGGGTCGTCATTCGACATCGCCTTATAGCTGGTGGGGACGATCAATTCATCCACCGTCGCCAGTTCCGGTGGCACTTCAATCTTGTGCATGCCCGGGCCCAGCTCGAGGGGCACCTCGAACTCCGCGACCGGCGGGGTCTTGGCATAAATACGATCGGAAGATTGCTTGAACCATCCCGCAATCTCAGCCAGGTCAAACGCTTTAAGCTGATCGGGATCGAAACCGGTCAGCCGAATGTTGCGTCCTTCTGGGCACCAAATCCCGAGACAACTGGGCGAGACCAGAAACGGTCGGCAGTAGGTGTTCAACGCCAGCCGAAGCTGGTTGGGTTCCTGCTGCGGCGCCAACGAAACCACATATCCCACTGGCCCCTGATCGCCCTGATGTGTCCAGGCAAACGGCTGCCCCGCCGCGGAATGAAACGTCGGAAAGGTCTTCCAATACCAGGGCGCAGGACCAACCGTACACTCAAGTTCTTGCCGGATGCTAGCTAGATTCGGATTGGGCACGATCAGCCTGCGGTGGGAACGCCCGCACCCTTCACGTTCGCGCGGATGAATTTCACGATGTCGTCCATGGCAGTGCCCGGCTGGAAGACCGCAGCCACGCCGCGTTTCTTGAGAGCATCTATATCCTGGTCGGGAATAATCCCGCCCACTAGCACCAGAACATCATCCATCTTGCTTTGTTTGATCAGGTCCATCACCCGCGGCACGATGGCGTTGTGCGCGCCGGAAAGAATCGACAAGCCAATGACCTGAACATCTTCCTGCAGCGCCGCGCTCACAATCATCTCCGGAGTTTGCCGGAGCCCGGTGTAAATCACTTCCATGCCGGCATCGCGCAGGGCGCGCGCAATCACTTTGGCGCCGCGGTCGTGCCCGTCGAGCCCGGGTTTTGCCACCAGCACGCGAATCTTGATGTCAGCCATTCCACTCATTTAAACACAGCGGCAACCCGGCAGCACAGAGACAGCCGGTTTGCTGTGACTAAAGGGTTTTTGTGTCCAGGCTCTTCCACAGATACCAGCACGCGACGCTGCGATAAGGTTCCCAGCGTTTTGCGATCTTTTCCATCTGCTCCGGACTGGGCAGCTTGATCTTCCGCTTGCGACTTTTCTTTTTTGCCGCTGCAGACTTCTTCGCTGCCTTCGCGCGCGGTCGTTCGAGATAGTGTTTGTACATGGCCATGCGAATCCCAAAGTCTCCTGTCGGCAGAACATTCTCGCGTTTCAGCGTGAACATCAGAAACATCTGCGCAGTCCACACGCCAATACCTTTCACCCGGGTCAGATGGTCGACCACTTCTGCATCCGGCAACTCCGGCAGCCGCATGAAATCCACGAGACCGCTCGAAGTCTTCGCAGCCAGGTCTTTCAGATATGCAGACTTCTGTTTCGACAATCCCGCGCCGCGCATCTTTTCATCGCTTAGCTTGAGGATGCCTTCTGGGGTGAGCGGCTCGCCGGCCAGCGCGGCAAAGCGTTTGAAGATGGTTTCCGCGGCTTTACCGTTCAACTGCTGGTAGACGATGGCCTCAGCCAGGCTGTGAAACTCCGCTGGCCCAAACTGCATGCGGCACGGTCCATGGCGTTCGATGATCGCTCGCATCACGGGGTCGGATTTTTTGAGGTGGTTCAGTGCTCTTTGCATGGATCTATATCTTAGTCAAAAGGAAGGCTCGTGGCGAATAAAAAACGAATCGTCACTGCTCACCCAACGAGGTTCCAGGAAGGTCGCCGCCAATGCGAACTTGCTCAGCGGCCTTGGGTACGAATGGAGGTGGCGACGCGTCTCGGTAAGCGTGGATTGTAGACCCGCCTTGCACCTTGCGCCCAGACGGGCTTTGAGCTGCGAAGCACGATGATTATCCGTTCACTTTGGCCGGCGGAAGTTGGAATCCAATGCGTCGGCGTGGTGGCTGCTTAGGAGTCATGAGCTCCTTGATAGCTTCAATCAGATCCTGAATCACGGAATCGTGCGTGTCCAACCGATTCTCCAATTCAGCGATTTTTCCGGCGAGTCGACGGTTGGTGGCCAGCATTTCCCGCAAGCGCACAAAAGCGCGCACCACAAAAACGCTCATCTGGACAGCCCGCTTGGAATTCAGCACGGTTGCGGCCATGATGGCGCCGTGCTCGGTGAACGCATGCGGCGTATACCGGCGCCCACCACGGGTTTTCTTTGAGGTCGCAATTTGCGACCTCAAAGCGCCGTTCTCACGGTCGGTTAGCTGGAACATGAAATCAGAAGGGAACCGTTCCTGATTACGTTTAACCTGTTCGTTGAGCCGCTTCACTGACACGCCATAAAGCCGCGCGATGTCGACGTCGAGGATGACGCGCTGATGGCGAAGAATTAAGATCCGCGATTCCACGGTGACGGCGGACGTCGCTCGACGTTTCGGCATGCTGAGAAGAGTCGCGTTTTTTTGGTTTTTCATTTGGGTCACCATTCGTGACCTCAATCATAGTCCGGAGAAGGTGTCGTACTTTCGGCAATAAGATCCCAGACTCTCATCCGCTTCCCGTTTTGGTCTAATTCGTACCGCCGATTAATGCTAGGTTATGCTCACTTCCGTATAGGTCCCGTACGCCTCGCGCAGGGTTTCGCAAATCTCGCCGACAGTTGCGTAAGTTCGCACCGCATCCACGATGTAGGGCATGGTGTTCGCCGGGGAAATGTTTCCGTTCGTGCCGGCATTCGGTTCCTGGGCAGCAGCTTTCTTCAGCGCGTCGAGACTCCGCCGCACTTCGTCATTTGAGCGCCGCGATCGCAGGGCCTTCAGCTTGGCCGACTGTTGCCGCGCGACACTCTCGTCAATGTAAAGAATGTGCGGTGACTCTTCGTCGATGACGAACTCGTTCACGCCGACGATAATCTTTTCCTTCGCCTCGGCGGCGCGCTGATATTGGTAGGAAGCCTCCGCGATTTCTTTCTGTGGATAGCCGCTCTCTATGGCCTTTACCATTCCTCCAATAGCGTCCAGCTTGCCGAAGTAGTCGAACGCGCCTTTCTCCATTTCCAGCGTCAGGCTTTCCAGAAAATACGATCCACCCAACGGATCAACCGTCTGCGTCACTCCTGATTCGTAAGCGATGATCTGCTGCGTGCGCAGAGCAATGCGGGCCGCTTCCTCGGTAGGCAGAGCCAGTGCTTCATCGTAGGAGTCGCAGTGCAGCGATTGCGTGCCGCCGAGCACCGCGGCCATAGCCTGCAGGGCCACGCGAGCGATGTTGTTCATCGGCTGTTGCGCCGGCAGCGACACTCCCGCAGTCTGCGTGTGAAAGCGCATCAGCCAGGTGCGCTGGTTCTTCGCACCGAACCGCTCTTTCATGACCCGTCCCCAAATCTTGCGGGCAGCACGGTATTTGGCAATCTCCTCGAAGAAATCGTTATGCGCGTTAAAGAAGAAGCTGAGCCGGGGACCGAAATCATCCACGTCGAGGCCCCTTCGGCGAGCCCACTCGACGTACTCGATGCCGTCATACAAAGTGAACGCTAGCTCTTGCAGCGCCGTCGAGCCCGCCTCGCGAATGTGGTAGCCGCTGATGGAGATCGTGTTGAAGCGGGGTGTGAATTTCGATCCGAACTCGAAGGTGTCGATCACCAGGCGCATCGACGGCGCCGGCGGATAGATATATTCCTTCTGTGCGATGTATTCCTTGAGAATGTCATTCTGAATCGTGCCGGAAATCTTTTTCCAGTCGGCGCCCTGCTTCTCGGCCACCACCAGATACATCGCCCACAGTACCGACGCGGGCGAGTTGATCGTCATCGAGACTGTGGTTTTTTCCAGGTCGATGCCGCCGAAAAGAATTTCCATGTCTTCGAGTGAATCGATGGCCACGCCGCACTTGCCCACTTCCCCTTCGCTGGCCGGATGATCGGAGTCGTATCCCATCAACGTGGGCAAGTCGAAAGCCACCGAAAGGCCGCCACCGCCATGCTCGAGAAGATACTTGTAGCGCTGGTTGGTTTCCTCGGGGGACGCGAATCCAGAAAACTGCCGCATGGTGTAGAGCTTGCCGCGATACCCCGTGGCGTGAATGCCGCGAGTAAACGGGGGTGCTCCGGGGAATCCAAGATATTTTTCCTCGCTCCAGTCCTCGGGAAGATCGGCCTGCGTGTATAGGCGGCGCACCGGGACGCCTGAAATGGTCGTGAAGCGGGCGTTCCCGTGCTCGTCGAGATTCACGCCGGTGGGTGCGCCAATCGGTTGCTCGGGAGATTTCTCGAGCGTAGGCGCCAGCGTCTTCTCCGCCCATGCTTTCTCTGCAGGGGAGGGATGGCGGTTGTCAAAGACATCGGCGATCGGACTTTCAGCGACCTGCGGCTTAGGCGGCTTCTTCTGCGGCATCAGGACCCCAGCGTTCTGTTTTGATGATAGGGAAGCGCGGCCGCGCGGGCAAGACGGCAACGGGTAACCAGTACGACCGGTCGGTCGGTGACCGCCTGTGTGTCACTTCGGCGGCTTGCGCGAGAGCTCCCACGCTTTGGAGTATTTCCACGAAACGTAGCTAGCGTGGTAGAGGTGCAGCAGCAGGCCTTCGCGGCCGTCGAGAAAGCCGAGTCGGAAGAAATAGTTATAGATGAAGGTCATTAGAGGACGCACAACGATATTGGTGATGCTGAAGCTGCGGTGGCCTTTGGCAATCGCCAACTGCGCGCCCAGCGAGGAATAACGGTTCATGTGGGCGAGGTAGAGAGTGAGCGTGGGGTAGGTGTAGTGAATGAGCGCGTTCTTGAGTTGGATGGTCGTCTGGCGGACTTCTGGCTTCAGTTCACAGCGGTCATGCGGGTCATGGCCGGTGACAAATCCCTCCTCACGTCTGAACAGCCGCAGCTTAGGGTCCGGATAAAAACCGCCGTGACGGATCCATCGTCCCAGAAACAGATTCTTACGCGGAAGTTTGTAGCCGCTGGCGGCGTCCGGCCTGGCGATGGCAGCGCGAATCTCTTCGGCCAGGCCGGGACTCACTTCCTCGTCCGCGTCCAGCAGCAGCACCCAATCCATGGTGCACAGCTCGATCGCATATTGCTTCTGCGCCACGTAGCCGCGCCACGGTTCAGACACGACGCGGGCTCCGTGCTCTCGCGCGATCTCGCAGGTGCGATCCTTCGAGCCGGAATCGACAAGCACGATTTCATCGGCCCAGCGCACGCTGGACAGCGTGCGGCCGATGTTTGCTTCTTCATCCATCGCTACGATGGCAACCGAAATGGTCATAGGGAAATCGTTGTTGATTGTTGATTGCTGATTGAAATCAAAACAATCTGCTTCCAATCATCAATCAACAATCAGCAATCAGCAATTGACTCCTCGGCCACCGCATTGCGGGCCCGAGCCTCGGAAAGCAGAAACACGATCAGGATGAATAACTCTGGTTCGATGGGATGGCGGTAGCGGGCATGCGGAAATACGAAATAATAGACCGTGGGATAAGTAGCGACGAGTCCGGCGAAAAGCCAGGCCCCAGGCCGTTTCTGGCGAAGCGCACGGCCGAGTCCCCAGATCGCGAGCACTGACGATGCCAGAAAAAGCGAACTGCGGAAATCCCACGGGTTCGTGCTGTCCGTCGGTCTGGGCACTCCGTTCCAGTAATAAAAAAAACGCTTCACGCTGATCACGGCGAATCGCTGCGGATGCTCGCGAATCCAATCGAACGCGAGCCGCCTGCAGTCGGCCTCGTAGGCGATCTCGCCCATGCGCTGAAACTTTTCGAGCTCCAGTTTGTTGAGATTGGGCTGCAGGGTGGCGATCAGCATGCCGTCGGCCATCTTGTTGTTGCCGAGACGAAACTGCAATCCGAAATCGTCGCGAATAAAAACGAAGCGCCCGAAGACCTCGTAGTTCCGAATCAGCCAGGGAGATAGAACCAGAAAGAACATAAAAGAGGAAAGCACGACTCCGGCAATCGACGGCAGGCCGCGCCGATATCTCTGCCGCCATACCCAAAGCCCGCAGAACGGCAGAAAGGCAAGCATCGCAGGATTTGCCAGAGCTCCAACGCCCCACAATACGCCGAAGAGTGTCCATCCTCGCCAACCCGGCCACTGCTGCAGTTCCAGCGAGACGAAGAAGATCAACGCCAGCATCAGCGGAGTGAAAGTCGTATCCCAAATCCAATGCACGGACCAGTACCAGACATAAGGATTAAGCGCCCACGCCCCGGCCGACCAGAGTGCGACGCGCGGGCCGAAGGTTCGGTGGGCGATTAGAAAAACCGGAATGGTAGTGAGCGACGCGAACAGGCTGTTGATCGACAGCAAAACCCATGCGGATGCATAAGTGTAGACGCCAAAAACTTTGAAGACTCCCCCCATCAGGTAGGGATACAGCGGCGGTTCCCAGGCGGTGGGACCGGTATTGCCTCCATAAGGATTGCTGAAACCCTGCCCCAGGGCGATGGCTCGGCCCACGCGGCCCATCTCAAAGCCAAAGCCGAAGTCATCTTCTCCAACGCGAGTGCGATATTGACGGAAAATTCCGATCGCCACCAATTGCAGAAGAAACGAAAGCAGCACCATCCACAACACCGATCGCGGCATGGCAGGCTGGCTTGCTCGTTCCATCACCGGGGGAGTTTATCAGGTCCAAGCAGACGCCTTGTTCCGCCTTCGGCCCTAGGGCTGGCCTCCCGACGACGGAGGCGGTTGCGCAGGCTGCCCTACTGGGGTTGCATCTTGCTGTGGCACGACGTAAGGAACCTTTGGCAGATGCGTGACCTGGCCGCGCGTGGCATCAGCAACATTGATCCCGGTATGGTCGAGCAGCAATCCCGTGGCGCGATCCAGTTCGATCCGCGATTTCTCATAGGCTGCCTTGGCTGAGACCAAATTCGACTCGGAAGTAGTAAGTATCGAGGCATCCTGCAGGATCGCGGTGGTGGTGGTCAGCCCGACTTTCAGCTTCTGCTGATCGGCATCCAGAGTCTGGCGCGCGAAGTCGACCGCGTACTGCGCAGCTAGGACTGCCGCACGATTCTGCTTTACGTCAAATTGCGCGTTTCGTACTTCTATGCGTACTTGATTTTCCAGTTGGTGCAGGCGCACCTGTGCCTGGCGGTATTCCAGTGCAGCGCGCACCTGGTTGGCTTGTGCCTCGCGATTGCGCAGGGGAATGTTGAGTGTCAAGCCAATGCCCTTGTCGGGGGCGGTGGAGTTGACCAGTTGGTTGAGTGTTCCGCCATAGCCGACCGTGGTCGCGGTTTGGAACGGCGGCGGGTTTTCGCCTTGCTTGTAGCAGAACTGCGCAGTTGGATCCGCTACGCAAGAAGGAACGAGCGGATTGATGTTTCCTCCAACTCCAGATCCGCCGTAGTAAGCAAACGCATCGAGCGTGGGCAGGAGGGCGTTACGGATTGCCTTGCTGTTCAGGTCGCGGGAATTAAGATCGATACGCGATTCGACCAGTTCAGCACGATGCGCGAGACCCTCATTGATCAAATCCTGCGTGGGGACGACCGCTTCCTCCTGTGGAACCTCCATGGTGGAAGTTGGAATCATGTCGGCTTCAGCCAGCACCGGATCGTCGATGCTTCGGCTGAGCGCGTTCTTCACCAATAACTTCTCCAGTTCCAGATTGTTCTGGGCCAGGATGAGGTTTTGTTCGTCGGTTGAAACCGTGCTTTGCGCGCTCACCACCTGAATCGGAGGCACAGTGCCCACTTGCGCCTGCTGCTTGGTATCGGTGAGCGCCTTCTGCGCATAGGTAAGCGCTTCCTGCTGAACGCGGACGTTTTCGTAGGCGTAGACCAAGTCCCAATACATGTCTTCGATCTGATCGACGGTTGTGATGATTTGCAAGCGGAAGGCGACGTCAGAAATTTCGCGATTGTTCTTGGCGATGCGGATGAAGCGCAGATTGGGAAGTGAACCAAAGCCTTGCAGCAGGTTTTGCGTAATCCTGAATTGGAAGTTCGAGCTTATCTCCGGCGTGAGCAGGCTGGTGGGGTTGTTGCTGGTGAGGTGTGTGTTGTTGAATCCCACGCTCATTGCCGTACCCCACTGAAAACCTTGCGTATAGGCGAAGTTGGCTGTGTAGGTGTTCTGCCCCACGACCGGCACCGGGCTGAAAACGCTGACGGATTCAGTATCATCCTTGTCGAGTTGCAGTGTGCTGGTGACGATGGGATCGAAGCTGGTGATGTTCGAGCCGATTCCGAGCGTGGAACTGACCAAGCCATTGGTGCCGGTGCCCACGCCGCTGGGGGCTACGGTGGTGCCTCCGGTGCCGGACCCCACCGTGCCGCCGAGGCCGCCCACGCCGCCGCCCGGAGTGTTCTGCACGATCCCGGCATTGACGCCGAGGATGTTTGCACCCGATTTGGCCCGCAAGTAATCGGTGTCGGCGATGTTGAGGTTGTAGCGGGCAATATCGATGTCGAGATTATTTTCCAGAGCGAGCGCGACGGCGTCGTCGATCGAAAGATAAATCTTGCCGTCGCGCATCAGAGAGTCAATGCGCGGCGAGTTGCCCAGATTCGGTTGCGCCACCTCCTGCGGCTGGTAAGGCCGTAGGAAATGCGGAAAGGCCGCGCGCGGCTTCGAGTAATCCTGCAGGTGAACCGTCTGTGGCTGGGCGGCAACTTGTGCGCTTTGAGGAGTTGGGGCGGCGGGAACCTCCTGAGCGCTCATACACGGCTGCAGCTGTAGACAGACCAGAAGGGCAGACGCCGTCAACAGCAGGGTCGGCCGCCGGCTGGCCGCAGTGATTCGGGACAGAGGCAAAAACATGGTTCGTCTCCTTGAGTCAACACGTTCGTGCATCGTGTTCAAGCGACAAAATATAGATTTCGAGAATTGCAAACATTTAGAGCGTCACTCCATCTTAGCGGGAGGGAGCACGGGAAGCGGACGCGGGTCGCAAAGAATATTGTAAAGAATTGTGAGGAAGAAAAATAAGGCGCGGCCATGAACCGCGCCTGTATTGCTGGTAGACGCCCTACTGCGGTTGCTGTGCAGGCGCTGCCTGCGGCAAGGGCTGAGCCACGGATGGCATATCCTTGCGCGGCGCGATATAAGGCGCGCTCGGCAGGTGCGAGACCTGCCCTTTGGCTGCATCGTCGATACTGATGCCGTCATGATCGAGCAGCGTCCCGGTGGCGCGGTCCAGTTCGATGCGCGACTTCTCATAAGCCACGGTGGCATTCACCAGAGCCGATTCTGAAGTAGCCATCTGGCTCTGATACTGCAGAACCAGCGTTGTGGTTGATGTGCCGAACTGATATTTCTTCTGCTCGGCGTCCAGCGACTGCCGCGCCAGTTCTACGGCTGCCCTGGCAGAATCCACGCTGGCACGGTTTTGCTGGACGGTGTATTGCGCGTTGCGGATCTCGATTCCCACCTGGTTCTCGATCTGTTGTAGCCGCATCTGAGCCTGGCGGAATTCGAGTTCAGAGCGGATCTGTACGGCCTGCGCGGCGCGGTTGCGCAGCGGTATGTTCAGTTGCAAGCCGACGCCCTTGTCCGGCGATGTGGAATTGACGAGCTGGTTCAGCGTAGAGCCAAGGCCCGTCGGGGAAGCTGTGAAGTCCAGCCCGCTAGGACCGCCGGTAGAACTGGCGCAGCCGAGGGAGTCCTGGATTGGAGTCGGAGTGGGGGTAGCGCAAATGTCAGCTGGGTTTTGTAGGCCGCCCAATCCGGCACCTCCGTAGTAGGCGAAAGCGTTCAGCGTTGGCAGCAGGGCGCTGCGCACCGCCTTATTGCTCAGGTCGCGGCTGTTCAGGTCGATGCGCGACTCCACCAGTTCGGCGCGGTGCCGCAACGCGTCATTAATCAATTCCTCGGTGGGCACAACTTCCTCTTGCGCCGGAATGTCCATCGTCGAGGTCGGAATCACTTCCGCCGTGGCTAACGCCGGATCCTTAAGAGTGCGTGTTAGCGCGTTCTTCATCAGCAATTGTTCCAACTGCAGATTGGTTTGTGCCGTGGTAACCAGTTGCTGATCCTGGGCGACAGTGCTCTGTGCGCGCACCGTTTCTATCGGAGCCAGGCTGCCGATCTCGACCTGCTTCTTCGTGTCAGAAAGGGTTTTCTGAGCAAAAGCCAGCGATTCGTTCTGTACGCGGGCATTTTCGTAGGCGTAGACCAGATCCCAGTAAATGTTCTCGATCTGATCGACACTATCGATGATTTGCAGCCGGAATGCCACGTCGGTCAGTTCGCGATTGTTTTTAGCGATGCGAATGAAGCGCGTGTTGGCCGGAAATCCAAAACCTTGAAGCAGCGGCTGGGTGATCGTCGCTTTAAAGCTCGAGTTGAGCTGAGGGCTTAAAGACGAAAAAAAGCTATTTGTGGTTTGCCGGGCATTGCTGAACGACACGTTCAAATTCATGCCCCATTGAAATGCCTGGCTGTAGGCGAAATTAACCGTGCCCGTGTTCTGAATCAGGCTACTGCCGGGAAGCACACCCTGAAAAATGGAACTCGCCTCCTGGCTGAAATGATCTTCTTGCAGCGTGCCAGTGATAACCGGATCAAAGCTGTTGATGTTCGGTCCAAGGCCAAGAGTCGAACTAACCAAGCCGTTGGTGCCGGCGCCAATCCCGCCCGCTCCCAGGCTGGTGCCGCCGGTGGAGGCTCCGGCAGTTGCACCGATTCCACCAACGCCGCCGCCCGGCGTATTCTGCACCACTCCAGCATTCACGCCGAGGATGCTGGCGCCAGCTTTCGCGCGCAGCACGTCGGTGTCGGCGATATTCAGGTTGTAACGCGCGATGGCGATATCCAGATTATTCTCCAGCGCAAGAGCAATGGCATCGTTGAGAGAGAGATACAGCTTGCCATCGTGCATAAATTGGTCGATGCGTGCCGTGTTGGCCAGGCTCGGGTCCGCCAGATGCCGCGCTTCATAAGGCGCGATCGGGTTGGGAAAATGCGATGCCGCATGGGAATAATTCATTACCGGGAGCGGCCGCGTTTCCGGCGTATTTTGCGGGGTGGGCGCGGCGGGTGGTTCCTGGGCCCAGGCTGTGATGGCCCAACCTGCGAGCGTCAGCGTTCCCAATACAACCGCAGCCACAGTCAGGCGGATATTTGAGGTTAAGCGTGCGAATGGCATCTACTCATCTCCGTTCGTTAGTACCAATTTCGTTAGGACCAGTTCGTTAAGACCTTGCAAACCTGAAACTTGGTTGTACGTGAGACAGCCCGAATTCACGCAAAATGGGGGTTCTACCCGGTCGCGGTTCGATTCAATTCTTAATACGCAAGCAGCAGCGCCCTGGTTCCTGAAAATGCGTCCCTTAAAACCGGTCCCTGAAAATACGTTGCTGAAAACACGCCTGAAAGACGCTAAATAGACGCGAGCTTGATTAAAGGCACCAGTATATCTGACCCTGCCGCCTCGCCTTCGAGTTCTCGGTGGAGATGAAACTGATAAAGTGCTGGCACTGGTCGAGCGACTCTCCGGAATAGCGAAATCATAGTTGCGCGGCAAGCCCGTCCCGTGAAATGACTTGGATGAACCGGCGCGGCCGTAGGACTCGCGGCTGCAAGACTTAGGGTGTAAGACTTATAAGATCGCATGCGAAATCTCAAACTGATTCTCTCCTACGATGGCACAGACTTCGCCGGTTGGCAGGTTCAGCCCGATGCGTCGACCATACAAGGCTCGCTGGCCTCAGCCATTGGACGAATTACCGGGGAAAAGGTATTGCCGCAGGGCTCGGGGCGAACCGATGCCGGAGTGCATGCGCTGGCCCAGGTGGCAACATTCGCCACTGAATCGCCGGTCCCAAGCGTGAATTTTGTGAAAGCGCTGAACGATATTTTGCCGGCATCGGTGCGGGTTCTGGAAGTAGAAGAGGTCGCGTCCGATTTTCACGCGCGCAAGTCGGCGCGGGCGAAGACTTACCGGTACCGGATCTATCGCGCAGCAGTCTGTCCGCCGTTCTTGGCCAGATATGTCTGGCACTATCCGTTTCCGTTGGATGAGCAGGCGATGGCGCAAGCCGCCGGCCTGGTCGCGGGCGAGCACGATTTTACTTCGTTTGCCGCGGTAGACCCTGAACGCAGCGCCGGCGTCCCCCCGGCCCTCGCGGATGGCGAGAATGCCCGTGCCTGCGGTGCTGCGCTAGCATCGAACGTGAGGCGTATTTTCTCTTCAAGCTGGGAGCGACTGGGAGATGAGTTCGTTTACGAGGTCAAGGGATCTGGGTTCTTGCACCACATGGTGAGAAATCTGGTGGGGACGTTTATTCTGGTGGGCAAAGGAACTCTCAACGCCGCGGATGTAACGCGGATCATGGAAGCGCGCAGCCGTTCCGCCGCGGGAGCTACGGCGCCGGCCGGCGGCCTCTTTCTGGTGAAAGTGGAATACTGAATCGGCTCATGGTGACTGACCTCCACGTCGCGGCGCGCAAGCTTTCGTCCGTGAATCCGGCGACCGGCGAAGTTCTGCGCGTGTTCGAATGTGCAGGCGAGGATGAAGTTCAGGCCGCGGTAGCGCGAGCGCAAGCAGCGCAGACGGCTTGGGGTGATCTAGGCGTGCTCAAGCGCATCGCCGTCTTGCGTCAGTTTCAGAGCAACCTGCTCAAAAGGAAATCGGAGATCGCCGAGGCCATCACCAGCGAAGCTGGCAAGCCTGTGGCTGAGGCGCTGACCACTGAAGTGCTGGTAGTGCTGGATGCGGCGCGGTTTCTGATCGACCACGCCTTCCACCTGCTGCGCGATGAACCGGTTCCGCACGGGAATCTTGCCACCAAACTCAAGCGCGGGCGGCTGCTCCGCGAACCCTATGGCGTGGTGGGGATTATTTCGCCATGGAATTATCCTTTCTCGATTCCCGCGACGGAGACGCTTGCGGCTCTGGTGGCGGGAAATGCGGTGGTGCTGAAGCCGTCCGAATTTACTTCTCTAATCGCCCTGGAACTGCGATCGCTGCTGCATGCGGCAGGCGTACCCCGGGACGTGTTTCAGGTTGTGATCGGCGACGGTGCAACCGGCGCCGCACTGGTTCATTCGAAAATTGACAAGCTGGTGTTTACCGGCAGCGTGGCGACGGGCAAGCGCATTGCGGCTGCGGCGGCCGAGCGCTTGCTCCCCGTAGTACTGGAGTTGGGCGGCAAAGATCCCATGCTAGTGCTCGACGATGCCGATGTGGATGTGGCTTCGAGCGCTGCGGTCTGGGGCGCGTTCGTCAATGCCGGCCAGACCTGTTTATCAGTGGAGCGCTGTTACGTGCATCGCAGTCTGTATGAAAACTTTCTTCGCGCCTGCGCGGAAAAGACGAAGAAGCTGCGCGTAGGGCACGGACTGGATATCGAAAACGACGTCGGACCGATGATTCACCAACGGCAGTTGCGCATTGTCGAAGCGCACGTCGAAGACGCCGTGGCGCGCGGAGCGCGGGTTCTGACTGGCGGGTCCAGATCGCAAGAGCTGGGAGAGAATTTCTATAGGCCCACCGTGCTGGCCGATGTGACCCACGAGATGCGCATCATGCGCGAGGAAACGTTCGGTCCGGTGCTGCCGGTAATGGCATTCGACAGTGATGACGAAGCCGTCCGATTGGCTAACGACTCGGAATATGGACTGGCGGCAAGCGTATGGACCCGCGACCGTGCCCGTGGCGAGCGCCTCGCACGGCGCATCAAGGCGGGCACCGTCATGGTGAACGATGTGGTGTCATGCTTCGGCATCAGCGAAGCCCCGCACGCTGGTGTAAAGTCAAGCGGCATGGGCCGCACTCATGGCCGCTTCGGGCTCGAAGAAATGGTGCGGTTGAAGTATGTAGATGTGGACCTGATGCCCGGCATGAAGAAAGTCTGGTGGTACGGCTACGGCATGAACTTCTTGCGAGAGATGGAAGGTTTTCTCGACATGCAGTTCGCACGCGATCTAGCGACGCGCCTGCGCGGAGCACGGAGGGCGATCGGTGTGGTCGGACGCAAGCAGTTGTAGCCTTGAAGACGAGCGCGAAACTGAAAACTGAGAACTGAGAACCGGGAGGCACTTCATGAGCAATCCTTCAAATTCGGATCCGAAACGCGAATTGCTTCGTCACACCCTGGCCACCCTGGCGTATCGCGGAGGCAAGGCCGTCCGCAACGCGCCAGAGGGCTTCGCCGTATTCCATGTGGATGAGGGAGTGCGAGCGCCCGGGCAGATTCTGGCCCATGTCGGTGACTTGATGGATTGGGGTCTCTCGATGGCGAATGGAAAACGCGAATGGCATGACTCCAAGCCCCTGGCGTGGGAGAAGGAAGTCGAGCGCTTTTTCGCGGCGCTGAAAGAGTTCGATGACTACCTTGCTTCGCAAGAACCCATGCAGGCGCCGCTGGAAAATCTCTTTCAGGGGCCGATTGCCGATGCACTGACTCACGTCGGCCAGATTGTAATACTGCGGCGCCTGGCGGGTGAGCCGATGAAGTCGGAAAACTATTACAAAGCCGAGATCGTAATTGGTCGCGTAGGCGCGGAGCAGACTCCGCCGAAGCGCGAGTTCTAGAAGCACGGCTTCATGACTCCGCTTCCGCCGCTCGTGCGGAGGAGGTCGAGATGATCTTCGATGACAGGGGCATGCCATGGACAATCCGACTTAGTCTGGGATGGACAATCGTTCTCGCGCTATGTTGCGCGGGTGCTCTATTCCTGCCTTTAGGGATTTACCTGGCCTATTGGGTGAGGACGAGGCAGGGACGCAGCGTGGCGTTTTGGTGTTATCTGATCCTGACAGCAATTTTGATTCTGGTCGCGCTGCTCCCTCTGAACGTATTCGATCGATCCCCGGTTGCGGCGGCCGTGCTTACTGCCTTTGCGGTGGGTGTCTTTGCGCTGTTGTTCGCGGCACCACTCGTCCTGCGAGCTGAGCTTAGATCGCTTTACCAACGCACCTGGGGAATCAGCCTGCCAATAAATATCTTCCTGACAATTCTCTTTTCATCTTTGTATCTGAACTACAGCGTGCCGGATCTTCCCGTCGCACCGTCGAGTGACGCGGTTCCGAAACAGGTGTGATCATCCATCTCCTTGGCGTGGATTCGCCGGCTTTGGCCTCGCGTTTGGCCTTCGAGTACAATGACGTTCGTAAGGCCGAATCCAGCGGCGAAAGCGCCGCGCGAACGAGGGTAAGTCCTTTGGCGACTGGCGAAATCACTACTTCGGGCACGCAAACTCCTCCGCAGCTTCCCCATCATAAGGTCAAGATCAAGAAGAACGGACAGCGCGCCTGCAACGAGAAAAACGAAAAAGGCAAATTCTGTGGCGGCCATTTGAAGCGCTGGTTCTACTCACAAGATGTGATCGAGCAGGCCTGCGGCGACGCGGAAAAAGCCTGGGGAGTGGACGCCGAGGTCTACCGCTGCGAACACTGCCAGACGCTCTATTTGCCGAATCCCGCGGAAGACAAAGTGAATGTCGCGGGGCAGGGAATGATCTCGGTTTTCGGGTTGACGCTGCCGCCGAAAGAGAAAGTACCCAGTACCTAGTACCCAGTATCCAGTGAGAAGCGGGTTGACTCGGTACTAGGTACTGGGTACTAGCGACCTTCATGAACACCTCCGAACTCATCTACGACTGGAACAAGAATCATCCGCCAGGGCTGAAACCGCTGGGGCCGGTGCTGCTCAATGATGAGACCCTGCGCGATGGGCTGCAGTCGCCTTCCGTGCGCGACCCTTCGATTGCCGAGAAGATCGAGATTCTTCATCTGATGGAGGCGCTCGGGATCAACTCTCTCGATCTCGGGTTGCCGGGTGCGGGAGCGCGCGCAGTCGAGCATGTGACCGCGCTGGCGCGCGAAATCGTGGCGCACAAGATGAAGATTCGCGCCAACTGTGCTGCACGGACGCATGAGAACGATATTCGTCCCATTGCTGAGATCGTGCAGAAGACGGGTCTGCGCATCGAGGCCGCTACGTTTATTGGATCGAGTCCGATCCGGCGGTTTACGGAAGGTTGGTCCGACGATTTTCTTTTGCAAACCACCGAGAAGGCTGTGAAATATGCGGTTTCGCTCGGCCTCGAATCGATGTACGTCACCGAGGATACCTCGCGATGTGATCCGGAGACGGTGAAGCGGCTGTATTCGACGGCGATCAGCTGCGGGGCGCGAGCCATTGTGATCTGCGACACCGCCGGGCACTCCACGCCCGTGGGCGCGTTCACGCTGGTGCAGTTTATGATGGAGGAGGTGGTGAAACCCTCCGACGAAAATATTCGCGTGGACTGGCACGGGCACAACGATCGCGGCCTCGCCATTGCCAACTCGATCGCGGCGGTGATGGCGGGGGCCAATTGCGTCCACGGGTGCGCCATCGGTCTGGGCGAGCGCGTAGGCAATACGCAGATCGATCAGATGCTGGTGAATCTCAAGTTGATGAGCATTGCGCCGTGGGACGAGCAGGACCTCACCAAGCTGAAGCAATATTGCCAGGCGGTTTCGCGGGCCACGGGCGTGCCCATTCCGGCGAACTATCCGGTGATGGGGGATGACGCTTTCCGCACCGCCACGGGCGTGCATGCGGCGGCGATCATCAAAGCATTTCGCAAGAACGACGTTGTGCTGGCCAACACGGTTTACTCGGGCGTGCCCTCGCATGTATTCGGCCTGGAGCAGATCATCGATATCGGCCCGATGAGCGGGAAATCGAATGTGCTGTTTTGGCTGGAGCGGCGCGGCATTCCGGCGACCGACGATCTGGTCGAGCGCATTTACCAGCGCGCGAAGACGAGCGACCACACGCTGAGCGACGCCGAAATTGCGGAATGCCTGCCGGCTGCGGGTGTGAAGCAGAGCTGAGGCGTTCGAAAGCTTCGCGCGAGATCCCCTGCGGCTTCGCTCAGGGCAGGCTCTCGCCCCGCTGGAGAGAACGCGGGGCTTCGGGATGACGCATCGGAGACAGATGAGTAGTGCTGAGGTGACCTGAATGTCCGAACCAATGCGACATGCGATTCTGGGGGCTGGCGGCGTCGGCGGGCTCATCGGCGCTTGTCTCGCGCACGCGGGAGATTCCGTCACACTTGTCGTGCGGCGCGAAACGCTGGCGCAATACCCCGAGCAACTTCATCTGGAAAGTCCTTTCGGCAATTTCACGGTGAATGTTTCCGTCGCTGCGGAAGTCCCTCCCGTCGACGTGCTCTGGATTACCGTGAAGGCGACGCAGTTGGAGCCGGCGCTTGCCGCTCTCAAGAATCCGGATGCGGTGCGAGCGATCGTCCCCTTGCTCAATGGCATCGACCACATCTCGCTGCTGCGCGCCCGGTACGGCTCTGGCCGCGTGATCCCGGCGACGATTGCGGTTGAAACCGAACGCGTGAGCCCCGGACACATCGTTCATCGCTCGCCTTTTGCGCGTCTCAATTTGTTGTCGACCGGGCGTGCTCTGCTTGGAGGCACAACCGATCAGCTACAGCAAATTGGATTCGAGTGTCGGTTTGTCGACGATGAGCCGACGCTGATGTGGGGCAAGCTGGTTTTCCTCGCTGCGTTTGCGCTGACGACAACCGCCTCGGACAAGACCACTGGCGAGATCCTCGCTGATCCCTATTGGGGGCAGCTTGGATTGGCCTGTCTGCGGGAGGCGTGTGCCGTCGCTGTCGCCGAGGGCGCAAAAATTGATGCGGATGCGGTGATCGCCGGAGTGATGAAGATGCCGGGAAACATGCGCAGCTCGATGCAGAAAGACGTGGAGCAACACAAGACGCCGGAGTTGGAGGCTATCGCGGGGCCGATCCTGCGCGGCGCTCGGCAGCACGGTATTGATGTTCCGGCGACGCAGAAGCTTGTAGCAGCGGTCGAGCAGCGGG